>Ga0172370_10007326_pt1 | contig 13556 bp, 8 predicted proteins | sample LakKiv5m_FD_114538 | JGI IMG/M metagenome (GOLD analysis project Ga0172370, IMG submission 114538) | Freshwater microbial communities from Kabuno Bay, South-Kivu, Congo - kab_022012_11.5m | ecosystem: Environmental > Aquatic > Freshwater > Lake | place: Democratic Republic of the Congo...
ATCGTGCCCGAGCCCGGCAAAAGACGCGTCCGAACCCATGAGAATATTTCGATAACCTGTCGTCGTCGCGATCGGGCTCGTGCCGAGGGTGTGCGCGATCGCTTCGCCGTAGGCGGGCTGCAGTTCCAGCGGGTCGATGTCCTCAGCGCCGCCCTCTTGCCCCTTCAACCACGGTGTGTGGCGCGCCAGCAGGTGCTCGCTGAGGAAGGGAATCGTATCTTCGACGCGGCGTTGCAGACGATCCAGGAGATGCCGCGCCGTCGCCACGCCGCCGCTCGCCGACCCGATCGGGACGCGCATGGACGCCGAGATCAGGCGCACCTCGCGGTCGTCGACACCCTGGCCAGCATCCAGATCCCGTGCAATATGAAGGAGATTATCCTCTTCGAGCGGTTGCTGGAGATCGCCCACAGCAAAGACGTGGCGTCCCATCGCCTCGGGAATGGCACGGGCCTTGACGACAAAATTGCCGACAAATGTGTAGTAAACAGGCTGCAAGGTATGAATGATGTGGTGAAATTCCTCGTTCTGCGCCTCTTGCGCGATGAGGTGGAAAAAGCGCTTGGGGTCGGTGTTGCACACCAGCAGATCGCAACCGATGACCTGGCGCCGATCGCGCAGCACGACCTGGGTCGCTTTGCCGCGGCTGACATCGACGGACGCGACGACAGCGCGCGGCATGACGTCGCCGCCAGCGGCGATCATCTGGCCGAAGAGTTCGCGCAGTGCATTGGGACCGCGATCGAAGGACCAGGAGCCCTTGAACAGCTCGGTGACGATGCGCACGAACGTCGCCGGGTAGGGGCGCGCGGGCAACATGCCGGAGACAAAGCGAAAAGGCGCATTGACAAAGGCCCGGAACGGATGACCATGGGGGAACACGGCAAGCGGATCCTCGATCGCCCACTCGTCATCGAGAAAGGGAAAGCGCTTGACCAGCTTGCGAAACCGAAAGCCTTCGACGATGCCGGACGGCGGCAGACTGGGCGCGAGCTTGAGCAACTCCTCGACTTCTGCATTGATTTCAGCGACACGACGAAAGAAGGTCGCGATCTCCTGCTGGCTGTCGGGAAACTCGCGGCGCAACTCACGCTCGAACAGTTTCGGGTTCGTGGTGGCATTGATGCGCGCGCGGGGCAGCACCACCTGGAAAGCGGGCTCGACCGGCTTGGGCAGGTTGCGCAACTCCAGTCCCAGACTCAATTCGTCGAAGACGCGCCGCACCGGCGGACTGGCCACGCCGTGGGCCAGCTCGATGCGCCGGCACATTTGGTAGCCGTCATGCTCGTAGAGCGCACCTTGGCTGCCATGACCCAAGACCAGGACGCGATAGCCCTTTTTTGCGCACAGGGCGCCCAGGATGAGGCCCGCCATGTCGGTGCCGACGATGACGATCTGGTAGTGGGCAGTGGTGGCGGTCACGGGTCTTGGCGCTCCCCCACGAGCGTGCATGCCTGCTCGCCTTCTTGCACCCAGCCGACGCGCGCGGCGGTCTCGCCCAGCGCAGTGAAGCGCTCCACGACAGCATCCGCACGATCCGCCGGCACGGCCAGACACAAGCCAAGGCCCAGGTTGAAGGTGCGCTGCATCTCCGCATCTTCGACGCCCGCGGCGCGGATGGCCTGCAGAATCGCCGGTTCGCGCCATGTGCCTCGATCGAGCACGGCCCGGCAGCCCTCCGGCAGGAAGCGCGGCACGTTGCCGACGAGCCCGCCGCCGGTGATGTGCGCCATGCCGTGGATGGGCTCAGCGGCGAGCATATTCATAACTGATTTCACGTAGATACGCGTCGGCTCCAGCAGCTCGGCTGCCAGATCCGCGTAGTCACCCACGGCCGGCCCGAGCAGTTCGCGGCCCTGCACTTCGAGGAGCGCTTTGCGCGCCAGGGAAAAGCCATTGGAATGCAGGCCGCTGGAGGCCAGGCCGATGATCGCATCGCCGGGGCGCACCTTGCTGCCATCGACCAGGCCATCGCGCTCGACGGCAGCGACGGCAAAGCCGGCAAGGTCATACTCGCCGTCGCCATAGAACCCAGGTAATTCAGCGGTTTCTCCGCCAAGCAGGGCGCAACCGGCGCGTTTGCAGCCCTCAGCGATGCCGGCGACGACGTCCGTGGCCACGCCGAGTTCGAGGCGGCCAGTGGCGAAATAGTCGAGAAAGAACAAGGGTTCCGCGCCAGAACACAGCACGTCGTTGACGCACATGGCGACGAGATCGATGCCCACGGTGGTGTGGCGACCGGTCAGCAAGGCCAGCCTCAACTTGGTGCCGACGCCATCGGTGCCGGACACGAGGACGGGATTGCGAAAGCGTCCGCCCAGTTCGAACAGGCCGCCGAATCCGCCCAGGCCGCCGAGTACGCCCTTACGAAAGGTGGCGCGCGCAAGTGGGGCGATGCGGTCGACGAAGGCGTCGCCGCGGTCGATGTCGACGCCGGCGTCGGCGTAGGTCAGGGGCTTGCCATTCATGCTGGGACACCATGCGAGGTGGGAGGACCAGGGCGCGGCTTAGCGCATGGAGGCACACCGGTCAACCTCGCAGACGATCGCAACGATTCCTCACATGGATTCGGCATTGCACGGTGGCCTTGCCTCCGCTATCTTCCCCGCGTGGTGTGGCTGCAGGTCCCGAATGGAACCGCACCCGACACCACGCGCGGGACTGCTCGCCCCCCAACGAGCGATCGCGGGAGATCCATGACCCCCATGCCGCTGTCGACGCCCGATCCAATCGGTTCGATGAAATTGATCCTGGCCGCTGTGGATGCCGGCGCCGATCACTTCGCCATCCTGCAGCTTCTGCCCAACTCCAAGCCGGTCGAGGCACGCGATCAGTACTTTCGCCTCGCCAAGGTCGTGCATCCGGATCTGCCTCAGTTTGCGAGCAATCCGGCGCTGCGCAGCGACGCCACGCGCGCGTTCCAAGCCATCACGGCAGCCCACGCGGTGTTGACTCACCCGCAACGCCGCGCCGAGTACCTTGCTGCGCGGGCGGCTGCGACGACCACCAACGACGAAGCCTCCGCGGCAGAGCCAGCGGGCGGCGCGGAAAAGCCCGCGACGCCTGAAGTTGCCCTCATCTACCTGCACCGCGGCCGGCAACTGATGGTGCGGCGCGATTGGGCAGGGGCGCAAGAGGCGTTGGAGTTGGCCGCACCGGTCCTAAAGCCACATGAAAGGGGCGAGTGCCACGTACTTCTGGGTTGGGCGATCTTCAACAACCCGGCGAACCCGGAGGCGTCGCGCATCGCTCGCTCCAAGGAACTATGGCTGGAAGTCGCGAAACTCGCACCGAATTCACAGCACCATGCGCAGTCCCTGTACTATCTGGCGACGTGGAGCAAGCTGCACGGCGAGATGCGGCACGCGGCGAGCTACCTGGACCGCTGCCTGACGTTGGACCCGCGGCACATCGACGCAGCACGCGAAAAGCGGCTGATGGACAAGCGAAAAGACAGCAGCAATGGACCTTCGTTGCCCGAATCGCGCGCCTCCCGGAGTTCGAATCGGCGGCCGAGCGCCACGATGCCGCTGTCCGCCGAACTGACGGCCAAGAAGGTCAAGCTCGAACACAAGCCGACGTTTCTGGAACGGCTGTTCGGCAAGTCGGGAAAGAGCTAGTACTTGCCAAGATTGCTGAAGTTTCTTTGTCAGTCAATGTGCGCTGCGTCGGTCAGTTCCAGACTCAGCGGCAAGCCTTCGAAGCCCGCAATGGCGGCGCGGCGCGAGCGCACCAACATGGCCAGCCATGGTCGACCCGGCGTGCGCGCCGGCAATTGCGCAATGAGGGCAGCAGGTACCGAGAATGCGCCGTCGTCGCGCAGGCGGCAGCGCAACCAGCCCAGAGCGCCGTCGACTTCCGCCCCTACCTGCAACTCCAGCTCGGCACTGCCATCTACAGAGCCCCACCGCAACAGCAGATCCTGCCCCGGCGCAGGCCCTTGCACGTGGCCCGCGCGAACCGGTTCGCTGCCGACGTAGGTCAGGCGCACGGGCCTTGGCACCGCCACGACCGCGTCGAACGCGGCAATGCCGTCACCGCCGGTCGCCGCCAGATGTAGCGGCCCGCCAGCCAGCCAGGAGCGCCCCATATCCTGATCGCCGTCGTACCGAACGCCGCGCGCGGCTGCCAGCAGGCTCGGGACCAGTTGGACGCGCAGGGGCAGGTGGAGCTTGCCCGCGCGCAGTTCCAGATTGCCCACGTCGAGCAGTTGCACGTAGGCGTGCGGCACCGCAGACGGTCGCACATCGAAGCGGTGCAGCAGCCCCGGTTGGCGCACACAGGCGTCGACCGACGGCAAAGCTGGCGCCCGTGGCGCCTGACCCACGAGATCGCCGACCAAGGTGATGTCCCGGCGATCGACATCGCCGAACACCGCGGCGATCTGGAGACGATCCGAACCGGCAGCAACGCCCCATGGCTCCAAGCGTCCGTTGGCGAAGCGAATGGTGACGGCGGCCGCGCGCGCGCGGTGGCGCGGATCGAAGCGCTCGGTCAGGCCCGCCTGCAACTCGGCCTCGGATTCCGGCGCCTGCGCATTGCGATCGCAGCCGCCGATGCAACTGGCCAGCACAACGAGACAAACGAGAGAGCTCGCCGAATTGCGCAGCCTCCGGCGCCTACTCGTCGAACCGACCACCATGCTCGCTCCTGGCGAAGTTGGGGCGTGTCGCCCGTTGCGCCATGCAGCCGCGCGCCCCGCGCGAAGGGCAACCCAGACCGACCACGCCACAGTCCGGGCACTTCTGTCAAATTGAAGAGACGCATGCCGGTTCTGCGGCTTGCCTCCTCGCGCGGCGCACGGTACGTACGCGCCCGGCCGCAGCACGATCTGCGAAAGGGAGGCGCAGATGCGCATCATCGCCGGACGCTGCAAAGGAATGCGCCTGCAAGCGCCTCTGGGTCGGGGCGTACGGCCGTCGTCCGATTTCTTGCGCGGCGCGGTCCTGAGCGCACTGGGTGGCGCCTTCTGCGGCCAGACAATGCTCGATGTCTGCGCCGGCACAGGGGCAATGGCGCTGGAGTTTGTGTCGCGCGGCTGCAGCAGCGCCGTTGCCATCGAGATCAATCCAGACGCACTGGCCGTGCTGCAAGCCAACGCAGCCCACACCAAGCTGACAGCGCAACTCGAGATACGGCAAGGAGATGCGTTGCAGCACTTGGAGTCCCTGGCCCAAGCGAGGCGGCGCTTTGACTTCGTGTACGTCGACCCGCCCTACGACAGTGCGCTCTACGCACCGATTCTGCAGCGCCTGCGCGATCGCGATCTGCTGGAGCCGGATGCCCAGGTACTCGTCGAGAGTCGCCGAGGACTTCCCCCAGAACAGTTGGCTGGTTGGCAGCTGTTGGCGCAGCGGCGCTATGGCTCCTCGTGCCTGCAGCGACTGGCGCGGGAGGCCGCGTGATCGACCCGCCGTCTTTCTGCCTGGACGACTATGACTTCGACCTGCCCGAGGCGAGCATCGCCCAACAGCCCGTCGAGCCGCGTCATGCCGCCAGACTGCTGCGTTGCGATCGGCAATCGCATGCGCTGAGCCATCGCGCCATGCTCGATCTGCCAGACCTTCTGCCGCCGGGCACGCTGCTGGTCCTCAATGACACGCGCGTCGTGCCGGCGCGGCTGCTCGGCTTCAAGGCGACGGGCGGTCGCGTCGAATTGATGCTGACGAGGCCTTTTTCCCAAGCGGGCGCGAATCTGGTCGGCCATGAAGTGCTGTTCAAGTCCGGCAAAGGCCTGGCGATCGGCCAGACGCTGCGCATCGCAGCGCGGCACGGCGGCGCGGGCGCCGAGGCCCGGGTCGTGGCGCTGCATGGCGGCGGCGTGGCCGTCGTCGACTTCGCCGGGCCGCCGCACCTGGCGGCATTGCTGGAGGCGTGCGGGCATGTGCCGCTGCCGCCCTACATCCGTGGCGGCAAAGAGGATCCGCATATCGATCGCGGTCGCTACCAATCGACGTATGCCCGCGCGCCGGGCGCTGTGGCCGCACCGACGGCCGGACTGCACCTGTCCGAGCACCTGCTGGCCGAGCTGGACAAGCGAGGAATCGAGCGTGCTTGCGTCACACTGCACGTCGGGCCTGGCACCTTCCTGCCAGTGCGGTCCAGCGATCTGCACAGCCACCGCGTCCTGCCAGAGCGCTTCGAAGTCACGACGACCGCTGCGCTTCAGCTGGAGCACGCCCGCCGCGCCGGTCGGCCCATCGTCGCTGTGGGCACGACGACGACGCGCACGCTGGAGACGCTGGCGCAGCGCTGCCAGGGGCCCCTGCACGCGCTGTGCGGCGACGCGGACCTGACCATCCTGCCTGGCCATACCTTCGCACTCACAACGGGAATGTTGACGAATTTCCATTTGCCGCGCTCGAGCCTGCTCGTGCTCGTCAGCGCGTTTGCCGGCCGCGAGCGCGTGCTCGGCGCCTACCGCCTCGCGATCGCCCACGGCTATCGCTTCTACTCTTATGGCGATGCCATGTTGATTCTTTAGAACTTACTTGAGGTTCGCTACTGCACGTTGCAGCGCCTGCGCGTCCTTGCGGTACGGGTCGTCCGCCGCGGCATCGGCGAAATAGCCTGTCAGCGCGTTGTTGGCCGAACCATACTGCGCGCGATCCTTGTGGATCAGGGCGAGGTGATACCAGGCCTCGGCCGTGTCCCTGCGGTGCGTCTGTGCCGCCATGTGCAACCACCGCATCGCCTCGCTGCTCTGATCGGTCTTGAGCGCCAGCAAGCCCAGGTACAGCGCCGCCGTGCCATCTGCCGGCCGCAACCGCAGTGCATCGCGTAGCGTGATTGCGGCATCTGGACGACCGCCGTAGTACAGCGCGCGCCCCAGTTGCACCATCGCCTCGGCATCGTCCGGATGGCGCACCGTCACAGCGCGCAAGTGGTCGATCGCTTGGGCATAACGGTGATCCTCGAACAAGGCGCGCGCGAGCAACGCATGGACCACTGTCGGATCTGGCAGGGCTCTTCCAGCTTTGGCATACGCCGTCTCGCTTGCCAGCAAGGTTTCCAGTTCCGCGACAGCCAGCTTGCGCGCATCAGGCAACCCTTTGATATCAAAAAGTGACTTCGCCAGCTCGAGATGGAATTCCGGTGCCGAGGCGTCCAGGGCAATCGCCTGCTTGATGCGCTGCACACCCAAGGTCGGGTCGCCACGGCGGAAAGCCAGCCGCCCGAATTGAAACAGCGCCTGCGCATCGCGCCCGTTGGCCACCGTCGTGGCGCGCTGCAACGCCGTCGCGGCTCGGTCGTAGTCCTTGGCGTCAATGAGGAAAGCGCCCGCTTGCGTATTGAGCGCCACATCATTCGGCTCCTGCTCGGCAAACGGTGTCAGGGTCGCAGCCGCTTCGTCTGCGCGTCCTTTCTGTGCCAGCGCCCTGGCAAGCTGCAACCCCGCGTCGCGATTGAGGGCATGGTTCTTGCGCAAGCGTTGCAGGAAGCTCAGTGCCCGCTCGGTCTCGCCCACTTTCAGGTCCAGCTGCGCGGCACGCAACAGGTAGGTGCGGTTGTCCGGCGCGATCTTCAGCAGGATATCCAAGATCTTGCGCGCCTCATCCCCGCGCCCGAGCGCCTCCAACTCCTCGCTGATGCGGCGCAGGATGTCCTCATCGTCGCCGAGCTTGGCCTGTGCCGCGTTCAGCGTCGCCAGCGCCTCGTCATGTCGGCCCGCCGCGCTCTGCAGTTCCGCGAGGCGGGCAATCGCGCGCTGATGGCGCGGTTCGCGCGCGATGACCTGTGAGAAGTAGTCGCGCGCGGTAGCGAAATGCGACTGCTTGTCCTCGACTTGTCCACGCAAGTACAGCAAATCCACGGAGTTGGGATACAACTTGGTCGCTTCCACGATTTCAGCAAGGGCGTCCTCGGAACGGTTGATGTAGAGCCAATGCTCGACCAGGGCGACCTCGAAAGCAATCGACTTGAATCCCAGAGACTTGCCCGCAGCAAACAGCCGATGCGCCTCATCGCCGCGCTTTTCCGCCATGAGCAGTCGGCCGAGCCGCAACGTGGACAACTCGTCCGCGGGATTCGCAAGCAGGGCCGCCTGCAGTGCCTTGATCAAGGCCTCGTTTGACCCGCGCTTGGCGGCAATGCGCGCAGTGACGAGCCAGGCCTCTTGTTGGCGAAGCTTGTCAGGAGCCACATCCGTTGCGATATGCATGGCTTCTGCAACAAGGGTATCCGCCCGTTCCAAGTGGCTGCTTTCCAGGTAGGAGGAAGCTAACGTCAGGCGCGCGTCGACGTGCTCCGGCACCGTCGGGGTGATCGTTTCGAGCAAGGCAATCGCCTCGGCGTACTCACCCATGCGATCGTGCAGCGTCGCATCCAGCACCTTGAACTTCATGGCATTGGGTGCCCTTGCTGCCGCCTCCTGGATCGATGCGAGCGCCTTGCGCGCCTCTGCGAGCCCGGCGTCCGCCGCGGTGTCGGCGCGGAGCGGGTCGCGCTGCGCAGCCGAAGTCAGCCCCGGGTTCGTCAGCGATTGCTCACGCAACTGCTGCTCTTGGGCTGCGAGGCGCAAACGTACGAATACGCCGACATCGTCCACCGTGCCGGTCCGAAGTTCGGCCGCCAGTGTCGCGGCTTCGGCGACCTCGCCAGCGGCCAGTTTACGCAATATATCCAGACGCTTGGGCACGATCCCGCGCGCCAGCTCGGCCTCCAGTCCCTTGGCCAGCGCCGCTTCCGCGTGCAGGAACACCGGCTCGCGCTCGAGCAGATCGAGGTAGCGATCCAGCAGAGCGGCGTGCGCCTCCTTGTCCGATTTCCACACGCTGACGATCTGTTCCAGGCGCTTGATCTCTTCGCGGTAGGACGCGCGCGTGTCGAGCAGGTGCACGTCCTTGAGCATCGTGTCGGTGCGCGCCCTGCTGCGGGCGCGGCTCGTGGCGTCGTCGTGCGTCAACCAGAGTTTCGACGCAAACCAACCATAACCCATGAACTGTGCAGCAATCCCCAACCCGACTGCGAACAGCACAAGCGCCACCGCGACGGCACGCAGCGGACGGGAGGGCCCCGACGGCCGACGCGCCGGACGCACGCGCGGCGGCGGCCGGCGCACGACGACAGGCTCCGGAACGTCCTCGGCACCGGCACTGAGACCGACGGAGATGTCCTCGAATTCCCCGTCCGTTGCGGCTGCTACCGGCAAGTCGAACATCGCGTCAAAGTCGTCTGCTGCGGCCCCTGGCAACGGCGCGCTGACCGTGGCTGCCGATGTCGTGGGCGAGAGCGGCTTGACCGCCCCGAGCGTGATGTCGTCCGACGCGCCGGCGCCACCTCGCGGTTGGCTGATGCGCCCGAAAGGACTCGCGCGCGTTGGCTCGGCCAGTGTCGGCGATCGGGCTGGCGGTGATTCCACCGCGTCTGCAAGCAACGCGTTGAAATCGATACCCTCACTTTGGTCCGGTGTAGAGAAACCGATCTCGACGACTTCACTCGGTGGACGACTGGACGCGGTCTGGGTCGGCTCGATGGATCGCGGTGGTTCGGACGGGCGTGTACTCTGGCTGAATGCCACGGTCTTGACGTGTTGTACCGGCGCGCCGAAGTGCTCGAACTCGTCGTCCAGCGGCGCGACGGCGCCTGGGCCTGGCGCCTGAGGCAGGCTGATCGTCTCCTCGCCGCCGGTCTGGAAGCGCAAGAGACACAAGGGACATTCGACAGCTTCGCCTGCCGCCACCGAAGCGCTGGCAGGAAAGACGGCTTTGCAGTTGGGACAGCGGACATTCACGCGCGGCGACTCCCTCGGCCCATGCCACAGCGGTGCAATCTGGCGCGCCCGCGGCGGCGGTCCGTGCTCCGACGCTACCTTGCGCGCCGCAGGGGGTCAATTATCCTCTGGTCCTCGGAGTGCACACCGCGGAGGATTTCGTGCTGACTTTGGGCATCGCCGGCCATGTCGATCACGGCAAGACATCGCTCGTGCGGGCACTCAGTGGCATCGAGACCGACCGACTGCCCGAGGAGCAGAAACGCGGAATCAGCATCGAGTTGGGCTTTGCCTGGCTCGATCTCACCTTGCCGGGCAGGAACACCGAGCGTGTCGCGCTGGTCGACATGCCCGGCCACGAACGCTTCGTGCGCCGCATGATTTCGGGCGCCGCCGGCATAGACGCGGTGCTCTTGTGCGTCGCCGCCGACGAAGGTGTGATGCCCCAAGGCCGCGAACACCTGGCGATCTGCCGGTTGCTGGGTGTGCGTCGCGGCGCGATCGTCCTGACCAAGATCGACCTCGCCGATCCCTTCACGCTCGAACTGGTGCGCGCCGAGGTCGCTAGCCTGGCGGCGGATACCTTCCTCGACGGCGCGCCGGTGTGGGAAGTGTCGACGCGTCTGCCGGATTCGCTCGCTGCCTTGCGGGCAAGTCTCGCGGCGTGGTGTGCCACCCTGGACGCGGCCGGCGACCAAGCCGCACGGCCGTTCCGCATGGCCATCGACCGCTCCTTCTCGTTGCCGGGACGCGGCACCATCGTCGCCGGAACGGCAGTTCACGGACAGATCCGCACCGCCGACACCCTCGAGATCCTACCCTCGGGCGTGCTCTTTCGGGTGCGCAGCATCGAACGGCACGGACAAGGGGTCGAGCAGGCGGCGGCGCCCGGACGCATCGCCCTCAATCTGGCGGCCGCGACGCTGGACGAGGTCCCGGTCGGTTCTGTGCTGGCGACGCCCGGCTCGCTGCCGTGCACGCGGCGTTTCGACGCACTGTTGATGATGCTGGATCACGGTCAGAAGCCGCTGCCCGTGCGGCGTAAGGGGACCGTGCACCTCGGAACGACCCAAGTCGGGGGCACCGTCGTGCAACTAAGTGGCGAACCGCAGGCTCCCGGAAGTGAGGCGTGGGTGCAGATTCAGCTCGATGCGCCACTGCCCGTGGCGACGGATGAAGGGTTCGTGGTGCGCGTCTCGCAGGCCGATCCGCGCCACGGCCAGACAGTGGCCGGCGGCCGCGTGCTGCATCCTGCACCGCAACGCCACCGTCTCGGCGATGAACAGGTGCTCGCTGCCTTGGCGTCTCTGGCGTCACCGCGCGCAGAGGACCAGATTGCCGCGTTGTTGGCTTTGGCTGGCGCGCGCGGCGCGAGCGAAGCGGCGCTGATGCGGCAAGCGCGGGCGGAAGCAGCCGCTGTGGAGCGTGCGCTCAAGGCGCTGTTGGCCAACGGCCGCGTCCGCCGCGCCGGGTCGCCGCCGATCTTCCTCAGCGTGCCAGCAGCCACTGCGTTGGAGACAAAAATCATTAACGTTATTGAACTGTTCCACCGCCAGCAGGGCCAGAGGCCCGGCATCGAGCCCGAGCAGGTGCATCGCCTGGTTGGCACATGGCTGGACGCGACCGCCATCGCCCATGTGCTGGCGGGCCTCTGCAAGCGCGGCGCACTGACGCAGCGCGGTCCACTGGTCGCATTGCCCACGTTTGCGCCGCGCGCGGCTGTGCCCCAGGCCCTGATCGACGCGGTGATGGTGGAGATCGCGGCGCACGGTCTCGCGCCACCGACCCTGCCGGTACTTGCCGAGACGCTGGCGCGAGACCCCAAGGACCTCGCCGCGGCGCTGCAAGTGGCTTGCGCTCAAGGGCTCGCGGTTCGCCTGACCGAAGATCTCTGCGTCGACGCCGCCGCCGTGCAGGCGGCCATCGATCAGGTGCTGGACGCATTTGGCGCGGCAGAGAGCTTCTCGACGGGCGCCCTCAAAGACCTGCTCGGACTGACGCGGAAACATTTGATTCCGTTCGCAGAGTATCTGGATGCGGCGCGCATCACGGTGCGGGACCCGAGCGGCAACCGGCGCGTGCGCGACAAGGTCAGGCAAGCGCGGCAGGACCGGCACGGCTGACCCAACTCACGGGGACGCCGACAAAGAGCGGATCCGGGCCGTCAGCGCGCCTTGCTCTTCTGCAGCGGCTTGTCCTGAGCCGTTTCCATCGCGGGCGGATCCGGCGCTGCGTCGAGCTGCGCGCTGCCCACGCCCGGCACGGGGGCCCACGCATCCCACTTGCCGCCGACCCGCATGCGCATCCGATTCGGTGCAAAACCACGGTGTTCGAGTTGCTGGACGAAACGCCCCAGCAGCGTATCGAAGTCCGGTGCCTCGCGGATGATGAACTGGATGATGAGGTGGAAAGGATCGGAGCACTGCGTCTCGGCGAACAGCTTCTTGCGCTTGCGCTCTTCTTTCTCGAACACCGTAACTTGGAACGTGAGGTCGCGGCCCAGCTTGCTGGCTTCGAGTTGAAATCTCGAGTGTTCCGTGATCAAGGGCTCCCCCGGAGTCGGTGCGACGCTGACGCGGCCACGACCGCAGCATTGTTGGTACCGAGGCGACGGCGTGTCAAGGCGCCCGCGCATCCACGACGCGCAGCGGATTGCACGCACCTTTGCTTGGATTCCTCGGGTTTGGTACATTCCGGCACTTGCTTCAGGCAGAGGTCGCTGAATGTCCCCCCCCGATTTCGCGCCGTGGCTCCCTCGCAGGTCTCTGTTCGCCGCACGCACATGGAACTGGTGCGTTCTGATCCTGTGCATGGCGACCGCGACCGGCTGTCTGGATTTGCTCAAGCCGCGCCAACGGCGCTTCGGCTCGACCTGCGGTGTGCCGGCGGAATGCGAAGGCGGGACCTGCTACCACGGGCATTGCACGACCTCGTGCAGCAGCGGTTCGCAATGTGGCAGTGGCGTGTGCCTCGAAAACGTCTGCCAGCAACCGGACGAAGACTTCGACCTCGACGGCCTGCTCAACGCCTATGAAGTCAAGCGAAAGCTTGACCCGGCCAATGCCGACTCAGACGGCGACGGCATTGCCGATGGAGTCGAAGTCGGCGCAGATCCAACGCATCCGAAAGACGCGAACGGCGACGGCATCATCGACGCGCTGCAGTCGGGCACGATCGACACCGACGCCGATTGCATCGCCGATTCGGCCGACAAGCTTGCTGGCCAATCCGACCCATTGCCGGCGCCTGAGAAGATCTGTCCGGCCGGCGTCTGCAAAGACAACCTGGCGCAGATCAAGGTCATTTGCGGCACGGGCGCGGCAACGGCGGCCGGTGCCCTGGCTGGCTGCCCGAAGTGCCAGTGCGATGGCAAGGCCATCCCCGATTGGCAAGCCGCCGAGACGTTCTGCGACGGCAAGGACAACGACTGCGATGGCAAGACCGACAAAGGATTGACATACAATGGGTTACCGTTAGGTGCACCTTGCGCCGCGGCCAACGGTGCGTGCCAGGGCCTCAGCGTGGCCGGCCCGACCAAGGGCGTCGTCGAGTGCGGCACCGACAAGGTGACGACGTGTTCGACCGCAGCCAATGGTTCAAAATCATTAGCTAAACCGGAGACGTGCAACCTCGTGGACGACGACTGCGATGGCGTAACCGACAATGGCTTTTCCTATGAGGGCAAGGCGGTCGGCCAGGCCTGCGGCAACTGCCTGTTTTCGGGAGCGACCTGTCAGAGCGGCGCGCCGGCCAACCCGGCACTCGTCACTTGCGCTGCGGACGGCACGGCGGCCCTGTGCTCCGGAATTCCATTCGCTCCTGGTTTCGATAAGTTGACAGCCGG
>Ga0172370_10007329_pt1 | contig 13554 bp, 9 predicted proteins | sample LakKiv5m_FD_114538 | JGI IMG/M metagenome (GOLD analysis project Ga0172370, IMG submission 114538) | Freshwater microbial communities from Kabuno Bay, South-Kivu, Congo - kab_022012_11.5m | ecosystem: Environmental > Aquatic > Freshwater > Lake | place: Democratic Republic of the Congo...
CTTTGCGGGGATTGCCGGTTCTCTCATTACTCTGGCGTACTACGGAGCTGCAAACGTTGAAGAGTTCCATGTGATGGTCTCCTTCCAGCTCCTTGGCATGATCATAATCGGCGGTCTGGGATCGGTATTGGGTTCGTTCCTGGGAGCTGGATTCATGGTGTTGCTGCCCATTTTCATCAATCAACTCCTGTCATCATTCATGAGTGTCGTTCCCACGGACGTGCTCTCCAACGTTGAAGGCATCATATTCGGAGCCCTGGTAGTGTTGTTCCTGGTTGTGGAGCCCTACGGAATGGCCCGACTGTGGCTGACCATCAAAGACAAGCTGCGGCTCTGGCCGTTCCCCTACTAGAGGCGGTTGCAGAACCTCAATAACACAGGCAACGGTTTCGGGAATTTGTACGGCGCGGTACAGGAACCGGCCGAAATCCGGGCGCTTCTCGAAGCGCGCCGTACCGTAATCATGAGGCGCGGGGAAGTTTTGCAACTACGTCTAGCCGCCGGGTGAATCGGTCGCAAGTGCGCATTTGTCCGGGGCCGCCGGCACGCTTGGATCCGCTGTCACAACGCCGGTTCGTTGGCGCAACACCTCTTGGATAAGGTCGTACGTGTCAGGATCGGGTCTTTCCAGACTTCGAACATCTCGAACATAAGGAGTCAACAATGGAACGCAGAGTCTTGAGAGCGCTGTCCGTGGCTTTACTGGTGTGTCTGGTCGCAGGGTTCCAACAGGCCCTGGCGGCCGAAGAAAAAGCCGATGACAAGAAACCGACACAATTCTTCGGTCTTCTGAGTTATCGCACCGGGCCCTTTGCGCCCGGGGGAAGCGGATTCTTCAGCGGGATGGAAGATTTCATGCAGTTGAGGAATATGCAAGGTGGTGTCAACGGCGTCATGTACGAGTGGGAGGAGTGCGAAACAGCTTACAATGTAGCGCGCGCTATTGAATGTTACGAACGGTTCAAAAACAAGAACATCCTCGTCCATCCATTGAGCACGGGGATCACGTATGCTCTGATCGACCGTGCCACAAAGGACAAGGTCGTCGTTATCTCAAGCGGATACGGCAGATCGGATGCAAGCGACGGGAGCGTGTTCCCGTATGTCTTCACTGCCCCGACCAACTACTGGTCTCAGAACACTGCCAAGATCAAGTTCATCGCGGAGAGGATGGGCGGGATGGATAAGCTCAAGGGCTTGAAGATCGCTAACCTTCACATAGACGTTCCCTACGGTCAAGAGACGAAATCGATTCTGGACTCCTTGGCCAAGAAGTATGGGTTCATTGTCAAGCATTATCCCGTATCCTGGCCCGGCATCGACCAGAAAGCACAGTGGATGGACATCGTGCGCAGTTTCAAGGCAGACTGGGTGATCAACCGGAACTGGGGAGTTTCTTGCACCGTTCCACTCAAGGAGGCGGCCAGGCTTAACTTCCCCAGGGACAGAATACTCGGCGTCTGGTGGTGTGGTTCGGAAGACGATGTGCTTCCTGCCGGGGACGCGGCAAAAGGCTACATTGCAGGAAACTTCCATGGGGTCGGCAAGGACTTTCCGGTCATTCAGCAGATCATTGACCAAGTGTACGGCAATATGAAAGGCAACATTTCCATGATCCGGGTGGGTACGGTCTTCTACAACAGAGGGATTGTAGCAGCCATCATGAACGAAGAGGCGATCCGGACGGCACAGAAGAAATTCGGGAACAGACCGCTCACCGGAGAGGAATTGCAGTGGGGCATGGAGAACCTGGAGATTACGCCCGAAAGGATAAAGGAAATCGGAGCTGAAGGCCTCCTGATGCCCCTGAAGATCACCGATTCAGATCACGAAGGGGGAGGAAAGGTCCGATTTCAACAGTGGGACGGCCAGAAGTGGGTGGCCATTACCGATTGGGTTGAGCCCATGAGGGAGTTTGTGTGGGATCTCGTCAAGGAGTCTTCTGCGCAGTACGCCAAAGAAAAAGGCATCACACCCAGAAAAGTTGGCTCCGATAAGAAAAAGTGATATCGAGTCCCCGCGGGGAAGAACGCCGGCATCAGGTTCGACTAAAGAGAGCCTCGTGAATCCCCGCAATTCTCACTCTCGCCCCAATTGGGGTGAGAGTGAACCAAAGGTGCACGGCTATGGTTAGGAACGGTGATCCTTTGCTGAAAGTCAACAACATTGAAGTGATTTATGAACACGTGATCCTGGTGCTCAAAGGGGTGTCGCTCGTCGTACCGGCAGGAGGAATCGTTTCGCTTCTCGGGGCAAACGGAGCGGGCAAGAGCACGACGCTGAAGGCAATCTCAAACCTGGTCAAGGCCGAACGAGGAGAGGTTACCAAGGGAACCGTGGAGTTCGAGGGAAGACGTATCGACAAGTTGTATGCTCCCCATTTGGTGAAGGCTGGGATCATCCAGGTTATGGAGGGGAGGCACACGTTTGAGCATCTGACGGTCGAGGAGGACCTTCTCACCGGCGCATACACGAGGGGTTGGGATGCCAAAGGCATCAAGCGCGATCTGGAAATGGTTTACACCTATTTCCCCAGGCTGAAAGCTCGTCGCCAAGCCAAAACCGGATACATCTCCGGGGGTGAAATGCAAATGTGCGCCATCGGTCGCGCACTGATGGCAAGGCCGAAGATAATGCTGCTCGATGAACCTTCGATGGGACTGGCCCCAATGCTGGTAGAGGAGATCTTCGACATCATCGCACAACTTAACAGAAAAGAGAAGGTAGCCATGTTGCTGGCGGAACAAAACGCAGCCATGGCTCTTAATTACGCTCAATACGGGTATGTTATGGAAAACGGCCGAGTCGTCCTCGATGGAGACTCCGAAACGCTCAAGAGCAATGCCGACATCAAGGAATTCTATCTCGGCCTTACTGAGGTCGGAAAGAAGAGCTACCGGGATGTCAAACACTACAAAAGGAGAAAGAGGTGGCTTGCGTAGACTTCCCCGGCAAGTGACCGTGTTTCCGGGTGCGGACTCCGGGAAACTTCTGTCCTATTATTCAGGGGAAAGGAGAGACATCACATGGCCGTGCTCGATCTGACAAAAGAAGGCTCCGTCTATATCGTGACCATGACCGACCTGGAGCATAGCAATACCTTTACTGCCAAGGTATTCGAACAACACCACGACGTCCTGAACGAGATTGGCGCTTCGACCGACAATTGTGCCGTCCTGCTCACCAGCAACGATTCGAAATCGTGGAGTCAGGGAATAAATCTGGAATGGTTGCAGGCTCAGCCAAAAGGATACGATCCGCAGTTCAAAGCCCTGATGGACGCATTCCTCTTGCGATGGGCTTTGCTGGATTGTCCCACCGTGGGTTGTCTGAACGGTCATACATTCGCCGGGGGAGCGATCCTCGCTTCAGCATTGGATTTCCGTATCATGAGAGAGGATCGTGGCTGGTTCTGCTTCTCGGAGGTGGACGTAAAGGTCCCCCTTACCCACACAATGCATGAGGTTGTGGATCTGCTCCCCAATCCTCGGGCACTGAAAGACCTACTCTTGACCGGAAAGAAAATCGGGGGCCGTGAAGCCGCTGAGCTGGGAATAGTTGACCGGGCATATCCTCAAGAAACCCTGTTCGAGAAATCCATGGAATTGGCTCAAATGCTCGCAGGTAAGGACAGATCCACTTACGGGACCATCAAAAGACGCATGCGCAGGAGGCTTGAAGCTGTCAACGATGCTTGACTTGGGCCATCCGGCGCCGAAGAACCGGCGGCCTCATTTTGAAGCTTCGATGAGGCTTCCGGGCAGCTTTTCTCGGCGGCCAATTCTTGCAGAAAGCATATGATTCCTGGAGCAATTTTCGATTTCCCATACCATACCTCACGAGAGAACCGGAGGCTGATATCAAATGGGAGTACGTGATTTCACCATCTACGACGTAGTGAATCGCAACGCCGCTTGCTTCGGCGACAAACAGGCTTGGTTCGAGGCTGACGACAACCGTTCGCTGAGTTTCATTCAGTACAAGGAAATGGTCGATCGATTGGCTTGCGGCTTGCTCGAATTGGGCGTGTCCAAGGGCGACCGCATAGGGGTTCTCAGCAAGAACTGCCTGGAATTCTTTGTGGTCTATGGAGCAGCCGCGGCTCTCGGCGCGATAGTGCTCCCCATCAATTGGAGGCTTTCCCGGGAAGAAATAGCCTACAACATCAATGACTGTCAGCCGAAAGTTCTGTTCGTCGGGGACGAATATGGCGATTTGATCGAAGGAATCAGACCCGGCATGCCTTCGGTGAATGAATATTTCAACCTCACACCTCATGGCAACCGCTTTCGCAATTTCACGTCTCTTCTCGACAACACCGGTGAGTTCACCCCTCCGGACGTTTCCACTGATGACGGTTTTGTCATTATCCATACGGCAGCGGTATCAGGAAAGCCGCGAGGCGCGCTCCTGAGCCACGGAAATCTGCTGTGTACTCACATGCATTTCAGTAATCAGCTGAAGATCACACCGGAGGATGTGCATCTCAATCTCCTCCCCCTGTTCCATATCGGTGGCCTTGTGATGACCACAAACGCTTTTCATGCAGGATCGCTCACGGTCAATATGAGCAAGTTCGATGCGGAAAGGGCGGTGGAGCTCATTGAAGACAAGAGCGTGTCCCATCTATTCGAATTCGCGCCGATACTTGCCTCAATCATCGAGCAGCAGGAAAGGCATTCCAGGAATATTACCAGCCTTCGGGCCGTGCTTGGACTGGATACGCTTGAAACCATAGAGAAATACCAGGACGTGACGAGAGGAACATTCTACTGCCTGTATGCGCAAACCGAAACATCCTGCCTGGGCACACTCGGTCCTTACCATGAGAGACCCGGTTCGGCCGGAAAGACCGTCCAGTTGGCTCAAATCAGGCTGCTTGACGACGAGGAAAACTCCGTCCCCACCGGCCAGACAGGGGAAATTGCCGTGAAAGGTCCCTTGGCTTTCAAAGGTTATTGGAATCTTGCCGAGGACAATGCCCGTACCTTTCGTGGAGGATGGCTCCATACAGGGGATCTGGGGCGTTTCGATGATGACGGATTCCTGTGGTACGTCGGCCGCAAGGCGGAAAAGGAGCTCATCAAACCCGGAGGCGAAAACGTTTACCCTGCCGAAGTGGAGCGCGTCATCCTTCGGCATCCGGCTGTTGACCAGGTGGTTGTCTTCGGAGTTCCACACGCCATGTGGAAGGAAGGCATCAAGGCAGTATGCCGGCTAAGAGATGGGTCGAAGATACCGGCCCAGGAGCTTATCGATTTTGTTGGTGAGCGGATCGCACGGTACAAGAAGCCTCACTATGTCGAGTTCGTATCCGAGCTGCCTTTGAAGGGAGATGGCACTCCGGACAGGGAAAGAACAAAGGAGATATATGGGGGACTTCAATAAGGGTGCGCCCAAGTTCGAGGAAACCGAGCAGTCCGCAGCCATGAGCCCCTATCACGCGCGGATGAGTTGTTCAGAACACTCCAATGGGGAACGGGAACATGATTACAAACGACATTCTCAAAGGCAAGAAGATCCTTGCTGTAGATGACGAGCCCGATGTGCTGGACTCTCTGAAAGAGATCCTCGACGAATGTGAGGTCGAGACGGCCTCCACATTTGAAACTGCCAGGGAGCTTCTGACGCGAAAAACCTACGACGCCGCCATACTGGATATTATGGGAGTCAAGGGATTTGACCTGCTTCAGATTGCCACTGAAAGAGCGATTCCGGCAATAATGCTTACCGCCCATGGATTGAATCCCGACAACCTCGTCGGATCGATCGAGATGGGGGCCAAAGCCTATATCCCCAAAGAAAAGATGCAGGAGATAGCCGTATATCTCCGCTCATTGTTCCTGGACAAGAAAGCGGGTTTGGAGAAATCCCGCAGTTGGTTTGAGCCACTGAGCTCATTTTTTGACGCCCGATTCGGACACGGTTGGAAAAGTAGGCACAAAAAATTCTGGGATGAGTTCGACAAGACCTACAAAGTGTCGAAGGATGACCTGGGCATAAAATAGCATTCACATCCTGGGGGCTGTGAGCGCAGGAAGCGTCATGGAGCGCCTGTCGCGAGGATGCTGAGACTCTCCGTGCAGGCTGTGCAACTTGAGATCGACGCGTGTACGAAGGCAGGGCTGAAGGTTTTGTTCGGACGAGGAGAAAATCACTCGAGCCAAGGTGATCTATCATGAAAAGCAGACTCATCCCCGCGGCAAGGCAGTTTGTCATCTCCGTTTTGCTTGTCACACTGGCTGCCGGTATTGCAGCAGAAGCCGGCGATGTGGCGCTTCGAGTGAAGGGGGACGACATGGTGGCCAATGCGGTTCAGGAAACAGGCGTCGTCTTTCAGGAGAGACATCCCCGATGCGTTGTCATAGCGAGCGGAGGCGGAACTTCTCTGGCCTTTCAACAGCTTCTGGAAAAGCACATTGAATTGGTCGTCGCTCTGAGAGATCCGACTCAGGCGGAGAGGGATGCCTTCGCAAAAACCGGAATTGAGCTCGTAGAACACGATCTCGGATGGGATGGAATAGCGGTCATAGTGCACCCCTCGAATCCAATAAATGACCTCACACTGGAACAGTGCCGGAAGGTATTCTCCGGAAAATACGCGTCGTGGCAAGAAGTGGGCGGCTCGGCCGAGCTAATATCACTCTTCATTCCCTCCCCGGAGAAGTACGAGATAGCAGCATCGTTCAGACAAATGGTGCTCAAGGGCGCGTCATACCCCCGTAACTGCAGCTCGGAGTCCCATTGGAAGAGAGTGATTGCCAAGGTGTCACAGACGTGGGGAGCTGCGGGGGTGTGTGCGGCCAGACAGGCATACCAAGCCGGCTCGGGAGTCAAAATAATGGGAATAAGGGAAACCGAGGCTTCCACTGCCGCACTCCCGCCCGTTCAAACCGAGTATGGAGAATCGTATCCACTGCGACGGCCTATCAGGCTCTTCTGGGACGCGCGATCTCCGCTTCGTGAGCACATCGAGGAATTCGCCGCATTCTGCAAGAGCTTCGGCCTTTCCGTGTACCGATAAGGTAGTGGATCACCTGCGCTAAGGCGCGGTTGAGTCCGGTCAACTTACATAGAGCTAATTTCAAAAATATTGTTTGTTGCGCTGTCTGGCGACCCCGATCGAGATGTGGATATGGAAGACTCAAGTGGAAAACCGGCTCAGTTCGTGCCTGCTCCCGGAATGCGTCAAAGAACATTCCAGGTGTTGTACGAGCTTGCCGTTGCAATGACCGGTGACCGGAGCCTGAGTGAGAATCTCCAACTTGTGGTGGACAAGAGCAGAGAGCTTTTGGGGACGGAGACTTCCCACGTCGCCCTGTGCCACGAACCGGGCCACAACGTGTACATGCACACGGTGTCCGGCATACGAACGGAGGCATTCAAACGAATCCGCCTACCCTTTGGGAAGGGCCTCGGAGGACTGGTTGTAAAGACCAGACGAGGATTCATCATCGATGAATACTTGATTGATGAGAGGATCACGAGGGCTGTTGACGACGTAGTTGCGGCTGAAGGCCTCGTTTCGGGCATGGCCGTCCCGATTCAGATGGGAGAGCGAAACCTGGGTGTGCTGTATGTGTTCAATCGGAGGTCTACAGCCTTTTCTCAGTCGGATCTTGACACGCTGTTCCCGATTGCCAATCTCGCGGCGGTTGAAATCTCTCGCAAACGGGTGGAGGAGACGTTGCGGGAGAGCGAAGAGAAATACCGTTCCGTTATGGAGGCCGTAGGGGAGCCCATTGTCGTCTATGACAACGAGGGCAAAGTGCTCTACCTGAACCCCGCTTTCACAAGAGTTTTCGGATGGACCCTCGAGGAGGTGATCGGCAAGAGAACGGATTTCGTGCCGGAGGAGAACTGGCCGGAAACCAGGGCCGCCTTGACCGACGTATTCCGCGATCCGGACGGATACACAAGCTTCGAGAGTCGACGATTCGCCAAATCAGGAGACATCCTTGATGTCTTGGTGAGCGCATCCGTCTATCGAGACCGCGCGGGCGCTCCCATAGGAATGATCGCAAATCTCAGGGATATCACCGCCCGCAAGCGCACCGAAGATGCCCTGCGAGAAAGTGAAGAAAAATACCGTTCCGTCATGGAGGCGTCGGGAGAACCGCTCGTCGTCTATGACACTGAGGGTCGAGTGATTTTCTTCAATCCTGCATTCACCCGAGTGTTCGGCTGGACCTTGGATGAGCTCGTCGGAAAGAGGACTGACTACACTCCGGAGGAGAATCGGCCGGAAACCAACATTGCCATTCATAAGGTATTCAATACCGACGAAGGATACGCGACCTTCGAAAGCAGACGATTCACAAAAAAGGGCGACATCCTGGACGTCATCATAAGTGCTTCGGTTTACCGCGATCGCGACGGGAATGCTCTCGGCATGATTGCCAATTTAAGAGACATCACGGCACGCAAGAGAGCAGAGGAACAACTCCGGAAGGCCCACGACGATTTGGAGCAAAGAGTTGCGGAACGAACCGCCGAGCTCTCCCAATCCAATGAGCTCCTGAGAAAGGAGGTAGACGAGCGCAAACGGATCGAGATGGCACTACGAGAATCGGAACGACGATACAGGACACTCCTCGATTTCGTACCCTATCCTATTGTGGTGTTTGATCTCAATGGCTGCGTTTCGTATCTGAACCCCACATTCACCGAAGTCTTCGGTTGGACCCTCCCCGAGCTGCGCAGCCGGCGGGTTCCGTATGTTCCCTCGGGACTGGAGAGTGAGACCACAGAGCTCCTCCGCAGACTCCTAACCGAAAAGGTTCTACAGCACTACGAAACCAGGAGACTCACCAAAGACGGCAACACGCTCGATGTCTCTATGAGAGCGGCCCTCTTCTCGGAGTCCGGCGACGTGCCCGCCGGGGAAATCGTAATTCTCAGGGACATCACCGAACAGAAGAGGATAGCACGGAACAACGAGGCGATGCTTCGAATAAGCATGGCACTGCCCGCACATCCTGACCTCGAGGGTCTCCTGGACTACGTCACCGGAGAGCTCAAGGAGCTCCTCGACGCTGAAGGGGCCGCGATACTGCTCCTTGACGCGCAAGCGCAAGAGCTCTATTTCGCAAGCGCAGCGTACGACGATGCTGCCACGCAGCAAAGGATGAAGGAGGTCCGTTTCCCGCTCGACGAGACCGTGGCCGGACAGGTGATCAGATCCGGTGAGCCCCTTGTAGCGCAGGACACGGGAACAGATCGGCAGCTCTACCGGGAAAGAGACAAGAGGCTCGGGTACCTCACCCGGAGCTTGCTGGAGGTTCCTCTTCGCAGCGCCGATCGTATCATCGGGGTCCTGTGTGCGGTGAACAAAAAGAAAGGCGCATTTGATAAAAAGGACGTCGATCTCTTGACCATGATGGAAGCGACCGTGGCACTCTCCATTGAAAACGCTAGGTCGGGCCAAGAGCTTAAGAATGCCTACAGAGAGGTAACCAGCTTGAACCGGGCAAAGGACAAAGCATTCCATCACCTCTCGCATGAACTCAAGACTCCCACTTCCGTCCTGCTCACTTCTCTGGAGATTTTGGCAAAGAAACTATCAGCGCTTCCGGAGCCGTCATGGCAAACAACATTGGAACGGGCAAGAAGGAATCTGAATCGCATACTGGAAATCCAATACCAGGCAGAAGACATCATTCTGGACAAGGAGCACAAGCCATACCACCTGCTCTCTCTCCTGCTCGACCAATGCACGGATGAACTGGAAGTCCTCATCGCCGATCATGTGGGAGAAGGCGCAATAGTGCAGCGCGTCAGATCGCGGGTTGAGGAGATATTCGGCTCAAAGGCTCTTGAACCACAGAGAGTGTGCGTGGATGAATTCGCACGACAGCGAATTGAAATTATGAGGCCGTCCTTTGCCCACAGACATATTGAAATTGTCACTTCCTTCGAGTCCACACCGCCCGTCATGATCCCTCTTGATCCGCTGATCAAGCTGATTGAGGGGTTGCTGAAGAATGCCGTTGAGAACACTCCCGACGGAGGCAAGATAGAAGTGGTTGTCCGCAAGAATCAAACCGGAACTGAGATTGTGGTTCGGGATCACGGCGTGGGACTTACCGAAGAGACAGAGGCCCAAGTGTTTCAAGGCTTCTTCACCACTCAGGAAACAATGGCCTATTCATCGAAGAAGCCGTTCGAATTCCAGGCCGGCGGCAAAGGAGCCGATCTGCTGAGAATGAAGGTTTTCTCCGAGCGCTACGATTTCACCATGAGAATGGAATCATCGAGATGCACGTTCATTCTCGACAAAGGCGATAGTTGCCCGGGAAAAATAACCGAATGCCTTTTTTGTAGAAGCTTTCAGGACTGTCATGAATCCGGTGGAACTACGTTCTTCCTCTGTTTCCCGCCTGCTTCAGAAACACCTGGTGAAGGGAGCTGCGCTCCTTAAAGCGTAAATTCTTGACCATAGACTTATAATGGACTCCAAAATTTGGACAGGGGTAGAACTTTGACCGAGCTCACCAGGGGAAAAGGTCCCGAAGCGGGCGCCGCTGGAGACCCTTCCGAAAGGCAAAGAGCCCTATACCGGCTTGGAAGAGTATCAACCGCTGCCTAGCTCTCTGTCTCCCGTTTGTAGGAAGGTGCGGGAGACATGAGTGCCTCGGTCAAAACGTACGCAGCTTGGAGTGCCTCTGTGGGGCAAAGCTGAAAACATTCCTTACAGTTCCAGCATTCCTTCGAGGCCACCTGCGGAATGAAGCTGATCTCTCGATTAGCGCCTCGGTTAACGAATCCGACGGCGTACTTCTTTTTGACTTCAGCACAGTATCTTACGCACAGACCACAATGAATGCAGAAGGAAGCCTCCTTTTCAAAACGGTCCCTGTCCGCACCATACTCTCTAGCCAAATCCTGCAAGTCAAAGGCATCGGGAGCATGAGCCAGCAATAGCTCCAAGATCATTTTGCGAATTCGATTTATCTTCTCCGACCGAGTGGTGACAACCAAATCCTTGGCTACCGGATAAAGGCAGGAAACCACGAGTTTCTTCCAGCCGCGTATATCCAATTCTACCAGACAAAGTCGACAAGCCCCATAGGGTTCCAATTTCTCGTGGTGACACAGTGTGGGAATAGATATCCCTGCACTTCGCGCTGCCTCCAAGACGGTCATCCCTTCTTTGGCTTTAACATCCTTTCCGTCGATCTTTAACAGGATTTCGGTCATTTTGCTTTACTCTTTCTGACTATAGTTCTGGCTTCTTCAGGGATGGGAGGCGGAACAGGCTCGCCGGAAATCTTTTTGGCCGCGCCAAAACGAGGGGGGCAAACTTCAAAGCAGGTTCCGCACTTTGTGCATTTCTCCTGATCAATTACGTGGATCCGGTTCTTACCGCCTACAATCGCGTCTGCAGGGCATTTCTTAAGGCAAATCGAACAGGCTTGGCACCTACCCGGGTCAATATAGTACGAGATGAGCTCCTTGCAGGACAGAGCCGGGCACCGCTTCTCCGTGATGTGGGCCTCATACTCATCTCTAAAGTATTTCAGCGTGCTCAAGAACGGGTTGGGGGCACTCCTGCCTAAAGCACAAAGGGCGGCCTCGCCGGCCACCTCGGCTAACTGTTCCAAAAGCTCGATATCGCCCTCTCTCCCTTTTCCCTGGGTGATATTGGTCAGCGTCTTCAGCATTTGCCGGATGCCTTCACGGCAAGGGACGCATTTGCCGCATGATTCATCCGTAAGGAAGTTCAGGAAGTACCTGGCCACATCAACCATACAGGTGTCTTCATCCATGATGATCATCCCGCCGGACCCCATCATGGAACCGGCCTTGGTGAGCTCATCAAAACCCACTTGCAGGTCCAGCAGTTCTTCAGGCAGACATCCACCGGACGGCCCCCCGGTCTGCACGGCTTTGAACCGCTTGCCTCCAGGGATACCGCCGCCTATCTGGTAGATAATGTCTCTCAGAGTAACGCCCATGGGGACTTCCACCAGTCCCGTATTGACGATCTTGCCCACCAAGGAGAAAATCTTCGTGCCCTTGCTCTTTTCCGTTCCATATTGAGTAAACCAGTCTGCGCCCTTATTGATAATCAGCGGCACATTCGCCCAGGTCTCGACATTATTCAAAACGCTGGGTCGATCCCAAACGCCCTTGACGGCGGTGTGGCTATATTTCGGCCGGGGCTCTCCGGCCCTCCCTTCCAAGGCCGTCATGAGAGCACTCGATTCGCCGCATACGAAAGCGCCGGCGCCCTGGTGTACTTCAATTGAGAAATCATAGCCGGAGCCCAGGATGTTCTTGCCAAGAAGCCCGTACTCCTCGGCCTGTTGGATAGCTATGTTCACATTCTCTACAGCGAAAGGGTATTCCTGCCGAACGTAAATATAGCCCTGGTGAGAGCCGATGGCATAGGCGCCGATGATCAACCCCTCGAGGACGGAGTGAGGATTTCCCTCAAGAAGGCTTCGATCCATATAGGCTCCAGGGTCTCCCTCGTCGGCATTAACGATCACATATTTTATATCACCGGGGGCATTGCGCGATTCCGCCCACTTTCTCCCGGTGGGAAAGCCGCCGCCTCCCCTTCCTCTCAGGCCGGATTTGGTGACTTCCTCCAAAACCAGCTCGGGGGTCATCTGGGAAAGTGCTTTAGCTACCGCCGAATAGCCACCCAGAGCCAGATAGTCATCGATGCTCTTAGGGTCAATCTGGACGTTGGATCCGAAAACCAGCCGCTTCTGATTCTTATAGAACGGGATTTCGGATTCATGAATGATCTTTTCTTTGGTGGCGGGATCGGTATAGAGTAAACGCTCTATGATTTTCTTTTCTTTGATCGTCTGCGAAATGATGTCAGGGACATCCTCAGGCTTTATCTGGAAATAGCATATTTCCTCGGGACGAATGACGATAATGGGGCCCCGCTCACAAAAGCCGTGGCAACCAGTCCTCCTGAATTCCACCTCAGCGTTCAAACCCTGCTTTTGGATCTCCTCTTGGAAACTGGCAGCCACGTCCCGACTGCCGGAAGCATGGCAAGCAGATCCGGAACAGAGCGTAATGCAGGTCTTATTGGGGTCTCTCTCCGAGAGGAGATTTCCTCTGAATACTTCCAATTCAGCGGGTGAATTTATCCGCGACATAGTTCTTCCTTAATCATAGTTTTTCAACACGTCTGCGGTCTGTGCGGGCGCCATCTTACCGTGGGCCTTTCCATCGATCTCCACCACCGGTCCTAAAGCACAGCAGCCGAGGCAGTTAACGGTTTCCAGGCTGAACTTCAGGTCCAAGTCTGTTTCACCGGGCTTTATCCCCGTCAGGCTTTGCACCGTGTCGAGCACACGTGACGCACCCCGAACATGGCACGCCGTTCCCACACAAATGTGAACCTGATGGCGCCCCTTAGGCACCAAGCTAAAGGCTTTGTAGAAGGTCGCGATATGCTGTATCCGAGTCATGGGAACCCGCAATCGTTCGCTGACCTGCTCCAAGGCTTCCTTGGGAAGCCAATGATTTTCGGCCTGAATCTCCAGTAGTATCTGAATCAGCGAACTGGGCTCGCAGTGGTGCTCA
>Ga0172370_10007330_pt1 | contig 13553 bp, 12 predicted proteins | sample LakKiv5m_FD_114538 | JGI IMG/M metagenome (GOLD analysis project Ga0172370, IMG submission 114538) | Freshwater microbial communities from Kabuno Bay, South-Kivu, Congo - kab_022012_11.5m | ecosystem: Environmental > Aquatic > Freshwater > Lake | place: Democratic Republic of the Congo...
AACATTATCTTCGAAGATGATAGTTACTATTGAAATCCCGAATTTCGTCACTGAACGCATTTGTTTTACATTAGGCAAGCCACGCATCGCCATTTCAATAGGGTAGGTTACGGTTCTTTCAATCTCCAGGGCAGAAAGTCCGTCAACATGACTCACAACTTCCACCTGAATATTAGTTACGTCCGGGAAAGCATCTATTGGCAGTTTCAGATATGAATAAATACCTAAACCGATAATTAAGAGCGCAAAGAATATGAACATACCTTTTTGCTTCAAAGTGAAAGAGACTATTTTTTCTAACATGTTAGTCTCCTTCGCCGAAGATTTCTTTTTTCAATTCCGATTTAAGCATGAAAGTACCTTTACTAACGATTCTTTCTCCTTTGGAAGCTCCGCTTTTTATCTCAACATAATCACCCTGAATGCTGCCGGGAACAATAATTCTTTTCTCGAAAGTAGTATCGTTCAAAGCTATGAAGAGATAATTCTCGTTACCATCCTTAACTAATGCTTCCGTAGGAATTAACAAAGCTTTGGCAGGCTTATCGGTAGGGATATTCATCTCAGCAAACATGTCAGGTTTGAGCTTTTTCCCTGGATTATTAATTGCAGCTCTGATTTTAAATGTCCTGGTTTCCTTATCAACAATATCGCTTATATAAACTATTTTTCCATTGAAATGAACATCGGGATAAGCAGATGTTTTGATAACAACATCCGGTTTTCCTGTGATTCGTGAAATATCGTTTTCAGCGATTTGACCGTCTGCGAAGAGTGATGAGATATTGATAATCCTGAAAGAATTAGTATTTTGTTCAACAAGCTGTCCGATAACAACATTTCTTTCAACGATAGTTCCTTCAATCGGCGATTTTACTGCCAACGAACCTGCGATATGGTCATCATTGTTCGCTGATTCTTCGAGGTCGGAATCCGAGAGACCAATTGAATGGATTTTCTTATCCTCTGCTTTTAGTTCGGCTTTTGCCTTTTCAAATTCGGCTTTCGCCTCGAGAAATGATTTTTGAGAACCTACATTCTGCTCAATCAAGATTTTAAGCCTGTTATAATTTGCTTCGGTGTAGCTTAGATTTGCCTTTGCTTTAAGAAACTGAGCCTTGATTTCGCCGATGTTCATTCCTTCAATGATCATCAATGTCTGACCTTTTTTAACATAGTCACCGATATTTACAACAACGCGGCTAACGCGACCCTGAACCAGAGAGCCGATATATGCTTCCAAATCCTGGTTTGGTAAAATCTTTGCAGGAGCCGTAATCGCACCTGTTAATTCACCTTCTGAAACGAGAGATGTTTCAAGTTTAATCTCTTTCACTGATTCTTTTGATAATCTGATAATGTCCTTTTTTTCTTTCTTTGATTCTTCTTCCTTCGGTTTCTCGCCTGAGTTTTTGGAGCAAGATATTAGAACAAAAAATAAAGTGACAAATAACAATTTTAATGATTTCATATTTTCTCCATAATTATTCAATTGTGATTCCGGTTGAAACTTCGAGATTTATAATAGCTTCTTTATAATCGAATAAAGATTTGATTAAGTTTGTTTTAGCATTTATTGTAGTAAATTTTGCCTGCAAAAATTCCAGGTATGTAATTTCGCCAGCCTGGTAGCTAAGTTCTGCTGTTCTGAAAATTTCTTCTGCCTGAGGAATTAATTCATTTTGATAAAGATTGAGCTGCTTTTCGTCATTAACAAAATCAATGTAAGCATCATTGATTTTTGACAATATGGTATTTTTTATATTTTGCAATTCAAACTGATAATACTGGTTTATTGCTTTAGTCTCCTGAAGCTGTCCTCTTTGGTCGAAAATGAACCACAGGGGAAAGTTGATTCCCAATTTTACACCGTAATAATCGGATACTCCAGCTCTTGTCTGAAGCATATAGGATGCATTGAATGACGGAATCAGATTCATCCATGCTATCTGCCGGTTAATCTCAGAAGATTCCAGTTCATAAGAAACTTTTTTCAAATTCGGGTTAATTTGCAGACTTTTATTTAATAATTCTTCAATAACCAGATTTAACTTGTTGTAGGCTAATGAATCAAGGAATTTAATGTTTGCAAAATCAAGCTGAATCCCGAACCCTAAAGCGAAGTTCAAAATGTTAACGGCAGAATTATATTCCTTTTTTGCAGTTTCAATACATGATTTAGCTTCCGAAAGATGTACCTTGGCTGTTAGAAGTTCAAGATTCGAAACTTCACCGACCTTGTATCTGATTTCAGCTTTTTTAAAAAATTCATTTGCAATATTTATATTTTCTTCAGCAATTTTCAGCAATTGGTATTTTGCCAAAGCTGTATAATAAGCTCTTTTAACTTCTATCCGAACGAAATTTGTTGTTTGTTCCAATCCTGAAACGAAAGAATTAATTTCAGCATTTCCTCTGGAATTTTTAGCGAAATACACCGAAGGAAAATCAAATTCCTGAGAAATTTCAATTGTTCTTTCGTCAAAGTTTGAGAGACTCGTCCCACCTTTAATATACTCGTTACTAAGAGACAAGCTTAAGGGGGGCAATGAAATATCCTTTAGATGTCTTCCTTTTGCGGCTTCTACATTTTGTCTCGATTTCTGTATTTCAGGATGATTTTTGATAGCAATTTCAATTGCATCTTTTAGACTTAATGATGTAATTTTGGATTTTTCTTGAGAAAAAAGTGAAACTGTTATAATCAATATGATAAAGTAAGCACAGATGTACTTATACATAGCTTCTCCGATTAATAAAAAAATAATAAAAATTAATTGTGAGAAGGAATGCTAAATTAAAATGATTTGATTCTTAAGGAATAATTTGTCGGGAAAATTGATTGGTTTGTCGTTCGATATGAATTTATTTTGATATAATTTAAGTTCGGTTTGAACGAAAGAATGGCTGGGTAAATGATAATTTTGGGTAAAGGTCTTTTGAAAATGATGCGATATGTGCTGATTGTCGCAATTGGCATTGTCGAGTATCAGACATAAATCTACATATTTGCAGTTTTCATTATGCTCGTCAAAAAAATCTGTTTCAGAATGAACAAAAAGGAAAACCAGAACTGATAAAACAATTCCTGCAGTAATTTTCAATATATTTTTCCTTTTTCTCATTCAAAATTTAGCAATAATGCTGATTAAATAATTTCAACCTGTTTCTGAGTTCAGGAAGCTGTTCCAAAGAAACAAGAGACACACATGCTCTTATTCCTTCCGAACGTTCGCTACCGGTTGATGTCAATGGAATCGAACTGATACCGTAATAAAGGAGCCTTTCGGATAATTCATCTCCCTGAAATCCGGGAAAAGCTACGGTAAAGTAAAAACCATCCGCTAATCCTTCCTGTCCGTCTTTGTCATAGACGATTGAAAAGCCATTCTCAATGAAAATTTCTTTCATTAATTTTGCTTTATATCCGTAAATCCTGACTTCGTCAATAAAATTATATCTTCCGTCATTTGCCGCTTTCAGCATTTCAGCCATCCCGTATTGAACTGATTGTGCTACTCCACCGGTTGTCAATAGTATCGCTCCGAAAATGATAGAATTTCCAAAGCTTTCATTCAAATAATAATCGTGTAAATTCTTGTATCTTGATTTAAACAATGCTTCTGCAACAATAATCATACCGATACTCTGTCCGGCATAACTAAATGATTTTGAGGCTGAACACATAATGATATATTTATCTGTATAATTAGCCACAGTAGGTTGAAAAGGTTGTACCCCCGGATGAGAATAATCTTTTCTAAAATCCATTCCGAAGTAAGATAGGTCTTCCATCACAATGAAATCATATTCGGTGGCAAGTTTTCCAATAATTTCCAATTCTTCTTCTGTCAGGCATATCCAAGCAGGGTTGTTCGGATTAGAGTAAATAACAGCAGCTATGTCACCTTCGGAAACCAATTGCTCTAGTTTTGCTCTTAATTTTGAGCCCCTGAAATTATAAATATCAAATGATTCTTGTGGAAATCCTAACATTTTTACTAAATTTTTGTGAGCAGGAAACCCCGGGTCAATAAATAATACTTTATTTTTATCTTTTATTCTTCTGCAAGCTACCATCAAAGCGGCATAACATCCGTTAACGGCACCCACCGTCGGTATGCAGTATTCTTCGGGAACATTTATATTAAGAAACAACTCTGTGAACCTTGATATTTCTTTTTTCAGAGCAGGATGACCACCAGCCGGTGGATATGTGCCTGCCACATCGTTTTGTAATGCTTGAATCTCGGCATCTATTCCGATTCGTGACGGTTTTATGCCAGGAATACCAATCTCCATTCGAATAAATACATCACTGGTCTCTTTTTCAATACCATCAATCATTCGCATAAGTATACGGGTATTACCCTGACCGATATTAACCGAGTCATACAATTCGATGTATTTTTTTACTACATGATAGTCAATAGGAGTATTCTTATTTATTTCTTTTAACATCTGCTACATTTCAAAATTCAAGAATGCTTTTGCTAATATTAAAAAGAACCTGCTTCCTGTACCAAGCTGAGCCTCGAATATCGGAGATTGGTTCTGCATATTCGAGAACCTTCTCAGCAAAGGCTATTCCTTCATTTTCAGTAAATTCGTTGAACTTTTTTCCAATCAGATAATCACATGCGGATTGAGTGAATCTTATTGTCGGAGCAGATGAACCAATTGCAATGCCAGCATGAAGAATTTTATCTTCATAATCAAGCTCAAAATGATATGCAAGAGAAACAATCGAACATTCCATAGACCTGCGAGTACCAATTTTAATGAAATCAGAAACAATTTTATTGTAAGGAAATGAGGAATTACAAATCGGAATGGATATACTTCTCAATATCTCATTTTTATTCAAAGCAGTAAGTCTAACTCCGATTAAAAAGTCTTTCAATGAAATATTCCTGATGGATTTATCGGAGGCTAACACCTCGCAATCAGCATTCAAAGCAATTAATGACGTTGCAATATCTCCGGCAGGTGATGCAGTGCATATATTTCCTCCAACCGTAGCCACTTGCCGGATTTGACTTGATGCCAAAGAATCCGCTGCTTTGTGCAAAACAGGAAACAGAGCTTTAATATCATCATTTCTAACTATTTCAGAAGCAGTAACGAGAGCTCCGATTCTTACACTTTTTTCTTTTTTTTCGATTAATGAAAAATTAGAGTCTTTCAATTTTGCCAGATTGATAACCACAAGCTTCGAATTGTCATCTGAAGAATCATTTTGCCCATTTGGCATTGGCTTGGTTGATGGATTTTTCTTCAACTCCATCAATAAATCGGTAAATCCGGCACCGAATCTGAAAAAAGAATCCTGATGAACATTAATGTCGTTAAGCAGTTGGTCTTCGGTTTCAGGAGATATTACAAAAAAATCTTGCATATTTCAAGCGTTAATATTAAAAAATCATATCTTACAAATTAATAAATATAATCAAAAAAAAGAATATTACTTTACAAGTAATGAATATCCGGTTCATGCTACTATTCCTTAAAATTTCCTAATTTTTTTTCTTCCATCGCTCTCAGCACTTTCTCCGGAGTGACTGGCAAAGAATCAATCCTGACTCCCAATGCATCAGCTACAGCGTTAGCTATTGCAGCAGCGGTCGGAATCAAAGGCGCCTCGCCAACACCTTTTGCTCCGTAAGGTCCGAGAGCATCTTCGGTTTCAATTGGGAAGAAATGTATCTTAGGTACATCCATTGCCGTAGGAAGCTTATAATTATGAAAATTCGGATTAAGAATAAAGCCTTTTTCAACCATCATTTCTTCAATCAATGCATAGCCCATACCCATGACAACTCCGCCTTCAATCTGACCGTTGAGAGCCAAAGGATTGAGCACTTTTCCTACATCCTGAGCAACATAAACATCCAAAACCTTAATATTTCCGGTATAAGTATCTACTTCTACTTCCACAGCCTGAGCAGCGAAAGCATAAGTCCCGGAAACGTTTCCCTTGAATTCTTTATCTGCAAACTCACTGCTTGGTTCAAAGAAATATGACACAATGCAAAGTTCGTGTGGCTGTTTGAAATGAATAGCTCTGACGACTTTGTCCAATTCGATTAAAGCATTACCATTTGCTGATTTAATCATTCCATTTTCATAAACCAAATCTTTTTCATCTGTTTTCAGCATCAGTGCAGCTTTTGGTGAAAGCTTTTCCTTCATAAGTTTGACTGCACTTAAAACGGAATTGCCTGCTACGAAACTCGTCCTTGAAGCATGGACACCAACGTCCCACGGTTTGATGTCGGTATCGGTATTAATGACTTTTATTTTATTGATGTCAATACCAAGCTCTTCGGAAGCTATCATTGCAAGGGTTGTTTCGGAGCCTTGTCCGATTTCGCTTGAGCCGGTAATAATAGTTAAATATCCGAAAGGGTCAATTTTGAGAGTAGTTCCGCAGCCGTCGGAAGGATAAATTTTCGCGCCACCGCCAACATGAAGCATTGAAGCATAACCTATTCCCCGTTTAAAACGATTACTGTTTTCATTTGCTGAAATATTAATGTGATTGGCTGTTTTTTCAATAACAGTCTCCAGAGCGTCTTTATGTCCGCAGGTATTGAAAACGAGTCCTTGTTTTGTTACTTCACCTTTGAAATTTGCGTTTAAGAGCCTGATTTCAGCTTTGCTGATTCCCATTTCTTCTGCAAGCAGGTCAATATTTCTTTCCAAAGCAAAAGTAGCCTGAGGATTACCGTAACCCCTGAAAGAACCTGCATAAACATTATTAGTATAAACGGATGTAGAATCGAAGCAACAAGCCGGACAATGATATAGCGACGAGAATGTTTGCATCATAACGAACGGAGTTGTTGCACCCCAGGATGTATAAGCACCGTTATCGAGAATCGCTTTAACTTCACGGAAGGTGAATTTTCCATATTCATCTGCACCGGATGTGATGTCAAAAATCATTTGTTGTCGTGTTGGTGAAGCAATAAATTCTTCTTCACGACTGAAAATCAATTGTACAGGTTGCCCGCATTTAATAGAAAGCAAAGCACAAATGGGTTCATAAGGATACATGTCGAGTTTGCTGCCAAAACCACCGCCAATCACAACTTGAATAATTCTTATCTTCGAAGGTTCCATTTTTAAAGCCCGTGCTATATCTCTTTGGTATAGAAAAGGAACTTGCGTTGTGCTGTAAAGCGTAAGTCTGCCATCCGATTTTGAATAATCCGCTGTGATATTGCTTGTCGCCATACAGCAGTGAGTAACTCGTGGGAGAGTATATCTTCGGCTCACGACATATTTACTTATAGCTTTTTGTTCAGCCAAATCGCCATGCTCGTAATGAAAGTGTTCAGCAACGTTTTTGTTTGAATATTTTCCGTCAATAAAGTGATTAATTTGAGGTGCTTCCTCTTTGATAGCCTCGAATGGGTCAAAAATTCCATCTTGGATTTTATATTTTACTTCAATCAAACCAAGAGCTTGTAATGCAATTTCTTTTGAAGTGGCGGCGACAGCAGCGATTTCATCGCGGATACAATTGACTTTCCCTTTTTTTAGAATCGGATGGTCTCTGCGATAGCTAATGTTTTCAACGTCAACATCATCGGCTGTTATTACACATTTAACTCCGGGTAAAGCTTTGGCTTTTGAAGTGTCAATTGAAATAATATCGGCAACGGGATATTTTGTCCGAAGAATAGCCCCGTAAAGCATATTAGGAAGTTGAATGTCTTGTCCGTAAACCGCTTCGCCGTTTACGCGAATATTTGCATCAATCTTTTGGGTTGGTTTTCCGATAATATTGAAGTTTTTGGTCATAATTTCCAGCTTATTAATAAGGGAAAATAATAAAAATTCAATATATAAAATTTCTTTTATTTTGCATAAATTATTTTTCATAAATATCAACACATGAAGCTAAGGATTGTGATATTATGAATATTGTCATCAAAAGTGTGTTTTTTCTGATATTTAAGAGAATTATAACAATTTATTTTTTCAATTTTCGTAATTTTATTTGAAGTTTGATTAAAAAATTAAGAAAAAATGAAGCAAGAAAACCCATACAAAGAAGCAATGCGTTATATCGAAAACGCAAGAGATACTCTTAAGCTTGCCGGAAAAGAGGATAAATTTTACTTAGACGAAAAATATGTCCATACAGCTTGTGGAACTGCTTATATAGGTATGCTGAAAGCACTAGATTTCTTATTTAATTTTAAAAAGATACCCAAAAAAAGAGGTAGAAAATCAATCGAGTATTATCAAAGTACGCTTTCCAGGCTTGATAAAAAACTTCTAAATTATTTGAACAACGGTTATCTTCTGTTACATATTGAAGGATATTATCAGGTAGTTACAGATATAAAAGCAATAGAAGCCGGGTTTGAAAATGCAGTTTCAATTATTTCTGCTCTGAAACCGTATTCTAAAAATGGAGTGAATAAAAAATCCGGTAATTAACATGTTTATAAAAGAAGGGGCTGTCTCAAAAGCTACTTCAACAAGTAATTCCCACTCAAGAGACTGTGTGAAAAGTACCTTTTTCTGTCATTCCCACGAACGCGGGAACCCATAACTCCGCTCTGGAACCGGATTCCTACTCGCGTGAGAATGACAAATAAATGAAATCTGAGCTTTTAAGACAGCCCCTACTTGAATTATCTCTTATTACAATTAAGACTGCATTAACGCCATCATGCCTTTTTCCAAATCAGACTGGCTCATAATCGGCATTACTTCAACTTTTGCTTTTAATTTCATGAAAAGAGGTTCGAACCACACGGGCATATTCGAACTGTCAGTCATATCAAAAACGAAATATCCTGCCCTTTCACCATGATAAGCACCAAAGTAAGCTGCTTCAGGCTTAATTTGCTCAGACAGTTTTGCAATGATTTGCGGTAATTCTCCTGTTTGGATAGCTTTGCTGCCGGCTTCGACATCTATTGTTACTTTCAGCATAGTTCTCATAAGTAAAACCTTATAAATATATTGATAAAAATTAAAACTGTAAAACAAAAATATCAATAAATTTAGTTATAACAAAAATATATTTTAGTTTTAGCTAATATTTGAATATTTTTTTCATCAAACTTAGGTTAAATAATAGCAACCTACTGAAATACAGTGAATTACGCAATTTCATATTTTTCCGTCAAAAGTCCATATTACGGTATTCTCTCATCTGTATTCAAGACTGTTTTGCTTTTTGTTGTTTGCAGTTGTTTTTTTTGTTATTTTGTAAAATAGTAATTGAATTTTGTTTATAAATAATCAGATAAAATGAATGACAAAGAAGTTATTTGGGAATCAGGTTTAAAAGTTAAACCACTTTATACTCAAGATGATATTTATAATATTAAACCCGATGATATCGGTTTACCCGGTCAATTTCCATTTACTCGCGGGATTCACCCGTTGATGTACACTAAAAGACCATTTACAATCAGGCAGTATGCGGGATTCGGAACTCCGGAAGAAACTCACGAAAGATTCATGTACTTAATAAAGAACGGGCAGACAGGTTTAAATGTCGCTTTTGACCTGGCAACGCAGACAGGTCTCGATTCTGACGACGTCCGTGCTTTCGGTGAAGTGGGCAGAGTAGGGATGGCTGTTGACACATTGGCTGATTTCGAGACTGTTTTTCGTGATATTGATTTGGATAAAATCACGGTTTCATTAACTATCAATGGTTCAGCGATTATACTTGTGGCAATGTATATTGCAATGGCAAAAAAAATCGGTTTTAACATAAAAAATTTGAGAGGCACTGCCCAAAATGATATTTTAAAAGAATTTATCGGCAGAGGAACTTGGATTTTTCCTGTTCCCGAATCGGTTAAACTCGTTGTTGACATCATTGAATATTGTGCAAAGGAAGTACCCAAGTATAGTCCGGTCAGTGTTTGCGGTTATCATATTCGTGAATCAGGAGCAAACCCAGTTCAAGAGATGGCTTATGCCTTCTGCATAGCAAAAGCCTATATCAATGAAACATTAAAGCGGGGCATAACGATTGATGAGTTTGCTTCAAGATTATCTTTCAATTTCGATATTTACGGAAATTTCTTCGAGCAAATAGCAAAATTCAGAGGCGGGCGGCGGCTTTGGTCTAAAATTATCAAGGAAGAATATAAAGCATCTGAAGATGAATCTTGCTGGATGAGAATGATTGCCGGTGGCGGCGGTGGTGGTTTAACAAAAGAACAACCTGAAGTTAACATTGTCAGAAGTGCTTATTATGCTCTTATAAGTGCATTATCCGGAACACAGACAATGGCTTTGTGCTCGTATGACGAAGCTTTTACAATACCTACCGAAAAAGCAGCCGAAATAAGCCTGAGAACTATGCAAATACTGCTTTATGAGATGGGAATTTGTGACACGGTTGACCCTCTTGGAGGTTCTTATTTTGTAGAGACTATGTCGAATGAAATGGAAAATGCTATCAGGCAGCAGATGAGAGTAGTTGAGGCTCAGGGTGATATCATTCTAGCAATTGCAACAGGAAAAATTCAAGAATCAATTTCAAAACAAGCTTATCTGAGAGAAAAAGCCATTCAGGATGGAAAGATTAAAAAGGTGGGGTTGAATTGTTTCGTTAAAGAAGAAGAAACGAGGACTGTTGAATTTCATCCTTATAATGAGGATAATGCCAGAAAACAAGCCGAAAATCTGGTCAAGATTAAAAATTCAAGGGACAATCAAAAAGTAAAAGAATGTCTCGAACAAATTAAGAATGATGCCCGAAATAATAACAATTTGATGCCGTCTGTTATCGAAGCAGTTACGGTTTACGCTACCGTAGGAGAAATAACAAACGCAATTAAGGAAATTTATGGCGAGTATCAGGAACAGATTTATTTTTAGAAAGATTTTAAATTTGAATACCGTTTATGTTAGCAACAATAAATTAACATGAAAACAAAAATACAGATAGGAGTGAATATAAGTTACAAAATGATGCTATTGAAATTCTCGAATCAATAGCAAATGGAGAATGGAAAAGCATCAACAATATTAATGATAGTAGTCCGGTATTAAGAAGATTTTTTTCGGATAAACCGGAACTCAGAAATAAACTGACATTAAGTCTTTACAAAAGAAGATTATGAATCAATTTTGCAAAAAATCAGTCAATACGGTAAGAATTATCAGGAATTGATGGAATAATTAATTCATAATTTTATTGCAGAAAGATTCTTTTATAATTTGGATTTTGAAAATTTAATTTTTATTTACTAATGAAATTGTTATGATTGCAACACAAAAAAATGCCGTTAAAATAATTAATTCACTTACAGGCAACAAGTTAAAAGATGCTTATAACTATCTTATTTATCTAAAAGATAAAGAAGAATGGGAAGCTACACAGGAATTGATGGAATTACCTATACTTGCTGAGATTCAAGAAGGAATCAAACAGCTTCAAAATAGTCAATATGTAAAATTCAGTGACATCAGAAAAAATGTTTGAAATAATATTATCAAGGAATGCCGAAAAATATTATAATAATTCTGATGAGAATCTTACTAAACGTCTCAATGAAGCATTTGATGTAATAGTTTATGAACCTTTTTCATGTGCAAATATTAAAAAATTAAAAGGAAATCTTAACGGACTTTACTGATATCTGGTTGGAAGTTATAGAATTGTTTATTCTATCGAAAAGAAAATCCAAATTGTAGCAGTTGTTTGGATTGGTAAAAGAAATGATGCTTACAAAACTTAATTAAAAAAATTTATCCTCTATGAAACCCAAAACAATTTTATCTTTAGAACAAGCTTTATCATTGCCTTACGCCACACAGCGTTTCGTCCATCTTGGCTGGCGAGTTATACGAATTGAATCTACTTCGCTTGGTGGTGACCCGAACAGATATATCGGTGCTGACACTGGAATTAGAGATTTACATACTTATTTCATTGCACCTAACCTTGGGAAAGAAGCCATCACTCTGAATTTAAAAATGAAAGAAGGTCAGGAACTATTAAAAAAACTCATTAAAGAGCTTAATGTTGATATTTTCCTTTGCAATACTCTTCCGATGCGATACAAACAGCTTGGAATTGATTTTGAAACTTTAAGTGAAGCAAATCCAAATTTAATTTGGTGCGGTATTTCTGCTTTGGGTCCGGATTATCCTGAAGTAGCTGGTTATGACCCCGCTCTCCAGGCAATGCTCGGTTTCATGGAAATGACCGGTGACCCCGCTCATGAACCTATGCTTTGCGGGCTTCCCGTTGTTGACCTGAAAGCAGGCGATGAAGCATTTACACAGGTTCTTTTGGCGTTATTGGAACAACATGAACACACTCCTTACATCAGAAATCCAGAGGGGCTAAAAAAAGGTAAAGAAATTTTCATTTCCATGGCACAATGTCTCACATCATGGCTAATAACAGCTTTGCCTGAATTAACTTATAATCCTGAAGCAACAGACAGATTTACACGAAGTGGAAATGAACATAGAAGTTTCATCCCATGCAATTGTTATCAGACTAATGATGGCTATGTTTATCTTGCTATCGGTAGCGACAAACAATGGGAAAAATTTACAAAAATCAGAGGATTCGAGCATTGCTTCAAACCGGAGAGAGTTAGAAATGAAGGTAGGAAGCATGATAAAGAGAATATTTATGAAGATATAAGAAAAGGAGCAAAGTTATTTTCGACTTTGGAATTTCTAAATGTTTGTAACGATAATAATTTGGCTGTAGCCCAGGTTAATACAATCCGTGAAGTTGCCAATCTGGAATTTGTTAAAAATAGCATGATAAATACGACTCTTCCATCCGGGGAAAAAGTATCTCTATTTCCAGCTCCTATGAAAACTGACTTTCTTGTTGATAAAAAAATGAGTATTTCCATTGCTCCCCTGCTTGGTGAGCATAATGAAAAAATTTATAAAGAAATCGGTTTATCCGAAAAAGAAATTGAGGAACTGAAAGCAAATGATATTATTTAAAAATTTTACTTTTTCATTCAAATGGGTAAATTCAGGGATATAGTAGATTCACCAACCGGCAGTAAATTTATTTTGCAAGGAAATGCTGCTTTTGCTCTTGGCGTACTTCATGCAGGTTATCATGCAGCCGACGGTTACCCAGGTACTCCCAGCACCGAGGTTATTGATAAATCCTTAGCTTCGGTTCAGGATAAAATCAAGGTTGGCTGGTCAGTAAGTGAAGCAGTTGCTGTTGCTGTCGGTTTGGGACATGCCATAGCGGGTTCTGACGTAGTTGTTACAATGAAAATACCGGGCGTGTTTCAAGCAGCCGATGCAATTTCTTCTGCAGCTTTTTTTTCAGGAGATTGCGGCGCCTTCGTGATATTTGTTGCGTCTGATTATACTCCTTCGAGCACACAGCATGTAATTGACCCAAGATACTTTTTCTCGTCAATTTGTGTTCCGATTCTTGAGCCTCGGGACCATCAGGAAATGTACGATATAGCAGCTACAGCCGCTGACATCAGCAGACAGTTTAAAACACCTGTTGTTGTTCTTGCTTCCGGTATGCTGTGTCATTCTGAGGGATTGGTTGTTTTAAAAGA
>Ga0172370_10007333_pt1 | contig 13551 bp, 14 predicted proteins | sample LakKiv5m_FD_114538 | JGI IMG/M metagenome (GOLD analysis project Ga0172370, IMG submission 114538) | Freshwater microbial communities from Kabuno Bay, South-Kivu, Congo - kab_022012_11.5m | ecosystem: Environmental > Aquatic > Freshwater > Lake | place: Democratic Republic of the Congo...
ATCTGGGCGGATCTTCAACGTGCTCCTGAAGAAATCACTTCTCCTGGGTGGCACGCGGACGTGTTGGCGGCCCGTGAAGATCGCGCTCGGCAAGGAACGTCGCGCTTCTCCGACTGGAGCACAGCGAAGTCAAGGATTCGCGAGAAGGCGTAATGCGCGTCGAGATCCTCGACTAAGCCGAGCGGGATCTCGTTGACGGCGCTGTCTTCTACGACGCACAAGATCCGGGCTTGGGCCAGTACTTCCTGGATTCGCTCTTCTCCGACATAGACTCGCTGCAGCTGTACGCCGGGATCCATTCCTTGCGCTTCTGATACCATCGGCTTCTATCCAAACGCTTCCCGTACGCGGTCTACTACCGAGTCGAGGGTACCGTCGCCCGCGTGTGGGCCGTCCTCGACTGTCGGCAGGATCCGGAGAGGATCGCGAGTCGGCTCACACGGGATCGATCATGACGGCGCGCACCCATGACGCGAAGCCGAACAACCGGTCGCAGCGGACGGTCCGCCGTGCGGCTCGCCGCTGAACCGGAATGTCACCCTCGATTACACCTGTTGAATGGACGGAGGTTGCCCAGCCGCTGACTCTGCGACACTATCTCAGTCATGCCAGGCGCCACAAAGATGCTCGAGGAACTCCGGAGGCTTCCCATCGACGAGCGAATTCAGCTCGTCGAGGATCTATGGGACAGCATCGCGGAGGAGACGTCTGAGAACACCTTCCCGGTGACACCGGAGCTTACGGAAGAGTTGGATCGCCGCCTCGCCGAGTACGAGGCGAATCCGAACGCTGCACTCACTTGGGAGGAAGTCCGCGGCCGTATCCGGCGTCTTGCCGATCGTGGCGTCGAGTGACCCTGCGGCTGCGCTTCACTGAACCCGCGGTTCGATCCGACCGGTTCCGGCTGGCTTCGCCCGCCTCCACGGGCGGGTCAACCGCAACGTTATGTGATTGGCCCGACCCGGAGCGTTGTGCAAGAATCCCATCGAAGTAGAGGTCACTGCGATGTCCACCGCGAAAGATGAACTTACGAAACTCGTACAGGAACAACCCGAAGACAGCACACTCGAGGAGATCGTTCGCGAACTCGCGTTTCGGTTGATGGTCGAGCGTGGGTTGGCGGACTCCGATGCCGGGCGAGTCACGTCGAACGAAGATATGGCACGGCGCATCCGTTCATGGTCACACTGAATTGGACCGATGAGGCGCAACGCTGGCTCGAGGACATTTTCGGCTACATCGCCGCCGACAATCGTTCGGCAGCCGTCCGGACCGTCGAGGGCATCTACGAGCGCGCCCAGATCCTCGAGAAGTTCCCGGAGATCGGGCACCGCTACTTCGCTTCCACCCGCAATGTTCGAATTCTTCTGTACGGCCACTACCGAATCGCCTATCTCATCAAGGCGGACGGCAACATCGACATCCTCGGGATCTTTCACGGAGCGCTCGACATCGAACGTTTCAGTCTCTGACGTAGCGCACATGACCAGCACCTTGAGCAGTCCGGCATGACGATGAACGCCCAACTCATGCGTCTCGCGCCGGCTGCTCAGGCGCCACGCTATGTAGCGAACCACGCCAGCGGCACACAGGGCGATGGATCCCGTCGCCCGCACCTTTTCAGACCCTGACCATTCGATTTCCGAACACCGCGAGATCACGATGGGCCACTCAGGCAACGGCAACGAATCCTTTTCGTTGCTCACAGCGAACGTAGGGGCCGCCAAGAGGACAATTTGTGACCTCGAGATTGCAAACTCGCGAATTGTCGGCTGAACCATGAAATCCAGAGGGAAGCGCCCGGGATGCCTCTTGACACCCTGGACCACAACCTTGGTGGGCACGCCGTACAGCGAGGCCAGATCCTTATCCCGCATCACTTTCTCATCTCGGATCAGGTAAATCGACGATTCGATACGTTAGTCTAGCAAGCGTCGAGGATCTTGGCCTTTTGCTTGCTGAATTCGTCGTCCGTGAGCACTCCTCTGTCATGCAGATCGGCTAATTCCCGCAGTTGTGTAACCACATCTCTCTGCTGGTTCGTAGTAATGGCCTGAGAAGAATTCGATACGGTGAGTGAAGGTGCGCTCCGGCTTTCCCACTGTGCAGTAGTGAGGTAGCCCTTCCTGAGAAGTGAGATCTTATGAGCCTCGTTTCCGGTGAAGCCGTATGTGATCCAGACAAGCGGTGCCGCAAGTCCGTAAGTGGCCGCAATGATCAGCAGCATGATAAGGAAGTGTCCATACAGCCCCTTAGCGAGCATCCAGAACAGCCCGAAGAAGAAGGCTGGCCAGCTAAAGCCATCCCAAGTCTGTTCCTCGTACCCGTTCACTGGGTGGTGAAGAATCTCTTCCTTAGCAAACATTGAGATTCTCCTCTCTCGAATAGACCCGGAGTGCGCCGATGGCGAAGGATTTCACGTCGGACGGAAGTATCGCACGAGGGACTCAGCGACGACTCTTCTCCGCTCCTGCCAGCAGACTTGCAGCTGTGACTCTCGGAGCCTTGGCGATCTGGGCCAAGTTTGGAACGTTTGCGTCGGGGCTGTTTCCAAGACTCATATCTCCAACAGGAATAAAAGGCCTTGCCGACACCTACATCGTCATAGCTCTCTTTCGAGGAAACGACGTATACAGCCGGTAGGGCAGAACGATGGTCGCTGCGCGCTGGCAACCGCGTGCCCGCCACGGACGTTCTCGTCAACCGGCCATGACTCGGAGCCGAGCGCTGCCGCACACTGCCTTCGCGCTCGGCGCGAGAGCACTCGCGGGTCAGACGTTTCCGGTCCAGAACTCGCGCGGATCGACGATGCGGCCGGCCACTGCAGCGGCTGCGACGCTGGCCGGCGAACCTAGATATACCTCGGCGTCCTGGCTGCCCATGCGGCCGCGGAAGTTGCGGTTGGTCGAGGACAGACACACTTCGCCCGGACCGACGACGCCGCTGTGGCCTCCCGGGCACGCGCCGCAGCCCGACGCGGTGATCGCAGCGCCGGCTTCGAGCAGAGTCTGAGTGTAACCCGCCCTGGTCGCCTCCAGGTAGACGGCCTGCGATGCCGGCGTGACCAGCAGGCGCGTGCCGGCGTGTACGCTGCGGCCCTTCAGGATCTGCGCTGCGACCGCGATGTCTTCGAGACGCGCGTTGGTACACGAACCGAGGAAGGCCTGATGCACTCGCACGTCGCCGAGCGCGGATGCTGGCTCGACGTTGCCGGGATTGTGCGGACACGCGATCTGCGGCTCGAGCTTCGATACATCGACTTCGTACACCGCCTCGTAGCGCGCGTCGGCGTCGGGTCCGAACGGCTCGACGTCCGCTTTCACCAGCGGCTGGATGAAATTTCGTGTCACGTCGTCAGCAGCGAAGAACGCGAACTTGGCGCCGAGCTCGATGCCCATGTTGGCCATCGTCATGCGGCTCGCCACCGACAGCCGACCGGCGGCCTCACCGGTGAACTCGATCGAGCGATACTGCGCAACCTCGGTTCCGTAGACGCCGGCCAGATGCAGCGCGACGTCCTTCGACATCACCCCCGGTCCGAGCCGGCCGCCGAGCACGAAGTTGATGGTCGGCGGTACCTGGAACCACAACTCGCCGGTCGCCAGCACATAGGCCATCTCGGTGATGCCGATACCGGCACCGGCCGCGCCGACCGCACCGTAAGTGGTGCTGTGCGAGTCGCTGCCCAGCACCAGCTGTCCGGGCAGGATGTGGCCGCGCTCGGTCAGCACCTGGTGGCAGATGCCGGCGTGGCCGAGAAAGTGGCGGACACCTAAACGCTCGCAGAAGTCGCGCGCCAGCGAGTGCGCGCGCGCCATCTGCTCGGTCGGCGCCGGGAAATAGTGGTCGAGAATGACGATCACGCGCTCGGGGTCGAAGACGCGATCGACGCCGAGCCCCATCAGCTTCATCGCGCACAGCACGAAGGCCTCGTGGCACATCACCCGATCGACGCTCGCGGTGACGAAGTCTCCGGCGGCAACCGTCTCGCGCGCGGAGGTGCGCGCAAGGACTTTCTCAGCCATCGTCATGCCCATCGGGTAATCCTCGTCAGCCCGCTTTGGCCAGCATCCGCGCGGGCACGATCTTCAGCAACTGCGCGATCAGCGTCCACGGCATCACCGGCACGTAGCGGAAGCCTACTTCCCTCTCGATCATCGCGACCATCATCTCGGTGCCCTTCTCGGCCGAGACGACGAACGGACGGCTCGGCATGCCGCGGTTGAGCTCGGTATCGATGAATCCGGGTGCGAGGTCGGTCACACGAATGCCGGTGCCGGCGACCTCGCAGCGCAGCGCCTCGAGATAACGCGACAAGCCCGCCTTGCTGGCCGAGTAGGCGCCCTGAGTCGGCATGCCGCGCACGGCGGCTACCGAGCTGATCGCGACTATGTGCCCACGGCCCTGCTTGCGAAACAGTTCGACAGCGGCATCGACCGTCGCGATCGCGCCGGTCAGGTTGGTGTCGATCACGCGCCGCGCAGCGTCGAAGGTGCCGCGGCCCACCGGCGTCGGAACGCCGATGCCGGAGTTGGCGATGACAATGTCGAGTCCATTCAGTACAGCGGCCGCTTCGCCGACAACCCGGGGAACCGATTCGAAATCGGTCACGTCCAGAGCGTGAACCGACACCTTGGCGGCACCGCTGCGCCTGAGTTCCTCCGCGAGTTCCTCGAGTTTGTCGGTGCGACGCGCCGCCAGCGCCAATGCGTAGCCGCGTCTGGCGAACCCTCGTGCCATGCCTTCTCCGAGACCTGCGGACGCGCCGGTGAGAAAGATCGACTTTGCCATGCTCCTCCTCGTACCTGTGCCGGCCGGACGGCCGTGACGGATGCGAGCAATCTTGCAGCCGCGCCGAGCATGGGCAAGCCCGGCAGCGCCAGCCTCCGCCGAGTCCGTCGCGACGCCCGCAGCCGCCACGCGCCACTGCCGGGTCCGAAGCGCGGCTGACGGGCTCCGATCGAACGGACAGGGGCCCCGGACCTGTGCAAACGTCGAGTCCGGTTGACGAAAGGCCACATCGGCGTAGAAGTTGCCTGGGACACCGCCGCCACATCCACCTTCGCACCGCCGTCGCTACCGCACTATCGCACTATCGGAGGAAGGGCGATTACACCTGCCACCCTCGTCATCGTCATCGAGGACGACGAACAGAACCTCGACCTCGTGACCCTCCTGCTGGAAAAGCACGGCTGCCGGGTAGTGGCAGCGCGCGACGGTACGGCCGGCAGCGACGACGCACTGCTCACAGTGGATCGGCAGTGGCGACTGACATTCTTCGACACGCGAGCGGAACAGATACTGCGCAAGGCGCTGCCCGAACGCGAAGATTTCATCGGAACCGCGCTGCAGCACGCGTTGCCGGAACTGATCGCGTCCGTTCCCATGACCTCCGGCGCGACGTTGCCGGCGCAGTCGCCGAGAGAGCCGTTCGAAACCTTCTTCGCGCCGACCGAAAGCTGGTACGCGGTCCACACCTATCCCTGCGGTGACGGCCTGTCGCTGCTCCTCCACGACATCACCGCTCGCAAGCGCGAAACCGAGACCCTGAGGCAACTGAACGACAGGCTAGAAGAGCGCGTGGCTGCGCGCACCGCCGAGATTGACGACGCCAACAAGGAACTGGCGGCTTTGAACTACGCGGTGTCGCACGATCTGCGCGCACCGCTGCGCGTGATCAACGGGTTCAGCAACATGCTGATCGAGGATTACGGCGAGACTATGCCCCCCGAGGCTCTCGATCACGTCCGCCGAATCCACGCCAACACCTCGTTGATGGGAGAACTGATCGACGGCTTGCTGTCGCTGTCGCGGGCGACCCGCGGTGAACTTCACGTCGAAGCGGTCGACATGAGCGCGATCGCGAACGCGATCGTCGACAAGCTGCGCAAGCGGCAACCCGAACGAGCGGTGGACGTGATCATCGCGCCGCAGATCGTGGTGAACGGGGACGCGAACCTGCTGCGCGTGGTGCTCGAGAACCTGATCGGCAACGCGTGGAAATTCACATCCAAGCATCCGCACGCCAGGATCGAGTTCGGAGTCAGCAGCGACGAAGGAGAAGCGGCCTACTTCGTACGTGACGACGGCGCGGGCTTCGATTCGGGTTACGCCGACAAGCTCTTCAAGGCTTTCCAGCGCCTGCACCCGGCAGGCGAATTCGATGGCACCGGCATCGGTCTGGCCACGGTAAAGCGGGTGATAGATCGCCACAACGGGCGCGTCTGGAGCCGCAGCTCCGTCGGAGAAGGAGCGACGTTCTACTTCACGGTGGCGGTTCCGGCCTCTACCGCTTTGCGGTAAGCGACGATCGAAGGCCGGGGCCGGCAGCCGGGCGGCAACCGACCGAGGAGACACACCCACAATGGCAGACGAAAGCTTGATTGCCGTCTTCATCGACTTCGAGAACCTGGCAATAGGCGCCCGCGACCTCCACACCGACGAGTTCCGCATCGAGCTGGTGCTCAAGCGCCTGCTCGAAAAGGGTCGCATCGTCTTCAAACGCGCCTACTGTGACTGGAATCGCTACCGCGGTGCGGTGCGCGAGTTCCACGCCCAGGGCATAGAGATGATCGACATCCCGCAGAGCAAGATGAGCGGCAAGAACTCCGCCGACATTCGCATGGTCGTCGACGCACTGGACCTGTGTTACGCCAAGAGCCACATCGACGCCTTCGCGCTGTTGTCGGGTGACAGCGACTTCTCGCCGTTGGTATCCAAGCTCAAAGAGAACGACAAGCGCGTGATCGGCTGCGGCGTCAAGACCTCGACCTCCGAGCTGCTGGTGTCTAGCTGCGACGAGTTCCTCTACTATGACGACTTGGTGCGTTCGGCAGAGAAGAAGAAGGCCCCGGCGCGACCGGCCCGGGCGCGTACGCCCAAGGAAGCCAAGCAGGACGTCAAACAGGAAGCGATCGATATGCTGGTCGCGATCGTATCCTCGCTTGAGGAAGACTACGACCCGGTGTGGGGATCGCTGGTCAAGCAGACGCTGCGCCGCGTCCATCCCGACTTCCGCGAGGAACGCTACGGCTATCGGGGCTTCGTCGAACTTCTCGAGGACGCCGAGACACGCGGCCTCCTCGCCCTCGACTACGACGCGGAACGCGGCAACTACAAGATACGCCGCAAAAGCTGACCGGCGCATCGTCGGCACTGCCGGCGGGTCGGCTTCCGATTCGGGAATTGACCGCCAGAGCTTGGCCGGCGACATCTTTGGTCGCAACGTCGTCACCGCGTGAAGCCTCCGGCCGGCGAGCGGCGCGAGCCCGGCGAATCCACCTCTTCATCACATCTTCGTCGTTGCGGTAGCGTTGGAAGCGGATCTAGCTTCGCGACGTGTCGACCAACGCAGGCAGCCACACCGAGTCGCGTCACGAATTGCAACGGGCGCGTAGCGGCAGCGATACCATCGCACCGGCCGTGCGGCTGCTCGACGCGGTTCTCACGGAAGCGATCCTGGCCGAAGCTTCCGACCTGCACTTCGAGCCGGATCGAAGCGGCCTGCGCATCCGTATGCGCATCGACGGGCACCTGCGCGACCTCGCCTCGCCCCCGGCCTCGCTGGTACCCGCGCTGTTGACGCGCGTGCGGCTGCTGGCACGCGCCGATTTGGCCGAGAGGCGTTTGCCCCAGGACGGCCGCTTCACTTTCGCCGGTCCGCACGGCGAGCGCGTCGACGTGCGCGCCGCGTTCCTGCCGGTTGCACGCGGCGAAAAGATCGCACTGCGCCTGCTCCGCCACGGCAGCGCCGCCCCTGCGCTCTGCGACCTTGGGCTGGCCCCGCGCGAGCGCCGCCGCCTCGAAGCCGCACTCGCCAGGTCCAACGGACTGATCCTGGTTGCCGGGCCGACCGGCAGCGGCAAGTCGACCACCTTGTACGCTGCAATCGCCGCTCTGCGAAGCCCCTCGCGCTCGGTCGTCAGCGTCGAAGACCCAGTCGAACGCGACGTCGAAGGTGTCTCGCAGGTACCGATCGACGACGTCGTCGGCCGCAGCTTCGGCGCGGTGCTGCGCGCACTGCTCCGTCAGGATCCTGATGTGCTGATGGTCGGCGAGATTCGCGATGGCGAGAGTGCACGGATCGCGTGTCGCGCGGCACTGACCGGTCACCTGGTGCTCAGCAGCGTGCACGCCAGCGACACCCGCGAGGCCTTGCTGCGGCTTCCCGAGATGGGCGTCGCCGATTACCTCATCGACGCGACGCTGTCGCTGGTGATCGCCCAGCGCCTGGTGCGCAGGCTCTGCATTCACTGTCGCGTAAGCGCCGCTTGGCCGGGGGGCGCAGACGCTGGGCGCTTGTTCGCGCGCGCGGGGGTCGCGCTACCTGCAAGCACGGTGGTCACGGCCGGTTGTTCGCACTGCAACGGCAGCGGCTATCGCGGCCGCATCGGTCTGTTCGAAATGGCGGCCGGCGAAGACGACGCGCCGGTGCCGTTCGGCCCCGGCAGCCTGGGCGCCGCCGGTCTCGCCCAGGTTCTCGCCGGCCAGACCACTTTCGAAGAAGTGCTGGCGCACTGCCCGCAGCCGGGCTCGGGGCTCGGCTGCGACGATCGCGAGGCGCAGCCGTGAGGGCGTCGCTGATGCGCCTGCCGTGGGCAACACGGAGCGTACCGGTCTCGCGCCACGATGGCGTGCGCGCGCTGTGCCGCGTCGCGGCCTTGACGGCCGCGGGGATGACGACCGGCGACGCACTCGCTTCGTCGTCGTGCCTGCGGGCGCGCGGCGGAAGCGACGCTTGTCTGGCGCGGCTCGCCGCCGGGGTCAGGCGCGGCCTGTCGCTGTCGACGGCAATGGCCGCACCCGGGTTGCCGTTCTCCGAAGCCGAAATCGCGGTCGTGCGGGCCGGCGAGTCGGGTGGTGCCACCGCGCGTACGCTGACGTTGCTCGCCGAGCGCGTCGAGCGCGAGAGCGAAGGCCGCCGTCGCATCGCTTCGGCGCTGACCTATCCGTGCATCCTGATGGTCGGCGCGCTGGCTTCGCTGTCGTTCTTGTCGATCGTCGTGCTGCCCTCGTTCACCAGTCTGTACGCCGGACAGGGTGCGCAGCTGCCGGCAACGACGCGTGCGCTGCTGGCTTTCGGAAACGCCGCGGGTCGTTACGGGCTGTCGGTCGCGACCGCCGCGGCACTGGCGGTAGCCGCCGCCAAAGTTGCGCGCGCACGAAGTGTGCGCTGGCGGCGCTTGCTGGCACGCGCCGCGGTCGAACTTCCGCTGCTGCGCTCACTACTCGCGCCCGGCGCGATGCACGCGAGTTGCGGTCTGCTGGCACTGCTCTTCGAAGCGGGGTGCGAAGCCGAAGAAGCGCTCGCACTGGCAGCGCGTGCGTCCGTCAACGCCGTCATCGCCGAGCGGCTGGCGCATTGCCTACGGCTGCTACGGCGCGGCCTGGCGCTCAGCCGCGCCTGGACCTCGGCCGGTCTGGATCGCAGCGGCGACGCCACCATCCTGCTCGAGATAGCCGAAGCCACCGGCAACTACGCCGAAGCTTTCTCGAAGCTCGGGCTGCTCGAAGGCCGCGCCGCCGACGAGGCGCTCGCACGCGTCTGCCGCTGGGCCGAACCGATCTCCGTCATCGTCATGGCCTGCGCCGTCGGAGGCGGCGTTCTCGCGCTTTATCAACCCATGCTCGGTTCCGCATCATTGTTACTCGGAGGTTCCTGATGAAAACTCGTTGCTGCTTTTACCATTCGCGCCGCGTGCGCGGCTTCAGCCTTCTCGAACTGCTGGTCGTGGTCGCCATCCTCGGGATCCTGATCGCGGCAGCGCTGCCGCGCTTCGCAGAGTTCCGCGCCGCCGCATACGACTCGCGCTCACAGCAGGACCTTCGCAACCTGGCCGCAGCCGAGGAACTGTATCATACCACCAGCGCGACATACGCCGACGATGCGGCGTCGCTGTCGGGCTTCGCCGCTTCCGAAGGCGTCGATGTCGCGATCGAGAGTGCCGACGAGACAACCTTCGTCGCCACCGCCTCGCACCCGGCCGGCCGTCGCGATTTCCGTTGGGACAGCTCCGCAGACCCGGCCCTCAGTTCCACCGCACGTTGACCGTGTGGTGCTCGCGCCGCACCCCCCACCGACCTGCGCGGCCCGAGCACCACGCGGTCGCGCCGGCCGAATACGGTTGAAATTGCCGGCACAGACTTTTGACAGGAGCACAGCGTACGTCCATTGTTAGCCCATCGTTAGTATGCTGGGCGTTACTAGGTGACTCTACTCTTCGCATCGCTGCTCGGTCTGGTGATCGGCAGTTTTCTCAACGTCTGCATCGTACGCTTGCCCCACGACGAGTCGGTAATCGAGCCGCGCTCTCACTGCCGCAGCTGCAAGAACCCGCTGGCGTGGTACGACAACATCCCGCTGATCAGCTATCTGATACTGCGTGGTCGCTGTCGCACCTGCTCCGAGAGCTTCTCGGTCCGTTACCCGGCGGTCGAGGCACTGACCGCCGTCCTGTTCGCACTGATAGTTTCCTGTGACCTGCCACCGCGCGAAACCGTTCTCGACCTGGTGCTGGCGGCGGCGCTGGTGGTAGTCACTTTCATCGACATCGATTACTTCATCATCCCCGACGAAATCACCTGGCCGTCGATCCTGATCGCACCGGCAGTCGCGTTCGTCGTGCAGCACGTCAGCGTGCGTGATTCCGTGACCGGCATCCTCCTCGGCGGCGGCATACTGTGGGCTTTCGCGTGGAGTTACGAGAAGCTGCGCGGCCGCGAAGGCATGGGGCTCGGCGACGTCAAGCTGCTGGCGATGATCGGCGGACTTCAGGGCTGGCAGGCGCCGCTCTTCAGCCTGATGGCCGGCGCGATCGTCGGTTCGACTGTCGGTCTGGCGCTGATGGCGGCGCGCGGCCGCCGTTTCGACATGGAAATTCCGTTCGGTCCTTTCCTGGCGTTCGGGTCGATCCTGTACATGCTGGAAGGACCGCGCATCATCGATCTGTATTTCTCTCATCCGCCGCTGTTCTGAGCCGCTCGCGCAGCGTTTGCGGCGCAGCCGGCGTGCAGCCGCGGAGGTCGTCGGCAGCAGCGCCGACTTCGAACACTCGACAGCGCCGCCGGCCAGCGGCGCGCCGCCGCCTTCAGGCTCCCAGCATCAACCCCGCCGCACGCTCGCGCAGCGAGGTCGGACCGCCGAGCATCTGACGGTCGTAGCCGGCGCGTTTGAACCAGATCTGCATGTCGCACTCGTAGGTGAAACCCATGCCGCCGTAGACTTGCACGCACGTGGTAGTGGCTTCGGTGGCGACTTCGCTGCCGTGCGACTTGACCAGCGCGGCCATCGCGGCCGCGTCTTCGCGCCCCGCGTCCCACGCGAACGCGGCGTACCAAAGCAGCGCGCGCAGCGGCTCCACCTCGGCGTAGACCTCGGCGCACATGTGTTTGACCGCCTGGAACGAACCGATCTGGCGACCGAACTGCTCGCGGGTCAACGCATACTGGATCGCCAGTTCGAGAGAGCGTTCGGCGGCGCCGAGCGCGTCGGCAGCCAGCGCGACGCGGCCCGCATCGACGGCGCGAGCCACGACCGATGCGGCGTCGGCGACTTCGAGTTTCATCGACGCATCGACGGCGACGTCCGCGAATGCCACCTGGGCGACACGCCGCGTGGCATCGACGGTAGCGAGTTCCGTCACCTCGATGCCGGCAGCGTCGCGCGGCACCAGCAACAACTCGGTCGCCGGACCGGTGCCGGCCACCACCAGGTACGCGTCCGCGACGGCCGCGTCGGCAGCGAAGCGTTGCTGACCGCGAAGCCGGCCGCCGATCGCGGCGGGAATTCCGAGCACCACGCCGAGCAAACCCTTGCCCTCGGCGATGCGCGCCAGCCAATGATTGCGCACGGCGCTGTCGCGCGCCGCGCCCAGCAGCAACGGCGCGATCACCGCCGCGCTGTGGAACGAGAACGGCGTGGCCGCGCGGCCGAGTTCTTCGGCAGCGATGGCGGCGTCGAGCAGCCCCAGGCCGCTGCCGCCGCCCTCGGCGGGAACCATGATGCCGGTCACGCCTTGCTCGGCGAGTTGGCGAAGCAGTGCGTGGTCGTGACCGGTGGCGCTCTCCATCACGCTGCGCACACGTTCCATCGGCACGCGCTCGGCGAGGTAGCCGCGCAGCGACTGCTGGAACAGGCTCTGGTCTTCCGACAGCCCGAAGTCCACCTCAGACCCCCTTCGCGGCGGGCGACGCCGCAGACTTCGGCTCGCGCGGCATGCCGAGGCCGATCTCGCTGATGATGTTCTTCTGGATCTGCGCGGTGCCGCCGCCGATGATCAGGCCGAGTTGGAACATGTATTCGTTCTGCCACGATCCGTCGTCGCGCACGTACGCCGAACCGCGCCTGAGCACCCCGCCCTCTTGCATCGCGTCGATGGCGAGCTTGCATATGTCGTGGTTGAGTTGGCAGCCGTTGAGCTTGGTGATCAACGACGACGGGTCCGGTGGCCGCTTCTTCAACCGATTGGTGAGCATACGCAACGAGTGGTACTTCGTCGCCTGCACGCGCGCCGCGAGCTTCATCAAGCGGTCGCGCAGCACCGGCTGCTCGATCACGCCGTAGTCACGCATCACATCGACGCAGCGCCACAGGGTGTCTTCGCTGTGGTCGGCCGCCCCGAGCATGTTGCGTTCGTGGATCAGCGTGGCTTTGCCGACCTCCCAGCCCTGGCCGCGCCGGCCGATCAGGTTTTCCTTGGGCACCCTCACGTTGTCGAAGAACACTTCGTTGAAGCCGGCGTGCCCGGTCATCATCACCAGCGGCCGGATCGTGAGGCCCGGCGATTTCGCGTCCAGCACCAGGTAGCTGATGCCTCTGTGCTTGGGCGCGTCGGGCTCGGTTCGCACCAGCGCGAACATCATCTGCGCTTCGCGCGCAGTGCTGGTCCAGATCTTGTGGCCGTTGACGATGAACTCGTCGCCGTCGAGCACCGCGCTGGTGCGCAGGCTCGCCAGATCCGAACCGGCAGCCGGTTCGCTGTAGCCCTGGCACCAGATCAGTTCACCACGAATGGTCGGGCCGATGTAGCGCTTCTTCTGTTCTTCGGTGCCGTACTGCAACAGCGTCGGCACGAACATGCTGATGCCCTGGTTGGTCATTCCGCGCGAGACACCGGCGCGCCTGAACTCCTCGTCGATGATGATGTTCTTCAGCAGGTCAGCCTCGGCGCCGAAGCCGCCGTACTCTTTCGGGACCGTGCGGCACGCGTAGCCGCTGACGACCAGTGTCTTCTGCCACTCGCGAATCGACGCGGCGCCTTCGCCGAGACCGACCAGAGTCGCCGGTGCGACGTCTTTGTGCGCTTCGAGGAAGGCGCGCACCTGCTCGCGAAATTTCTGGTACTCGGGGCCGTAGCTCAGGTCCATGCCGCCCTAGTAGCGGGCGTGCCGCGAAGAGTCTACCCCAACGTTGCAAGTGAATCGTCGCCGGGGTTGTCTTCCGTGCGTCTTACTGACGCTTTTCTTCTCGAATTCGCATGTGGTCAGACTTCACCGTCGGTGAAGTCTGCGGAGGCATCAGCACGACGCGCTTGGTATCGGAAAACGTAGGAC
>Ga0172370_10007336_pt1 | contig 13545 bp, 10 predicted proteins | sample LakKiv5m_FD_114538 | JGI IMG/M metagenome (GOLD analysis project Ga0172370, IMG submission 114538) | Freshwater microbial communities from Kabuno Bay, South-Kivu, Congo - kab_022012_11.5m | ecosystem: Environmental > Aquatic > Freshwater > Lake | place: Democratic Republic of the Congo...
GAATGTGACCTTGCGGAGTTGCGAGGGCTGCCGCGAGGTCGGCGTTGCGCCGTAGGCGTTGATTGATGCTTCCCACCTCTGGAGAGAGGCCGGCAGCTAGGACGTCGCGCGCCCGCTGAAGCCAAGCATCTGGACTGGGGAAGGTGTTGGGATCAAAGCGCAGCGCTCGTGCCAAGCTGATCATCGCTGGGCGCCATATGTCCGCTTCAATGCCTTGTGAGGCGACGTACTGGTGATACGTCTTTGGCCCGCGATTGCCTTCGATATCAAGCACGGCCCGGTGAAGGTCTTGAAGCGCAACACGGCGATCACCGAGTTCCGCCGCGAAATGAAACCCAGTGACGGCCATGGCAAGTCGCAGTGTGCGATCTTGCGTCTCGATGTTTGACGGCTGCCCAATCGCCCCACAGCCTGTATGCCGCGTGGCTGCCAATACCGGGCATTCCGCCAGTCCGAAGTCGTTGGCGCCTAGTATTGCGGCGAAACGCGTGCCGATTGTGCTGGGGACCCGACGTCCGCCATACGCGAGAAGCGTGATCGGGAATGCATCGTCTTTGAACTCGCCAAGCGCCTGATCGACATCGGCTCGAGCATCCCGGGCGCGCAAGGACGTGATGGCCTTGCAGATATGGTCGCTAGATCGGAAATTCCCGGTCATGGGAAGTCGGTCGGTGGCGTCGAACATCTCTCGAAAGCGGTTGAGCTCCTCGGTGACACCCCCACGGAACGAATAGATCGCCTGATGGGGGTCGCAGATGACTTTTGTTGTGATTCTCGCTTGCCGAAGCCATGCGATGACTTCGAGGTCGGCAGGATTGCAGTCCTGCGCTTCGTCAACGATGACCTCCTGGAATCTCGCGCCAAGCGCCGTGGCAAGGCGAGGCGACATCACCGGCTCATGCAACCTACTTGCGGCGAGCGCACGAACGTCCGCGAAGTCGACCTCACCCCTCGCTAGGAACCGCGCTCTCGCCTGCCGTCCGGCGTTCTCGTAGCGGGCTGTTGTCCCGCGATCGGCGTCAGCATCAAATCCTTCGCGCGCCGCTTCGGCAGCGATCATGGCCCCGGTCTCTCGATCAAAGCACCTTAGCGGCAGCTCGCGCACGCCCGGATTTGGGCGGATGCGGCGGTTGTACATGTCGGGGATCAGTACCTGCTTGCCGACGAAGCCGGGAAGGCCAAAGGGTACGATGAAAAACTGCCAAAGGAACGCATCAAACGTTCCAAGGAAATGTGGAAATGGTGGCGATTCGACAAAGCCTTCGCGCTGTAGCCGATGCACGAGCTCCGACAGCGCGGCGTTCGTGAACGAGAGGAACGCGACGCCGCGGTCCGCCGTTCCAGTTGTCAGCAGGTGTCGCGCACGCTCGACCAACACGCGAGTCTTGCCCGCGCCGGGGCATGCAGAAACGAAGGCCGAGCGCGGATGAGCGATGACCACTTGCTGCTCTGCGGTCGGCGTAAACACGAGCGTTCAACCCACGACTGCCAGAATGCCGTCGCTAATGTACGCAGGGACGTTGAATGCCTCCGCAGCGAGGATCTTCTCAGCGAGGACTTGCGCAAAGTCGCCCTTCCGCGTGTTCTCGAAGAGGGCTTGAATTGCAATGGCGCGCTGTCGAGGGGTTTCAGCAATCGCCTCCGTCCACTTGACCTCTGAGCGTGGGTGCAGCTGAAGGTAGACTGCTTTCATCACGTCTTCGTTGCCCGCAGCCACCAACTCGCTTTCGAGCGAATACGTGCTGACAGCGACGTGCAAGATTGCGGGGCAATCGTGTCGCCGGGCGATGGCTTCCAATGCTTCCTTCCTTCGCACTCCGGGAATCTGCTCTCCCGGTTCGACGGTTCCCCCGTCGCCGTCGGTGATGACCACAACCCGATCAGCGATGCGTACCCCCTCGTGCGGAGCTAGCAAGAGGTGGGCATACGGCTCGAAATCTACGCCATCGATCGGAACAAACACCGTGGAGCGGAACAACAGGAACTGCTCCGGCTGGTCATGCAGCACGAACCTTCGGGCAATAACGGGGAGAAGAAGGGCTTCAGCGATCCCCTCGACGAGCAGCATTCTACCGCCGAACAGGAAGGCCGATTTAGTTACATCGAGATATCGATCAATCTTTCGACGCTGCTCATCGTCGATGGGCAACTGATAGAGTGGAATGCAGCGCGTTTCTGAACGCTGCATGGGGGGAGCCGCTGCTGCTTCGGTGGCTCTCTGTTCTGGCGCGGCAGCAACATCGACCACTTCCTCCGGCTGAGCCACCGCCTCGACGCGCTGGTCGTTTTGAGGGAGGGGTGACTTGTATGATCGAAAGAACACGAGGTCCTTGCTTTCGACCCATGCGGACAGATTCGGCGAGTGGGTCGCAACAACCACTTGGACTTGGCCAGCCTTGCCGAGATGACCCTCGGGCACGGTCTTGGACTGTTCTGCTTGGCTCTCGAGGAAGCACAAGACCGCAGCCTGAAGCTGAGGATGAAGGTGAGCCTCCGGCTCTTCGACGAGAAAGAGCGTCAGGTCGGCGTCGTTCACCTTCTGAAGCTCAACGGCGATGGTCGCCATGTAGAGCAGGTTCGCGTAGCCGTGCCCCGAATAGCGCAGATCCTCGGGCTCGAGCCCGTGATCCGCCAATCGGAAGCGAAGGTCCCGCGCGATATCGATCAGTTTCTCGTCATTGGAGAAGGATAGTGACGCCACCTGCCGGCGTACAGCTGACGTCAATGCCTTCAACCCGAGGTCGACGGCGTTATCGACCCGGCCAAAGATCGGCTCATCGGCTTCTCTGCGAAGGCGACGAGCAAGTTCATCGGGATGCTCGTCATCGAGGAAATGCTTGAGGAGAGTGTGAATCCGGGTTGGGTTTCCGGACGCCAACGCGCGTTTCGCGTCGCGCAGTGGCGGCAAGTACACATGCCTGACAAGTTCGTGGCAGCCTGGTTCTGGCACACTCCTTTGCTGGCCGGCCCAGAGTGACGGCCGCACAGGGTTGCGTCCTCTCCCCTCATCATAGGTCAGGCCAAAGATCGCATTCTCGAGCGTTTCATCAGCCGCTGCGGAGATGAATCGTCCTTGCTGAGGTGCATTCAGACCCGCATAGCGGGCCTCCACATGGAACGCTCGCGCCGCCCCACCGGAACGAATGTCTGTCGTTTCGCAGTAGAGTTCCCGGCGGCCGCTCAGTGGGCTGGTGACGAGTCTGATTGCGTCAATGGCGTTGCTCTTGCCGCCATTGTTCTCGCCGACGAACACAGTGAGATCGGGACAGAGGGGAACCTTGGTGTCAGTGAACGACCGGAAGTTCTGGAGCGTGAGGCTTTCGAGGTGCACGCGTGCGTCTCCCTACATCGGAGCTGAGGGCGTGGCTGTCATCGATCAACGCTCGGCAGGCAGGCGCCGCAACGACAATCCGGCCTTGCGGGGGTCGTAGACGTACTTCGTGATGGTGCCGTCCTTGATGCGCTCGACCACCTCGTCGACGGCGAAGAGCGGCACGAGGAACCATTCGCGCGGCCGGACCGGGTTGCCGAAGCGGTCCTGGATTTCAATCTCGAGTTTAGCGGTGTCGAAGACGCGATGAATGAGGTTTTCGAGCTTGACCGGGTTGATGTTGTACAGCGTGTAAGTCGCGACGACGTCGACCGCGGCTAGCAGGAAAGTCGGGTCGAGACTGGCGTTGGCGATGCGGGTCTCGACCTTTCCGCCCGTGACCCCGATCTTGTGCAGAACATCGCGGTGTGCCGCCACAGTTGGATTGTCCGACTTGCTGCGCAGAACGTAGATCGTGCCAGCGGCGAGGTCGTCGGCGGCCGGCCTGTCCGCGAAGAGGGGCCCTAGATCGGGGTTGGTGATGCGACGTGCCGCTTCGTCGCGGTAAAGCGCGCGCTGCAGCGACCGCTGCAGGACGTCGCTCTCTGTCGCGTTGTCATAGATGGCGCGCAGCCGGCTGTCCCGGCGGTCGTACTTGGTCGTAAAATCCGCGCCGACGTCCGCGATATACGCGACCTGGCCGTCGATCACGAAGAAGTCGCCCTTCTGGATTCCAGCGGCCGTGATCTCGTCCAGGCTTTTCACCGGGACCGTTCGGCGCACGCCGGAGTCGAGCTCGCGCTTCACGCGCTCGAAAAGCGGTTTGAAGCTCTCGAAGTCTTCGCACTTCTTGCGTTGCGCGATTTCCTCGGCGGCACGCTTGTCCACACTGGTACGGACATGGCGCAGCGCGGTAATGTCGTCCGCGCCGGCGGTGTCCGTGAGCTCGGCGAGAAGTTCGTCGTCGCTGATGGTCTCCGCCGCTGCCGCTGCGGCGGGTGCGGCGCCGAGCAGGCCCTGATGATCGAGTGGCGCTAGAATCGCCCGGCAATCCTCAAGCGCGCGAAGGCGCTCGAGTCGCACGGCGTAAAGCCTCTCGAAGATGTCACGGTCCTCCCCGTGTTGCGGGGCACGGCCATGCTTCTCGATGAACCGCTGGATATCCTCGAATCCGGCGATGACGCGTTCCTCGCGCGGGGAGCGTCCGCCTTTTTTCTCGGGGACGTCGAATTCCGCCAGCTCCTCGGCAAGTGCGTCGAAGTCGGGATCACTCATAACGTCCTTCTTTTCTGAAGCGCATGAAGGCGGCGGCACCTTCGGCCATGCGCTTCTCCCAGGCGTCCTGAGCAGTCAGCGAGGGCGTCCGGCCCCGCTCTTTCTTGAACTTCACGGCGCGCACGGCAAGCTCCTTGGCCTCGTCGGGCGTCAGGGCGGTGCGCTTGGCGGAGATGGCGGCCTGGACCTGCTTGAGACTGTCCTCGCTCATGGACTTGGCGAGGATGGCGTAGGCTTCGCCAAATGGATTGATCCGGTCAATCAGGTCGATGTCGAGCTCCCGCACGTCCATCGCGAAGCGGCGCACACCGTCAATCAGGGCGGTATTGGCTACCTCAGTCGGCGTGCCGGTCCCGAGTCCGTGCTGCTTGGCCTGCTGCGTGATGTTGAGCGCCGCGATCGCGTGCTGACGCACGGCCTCTTGGTCTTCCTCATTCAGATCGGGATACCGTGTCTTGACGATCGTGGCCATGCGCACCTGCGTCAGTTCTTCGGGGACGAGTTCCTGGTCGAACAGGCCGCGCTCGAGGGCCGTCTTGTCCTGGACGAACGCTGCGATGACTTCGTTCAGGTCCTCCTGGCAGATGCGGGTGGCCGCCTCACTCCTGGGTTCGGCGAGCCCCTTGATCTCGATCTGGATCTGGCCGGTCTCATGGTTGACGCCGACATTGGTCTGTCCAGGCACATAGCCGTCAGGGCCGTAGTCGAAGCCCTGGGTCGGGCCGTTGTCGGCGTTCTTCGGCCTGAACTCAAAGCGCGGCGCCAGCACCTGCTCCATAAGCAGGCTGGCCGCGATGGCTTTGAGGGTGTCATTGACGGCCTCCGCGACGGCCTCCTCGGCCGCATCAGGTTCGGCGATCAGATTCGTGAAGCGGGCGCGGATTTTGCCGGGCGCGTCGCGGGTCGCGCGGCCGATGATCTGGACGACTTCCGTTAGGCTGGCCCGGTAGCCGATGGTGAGCGCGTGTTCGCACCAGATCCAGTCGAAGCCCTCCTTCGCCATGCCCAGCGCGATGATAATGTCGACCCAGTCGCGATTGTTCTTCTGGGCCGGGTCCCTGAGGGCCGCGGAAACGCGGTCACGGCGCGTCGAGTCGTCATCGACGAGGTCGGCGATCCGCAGGATGCGGCCGTCGGCGAGCTTGACGAGCTGGAAGCCAGTCTCTGCATCGATCCCCTGCCATTCGCCGAGCGCGCCGATGATCTGCTCGACCTCCTTTATCTTGTCCTTCGTGCTCTCGCGCGCGTTGACGTTCGGAATGTGAACGATCGTCTTCTCGGCCGCGATGAGCACCTTCAGTATGTCGTCGACGTAGGATCCGCTGTAGAAGAAGTAACCGATATCGAGGTTCTTGAGGTACTCGTAGCCGTTGAGCTGTTCGTAATAGGTGTAAGTGACGGTGTCGAATTTGAGTTCGTCCTGCGGCGCCAGCACGGCTTCGGCGTCGCCGCGGAAGTACGAGCCCGTCATCGCGACGATGTGTGCGCGGTCCCGGTCCATGAACCGCCCGAGATGCATGCCCAACTTGTTGTCGGGGTTGGCGGAGACGTGGTGGAACTCGTCCACCGCGATCAGCCTGCCGTCGAAGGCCTCGACGCCGTATTCATCCATAGCAAAACGGAATGTGGCGTGTGTGCAGACCAGGACCTTGTCCTCGCCCCTGAGAAAGGCGCCGACGGATTTGACCTTGCCGCCGTTATCGCCGCCCGGCGCGTTGCAGAGGTTCCACTTGGGCTCGACGCGCCAGTCGGTCCAGAAGCCGTAACGAGACAGGGGCTCGTCGTTGAAGCTCGCGCCAATCGACTTTTCCGGCACGACGATGATGGCCTGCTTGAGCCCTTGGTTGTGAAGCTTGTCGAGCGCAATAAACATGAGCGCGCGGCTCTTGCCTGAAGCTGGCGGTGACTTGATCAGGAGGTACTGCTCGCCGCGCTTCTCGTAAGCGCGCTCCTGCATCGGACGCATGCCCAGTGTGTTCGACTTCGTCGACGCGCCGGTCCTGGCGTATGCGACAGAGATGGAGGGGACGGTCTGTATTTCGTCGGTCATGCGCGTGCTCTCGCCTTCGGATTCGTGCTCTTTGTCGGCTGCGTCGAAGCCGTCATCTTGGCGTAGAGCTCGAACAGCTTCTCTAGGCGTTCCGTATCGTTCTTGAAGCGGCGTCCGATATAGATTCGTTCCAGGACTTCATCGTTGCGCTCGTGGGCTTGGCGGAGGTCTTCGGGCATGGCATCCGGGTCATAGAGATCAGCGATCGTCGCGGGGAAGTGATGGCCGCGCGCCAGCAGAATGCCTTCCGCGCAACGCGTCAGGTCGGCCTTGTTCTTATCGGTAAGCGCGGGCACGGGAAACGTGTTCCAGCCGATAGTATTGGAGTACGAGAAGTCGGTCCGCATACGCACGCAGACAGTGGCAATCCACACGCAATGAAGCCTCGACGCGATGAGCGCCAAGTTCCAAAGTGGTGCGTCATAGAGAGCGAAGTTGCGGTCGCCAACTACGTAATCGGAGGTCAAGTAGTCGACGGGTAGGAATGGACGGCTCTCTGACGACACGCGCGGCACCGCGATGACAGTGGCCTTGGCAGAACCAGCGATCTGGACGAATCGGTGTGGCTGCTTTGCGAACTGTCGGGTCGATTCCGCATCCGATTTGCCGCGGTTCTCCGCGACGAGCTTCAGTCGCTGCTCGATGAAGTCGCTTCTTTTGGCGGCATCAATCTTGTCATCGTCAATCCAGAGACAGTAGCGAATTCTGCCGTTAATCAACTCGTCTGAGCCGACGAAGCGCTTAACGAACGGCCGAGCGTCCGCATCTTCGACTAAGAGTTTTTCAGCCAGGGTAGCGTCGAGAAATAGATGCCCGCCGTCACGAGGCATATTGCCGAACAGCATTGTGGACTTGTCGCCGGTGGGCGCGCTGGCCTTCTGCACGTAGGCGATGTTATCGGGAACCAAGTACGGACCGATTACTGTGCAGTGTTTGACGGTGTCACCTTCGTACAGCCTCTTGGGCGTACTCGACTTCTTGCTTATTCCGACGATCACCACGGTGACCCCAGCGTTGTGGCTGGCGAGGTTGGCCCACTTGAACGATGTGTGCGCAAAGCGGATCTCGTAGCCGCGTTGAAACGCTGCTGGCCACACATCAATGGCCTGCTGGCCCTGGCAGACGCTGTTCGTCGCCACGAATGCGGAGACGGCGTTGGGCACGTCGTCGGCGTAGTCGAGAAAACGTGCAAACCAGCCGGTGACGAAGTCTGTGGTTCGTGCCAATTTCGGATGCTTGGCCCAGGTGTTCGCCAGGTCTGCCTTCTGCTCGTCGCTCTGCCACTTGCTGCCTTTGTACGGCGGATTCCCGCAGATGTACGTCTCTCCCCCCTCGTTCTCGAAGTCGATCGCGGTTTGCTCTAGCGGCGTTGCAAACAGGTCGTCGCCTCGCAGTTTTACTCCTGTTCCGGCTGGCGGACAGATGCTGAGCCAATCGAGTCGAAGGGCGTTGCCGTGGGTGATCCAGTTCTCGGCGCGTAACGGAAGGAATTCCGCGAGCGCCAGCTTCTGCCCACGATAGAGAAGGTCACACTGATACTCAGCAATAATTAAGGCCAAGCGTGCGATCTCGACCGGGAAGTTGCGGATCTCGATGCCACGGAAATTCGTGAGCGGAATTTCGCTGCGGAGGTCTGGTTCGCCGCGCCGCCTGTTGATCTCTGCCTCGACGGCTCGCATCTCCTTGTAAGCGATGACGAGGAAGTTGCCGGAACCGCAGGCCGGGTCGAAGACCCTGATCTTCGCCATTCGCTTGCGCAGGTTCAGCAGCGTGCGCGGGTTGTCGCCAGCTTCGTTGAGCGTCGCGCGCAGGTCGTCCAAGAAGAGCGGGTTGAGGACCTTGAGGATGTTCGGCGCGCTGGTGTAGTGCATCCCGAGCGCCCCGCGCTCCTCATCGTCCGCGACGGCTTGGATCATCGAACCGAAGATGTCGGGGTTGATTTTGGTCCAGTCGAGGTTCCCGATGTGAATCAAGTACGAGCGCGCGATCTTGGAGAAGCGCGGGACGTCCATGTTGCCGGAGAAGAGACCGCCGTTGACGTAAGGGAAGTCTCGCGACCAGCGCGGCAGCCCAGCGGCCTCGCGGTTATCGTGCGTCGCGCTCATCGCGCGGAACAAGGTGCTGATCACCTCATGGGTATTCGAGGAGTCGGACGCGCTCATCCGTGCGATAGTGTCCGTGAAGTGGCGCTGGCCGGTGAAAATGTCGGTGTCTTCAGCGAAGAAGCAGAAAATCAGGCGCGCCATGAAATGGTTCATGTCTTGGCGACGGGCGTCAGTGCCCCATTCGGGATTGTCCTTCAGGAGCTCGACATAGAGCCGATTGAGGCGGCTGGTTGCGCGGATGTCGAACGAGTTCTCGGCGATCTGCCGAACGGTGGTAATTCCGGCGAGCGGCAGGAAGAAGCCAAAGTGATCGGGGAAGTTCTTGTAGGCGCAGGCGACGGTCTCACCGCTGGCGAGATCCTCGGCCTCGAAACCGGCGCCATCGGTCGCAAGGATGAACTTCGCCTTGGCCTTGGCCGTGGCGGGGCTGCCCTTGAGGGCCTTGAGGGTGTTCGCGACCTGGTTCGCATCGCAGGTCAGGATGTGAATGTTGTTGGTCTGAAGGACGCCGCCAAGATCGGACTTGTTCGAGGCGCCGGCGCGCAGGCGCTTGATGGTGGTTTCCTTGTTGCCGAAGGCTTCAAGGAAAGCGTACGGGAAGTTGGCGCGGTCGAACGGCTGTTCCGCGAGATTGGTGATGGCCTGTTCGATTTCGACTGCGTTCAACGCTTGGTTCCCTCGCGTGGGGGCTCATCATCGACCGTGAACGGCCGCCACGGTCCGGCGGCGTTCGTGCGTTCAGAGCGACACGACAGACTCCTGAGCCCGATCGGCAGCGGACGAGGATAACGCATTGTTTTTACAAAGAGAACTTCTCGCTTGGGCCTGTGTGGGGCTGGAAGTGCTGGGACGCGCACTGGAGCCGTGGCCCCAGCGCTCTCTGACGCGGTGCTTTGGGGCTCCTCCGTCCACGATCCGGTGCGAGGATGTACCCGATCCGCCACTATGTCGGTGGGGATATTGAACGTGCCCGGCATGCAGCTACCCGTGTTGGCCGACGACGCGGCGGCCTTCGCGGCGATCGAGCCGGGCCGGGAGCGGAGGCCGCCAGAATCGTGAACCAGACAGGCCGCCTCAGACCCGGGGCCGTGCTGGGGTGGGCGAACCGGCGCCCGCCCGATCCCCGGGCGACCGATGTCGCACGACCGCCGCGTGCTCCGGGCGGCGACGAAAAGGAATGCCTCACTGGAGCATGCGACATGATGCCAACAAGAAGGTCCCGCATCCCGCGCTCGTCATCGTCGAGACGGAAGGCAAAGGGAGCGAGCGCTATCGACCCGCTCGCGGCTACCGTTGCGGGTGTCACGATCGCGGCGGCGCGAATCATCATCGGCCAAGCCTCGGTGGCGTGGATGGCTGCGACCCCGCGCTCCGAAGGTCTCAGCGAGGAGTCGATTGACGTCGCGGCGGAACTGAACAAACGCAACGAGGAGTACTGGAGGAAGCTTACCCCGGCGGTGAACTTGGCCGCCGTCGCCGAAGTGCAGTGGGCGTCCGCCGTCGGCGTGAACGACCATGTTGCGGCTACAGTGGCGGGTATCGTCGTAGTTGCGGCCGAAATTGCCGAGAAAGCGGCGCACGACGCGAGCGTCCGCGCTCAGCGCATTTGGGATGAGGCGGCCTGGGCCACCGAGGATCTTGAGCGACCGCTCGCTAAGGTCTTACCACGCGAGCCCGCAAGTCCCCGCGACGAGCCGAAAAGGTGCGACCACGAGACCAGGGAACAAGCGCTGAATCGTGTCAACGAAGAGATTGAGAAGCACGACGCCGAGACACTCGCACCCCCCGCTGGCGGAGCTACTGCATCGGCTCACGGGCCAGAGCGTGCGGCAACGAGTCGAGCGGATCCGTGCATGCTCGCAGTGGTCGAACCCGACCGGGATTCTTGCGAGCCACCCGTCAGAAGCCTGTGTGATCCTTTTCCGTAAGTTGCTCGTGTCGCCGCCGGTGTACATGGATGTGAAGAGCGACTTGGCCAACCTTGCGATATTCCGCAGGGAGGCGATGGCGTTCCGAGAGAAGGTTGAGGCGCACGAGAAGGAGTTGCGAGACGGAGTAGATACCAGGCGCGTTGAGGCTCCTCGGCGTCCCGCGCTGTCCGGGCTGACACACGAGGAGAGCGAGCAATTCCGAAATCTGCTTGACTCGATCTGTGCTGGCGATGTCCGCACCCGCCACGGCAAGCAACGCGCCGAGCGAATCGCGACGATCCGCCTGATCGCAGAGCACTTCCGGACCCTCGTGAACCTGTCTTGGACAGCGGCCACCGATCTGTTCAAGGTGGAGCCCTGGAGCACCGGCATCGCCGAGCTCGCCCATGCTGCCACCGACTACCACGTGACCGTCGATGACGTGCGCGGGGCCTTCAAAAACTAGGCGTCGGACTAACTCCTGACCTTAGTCCGGCGCCCGACTCGGCCCGTTCTTGCATTATCTTGTAGGCTACCGCTCGTCACGACTCGACGAGCGGAAGCCGCGCGGTATGGGATCATTTGGTCCCTCCCCAGGCACTCCCTCCGATCGGGCGGACGTGGCGCGCGATACCGCGTCGCCGAAGGAGTGCCCATATGAAGCGAAACAGAAGTGGTGACCTCGAGATCGTCCTGCAACAATCCAAGGCGCTGCAGCCTCGGCCAGGAAACCCGCGAGTCCATTCGCGCGCACAGATCCGGCAGATCGCCCGAAGCATCGAGGAGTTCGGGTTCAATAACCCCGTCCTGATCGACGCGGAGGGGCCGATCGTCGCCGGCCGCGGGCGCGTCGAGGCGGCCAAGCTGCTTGGTCTGGCCAAGATCCCGACGATTCGTCTCGACCACATGTCGCAGGCCCAACTTCGCGCTTTCGTACTTGCCGACAACCGGCTGGCCGAGCGATCGAGCTGGGACAAGGAGCTTCTCGCCAAGGAGTTCGAGCGCCTTACCGGACAGTGCGTGGAGTTCGACATCACGACCACCGGTTTCGGCACCGGAGCGATCGACCTGCTGCTCGGGGAGACTGACGGGGGGGAAAGCCCGATGTCGCCGACGAGGTGCCGGATGTAGGCGACGCGAAATCGGCCGTGACGCGCCCCGGCGACCTCTGGCAGCTCGGCGAGCACCGACTTCTTTGCGGGGACGCCACCGACGCGGTCTCCTACGCCAAGCTGCTTGGCAGGGGGCGAGCCCAGATGGTTTGTGTAGATTTTCCGTACAACGTGGCCATCGACGGCCACGTTTGCGACTCCGGCTCCATTCGCCACCGCGAGTTCGCGATGGCCTCCGGCGAGATGACCCCGGCCCAGTTCACGGCCTTCCTCGAAGAAACGCTCGGTCTCTTGGCACGCGCGAGCGTGGATGGCGCGATCCTGTTCGCCTGCATGGACTGGCGCCACACAATGTTCAGCTGGGCCGATTCGGGCGCTATCGCACGAACATATGAGAATACGCCGGAGTAAATTCGCTGCGCAAGGGCCAGCGAAAAGAGCTGGAGATGCATCCCACCGTGAAGCCGGTCGCTCTGGTCGCCGACGCCATGCGCGACTGCTCCAACCGCGACGGGATTGTGCTCGACTCTTTCGGCGGTAGCGGAACCACGCTTGTTGCGGCTCACGTGACTGGTCGGCGCGGATACGTGATGGAGATCGACCCGCTCTAGGTAGATGTGTCCATCCGCCGCTTCGAGAAGTTTGCCGGGATTGGCGCCGTCCTTGCCGAGACCGGCCAGACTTTCGCCGACGTCGCGGCCGATCGGCAGGCTACGACGTCGCCGTCGCGCCGACGGCGGCAGCATCCCGAGGAGTAGGTCATGAGCAGCGACTACCGGCTGACGTTCGTTGACAATCCCGACCGGCGTGCCAAGTTATCGACCACGGACTGGGAATTCTCGGTCGGCGATTGGCCTCGGCGGATGTCGGGGCCTTTCGCTTTTCAGGGGAAGACTTTCAGTCCCCAACCCTCGACCCTCCCTTCATCCGAGCGCCGGAACTTCTTCTGGATCGTCTCCCACGCTTGGTTCGGTTGCTCCGGGTCGAGCACATGGCGACCGATCGGGCGCGCGATCAGGTCGGCAAACTGCATGCCGCAGTAGTTGCCGTGCTTGGGCGCCAGAACGAGTTGCAGGCTGAGTGGTTTGCCGAGTGCGTTCCCGTCGGCGTCGCACGCTCGGCGGAACGCGAGTTCGAGGGCCGCGTCTTCTACTCGACCTCGGCCTTCGCACACGACGTGCAGCGGTGGATGGTTTTCCTCCAGCATGAAATGCATCGCGATGCGTTCCAGGCCGAACTGCATCGCTAGGTGGTAGACATCGCGCGGCTGTGCGTAGTGTTCCAACAATCGATCCTTGCGGATCGCCGCCGCCACCAATTCGAACGGGGCTTCCGCGATCATTGTCGTCAGGTCCGTCAGGAATTCGTGGCGCGTGCTGCGATCATGCAGGATCGCAAACGGCCCTGTCGTCTTACGGATCTCCCTCTCATGAAGCACAACGGCGTCGTGACCGAAGTACTTGAATTTCAGGTGCTGCATCTGTCGTGCAACGTCATCCGCGTACTGCGCCTTGTCGAAAATGCAGAAAGCCAGCACGAAGATCGGATACTCCGGCGACACGGGACCATGGTCACCGCTCTCATCTACGTACACGATTGACGGATGGAAATTCATGGATCGATTGGGCGCGGCCTCTCTGTGGTGAGCCGAGGGGCGTAGTAGTTGGCGGAGAGGGTGGGATTTGAACCCACGGTACCTGTTACGGTACACACGCGTTCCAGGCGTGCTCCTTAAGCCGCTCGGACACCTCTCCGCAAGAAAGGTCGGTGGGCCTCGATCCAC
>Ga0172370_10007338_pt1 | contig 13541 bp, 10 predicted proteins | sample LakKiv5m_FD_114538 | JGI IMG/M metagenome (GOLD analysis project Ga0172370, IMG submission 114538) | Freshwater microbial communities from Kabuno Bay, South-Kivu, Congo - kab_022012_11.5m | ecosystem: Environmental > Aquatic > Freshwater > Lake | place: Democratic Republic of the Congo...
AATTTTTGCGAGCAGATAAACAAGCAATGGTGGAAAGATATTAATAAGGATATTGATCAGCAAAAAGGAGGTGAAGAGATGGAGGACCGCAGGATATTTGAGAGGATGGAAATGCGCTTGCCGTTAAATTTTCTGAATCTTGATACCGGCATTGAAGGCCAGGCACATACTCAGGACCTGAGCGCCAAAGGTATCGGCATGATAGGGGATTACCGGTTTGAGCCGAAGACCCCTCTTGAAATGTGGCTAAACATTCCCGACAAAGGAGAGCCGCTTTATTTAAGGGGAGAGGTGGTCTGGTCAAAACCGCAAGGGGTAAATGAATACCGCAGCGGCATAAATCTGGAGAAAGCGGACCTGATGGGCCTCTCACGGGTCCTCAGATTTTGAGAAAGACAAAAAACCTTGACCAACAGGTTAAAATATGTTAACTTTGAGCATTACGTCTTTTTATAACCTATCCCCGGGGAAACCCCCCCACGATCAATGGAAGGAGTATTAAGATGTTGATTAGGAACGTAGTCTTGTGTGTTTTTGCGTTATTTTCACTTTTAGGCTGTTCCGGCCAAAAGACCGATTCCAAGCCCGTCATTACTGTCTGGCACTGGATGACAGACAGGGACCCCGCCTTTCAAGCACTAGCTAAAAAATATGAAGCTTTAACCGGAATAAGAGTTAACTTCGAACTTTACGCCCCGTCGGATGCGTATTCGCAAAAGATCCGCGCCGCTGCGCAGGGAACCAACCTGCCGGATATCTTTGGTATCCTGGGAGAAAAAAGAGATTTCGCGTCTTTCATCAAGGCCGGCCATATCCTGGATATCACCCCCTATATGGAAGCCGATAACAACGCCTGGAAGAATAAATTATTTTCCAAGGCCCTGGCGGTGAATGAATTTGCTCCCGGCAACAGTTATGGGATCAATCCCGGTATATTTGGAGTTCCCATAGATATCATGACTATCCAGATGGTCTATAATAAGAAGCTTTTTGAGCAGTTGGGACTGAATCCCAACCGTCCTCCCAGGACATTCCAGGAGCTCCTGGAGATAGGCGCTAAAATCCGGGCCGCGGGGATGCAGGGCCTGGTTTCCGGATGGGGTGAGGTATGGATGATCGATTGCCTGGCGAATAATTACGCTTTTAATATAATGGGCAAAGATAAGGTGTTGGCTACTATAAAGGGAGAGGTCCCTTATACTGACCCGGACTGGATCAGGGTATTTTCTCTTTTTAAGCAGATGCAGGAGTCCGGAGTTCTGGCCAAAGGCATAGTTACCATGATTAACAAGTCCGCCGAACAGCTATTCGCGAATGAAAAAGCGGTTTTTGCCTTTAACGGCTCATGGTGCGTGAATGTTTATAAAGGAATGAACCCGAACCTTGAGTATGGGGCACTGCTGCCGCCGGCGGCTTCGGAGAAATATCCCATATCCATCTGGGGAGGGGCAGGCTCATCTTTCATGGTAAATGCCCGCTCTAAGAATAAGGAAGAGGCGGTGAGGTTCCTGGCCTGGCTTACTGACCAGGACCAGCAGGCGTATTTAGCGCAGGAGACCAATAACCTGCCCGCTAACAAAAACAGTTTAGCCAGAATCCCGGAGATACTTGCCCAGTTTAGCCGCGGCATGGATTATGCAACTCATCCGAATATATGGGGGGTTTCGGAGTTTTCCCTGGTCATCGAGGCCTTTGACCGCGGTATCCAGTCCATTATTATCGGAGAAAAAACCCCGGAGCAGGTGGCCGGTGAAGTGCAGGGCATCAAGGAGCGGGAGTTAGCCAAGAGAAGGGCAAGATGAAGATAAAAGGAGCGCTGGAAAATTATACTTTTGTATTGCCGGCGGTAGCGATATTCTCCGTGTTTTATGTCATTCCTTTTGTCTGGGTTTTTCAGCTCGGGCTTTTTGAGTGGGACGGGATCTCCTTTACCAGGATGTTTGTGGGTTTGCAGAATTTCAAAGAGATCTTTTTTCAAGACAAGAGCTGGTGGCAGTCAATGTGGAATGCCTCTTATATTACGCTTATTGCCCTTACCTTCCAGAATATCCTTGCCTTTATGCTTGCCTGGGCCTGCGACCGCGAGATCAAAATGAAGAATTTCTACCGGGTGATATTTTTTATCCCCCCGGTGTTATCGGAGGTAGTCGTAGGCATGGCCTGGCGTTTTATCATTAACGACATTGACGGCGCCAATATCATTAACCGCACGCTTACCGGCATGGGTATGCCTAATTTAGTGCATAATTGGCTCTCTGACCCGAATACCGCGCTGACCACCGTGGCTTTAGTGCATTGCTGGAAAGGATTTGGCTGGGGTTTTCTGATCTTCCTGGCAGGCCTGCAGACCATTCCCCGTGAACTTTACGAAGCAGCGCGCGTGGACGGGGCCAGCGCCTGGCAGTCATTCAGGAAAATAACCATACCGCTTATGGTTCCAGTCATGGTCCTGGTGGCTATCCTTACGGTGTTAGGCACGATGCAGGTATTTGTCCTGATCGTCAGCCTTGTAGGAGGGGAGTTTGCCGGCCATACTTCAGTGCCGGTCTTAAGGATCCTGGCTTCAATGCGCGGCTCATCGCGTTTTGGTTATGCCTGCGCCCAGGGGATCACTTTTGGAATGGTGCTGATAGCGATATCATTTATCCAATACCGGTTTTCCAAGAACCGGCAATAGCTTTGGGATGGAAGAGAGATAGGGGAAGAAATTGAAGGCAGCGGCATATTATAAAACAAAAAAATTCGCGGTGAATACATTAATTCACCTGTTTCTTATCAGCGTGGCGATAACCTGCCTGTATCCTTTACTCTGGATGATCGCCTCCAGCTTAAAGACCCAGGATATGATCTTTAAGGATATCTCTTTGGTCCCCCATCAGTTCCGCCTGGAGAATTATCTTAGGGCCTGGCAGGAGGGCGGGTTTGGACGCAATTTCCTGAACAGCATCCTGTATACTTCTTCGGTAGTATTGGGCATAGTGATCATTTCTTCAATGGCTGCCTATGCTTTCAGCCGCCTGCATTTCCCGGGACGCAAGGTTTTGTTCATTATGTTCATGGCGGCAATGATGATTCCCATCCCGGGAAGCTTTGTGGCTCTCTATGTTTTGCTGAACAAACTGCATTTAAGGAATACCCCCATCGGTTATATCCTGTGTATGATCAATGTCGGGCTATCCACCAGCATTTTCCTGCTCAAGACATTTTTTGACAAGATGCCCAAGGAATTGGAGGATGCCGCCCGTATTGACGGCTGCTCAAAGCTGGGGATCTGGTGGCATGTTGCCCTGCCCCTGGCCAAGCCGGTATTGGCGGTGGTGATCGTTTTTAACGCGCTTACCGTCTGGAATGAATATATCCTGGCCCTGATCATCTTTGATAACCGGCAGTTCATGCCGTTGCAGGTTGCGCTGCAGACATTCCAGGGAGAATTCGTGACCAATTATCCGTTATTAATGGCGGGCCTGACCATTACCGCCTTACCTATTATTATAGTGTATCTGTTGATGCAGAAATATATTGTCAAAGGGGTCACCCAGGGAGCGATAGTAGGATAAGATGTTAAACTCTAAACCCGAAACTCTAAACCCGAAACAAACTCGAAATTCTAAATCCGAATGGTTTCGGATTTCGGATTTGTTTAGGATTTCGAGTTTAGGATTTCGAGTTTTCTTGATGATGGCCTGTCTCTCTATCAGCGCGTTGGCCGCTGAACCTGCTGCTAAGCCATCATCGGGCGAGCTTACGACCAAGGCCTGGATAGCCCACGGCAAAAAGGATATTGAGGCCACCTTTAAATATACCCAGGAGTGTATTGACCTATACCAGGAGCAGGCGCTAAAGGAGCAGGCAACTTTGAGCAGCCTGCCTAAAAATAGGAAAGAGATCGAGGCAGTGCAGGCTTTAAATGACGTGGCCACCTGTTATTTTATCCAGGCAGAGAGCCTGATGCGCCAGAATAAGCTTGAAGATGCCAAGAAGATATTTAAGCTGATCGTTGATAAATATTCTTACGGCCAGGGATGGGATCCCCGCGGCTGGTTCTGGTCAATAAGACTTGCTTCGGAGCAGAGCATAAAGAAGATTGAGACCGGCTCCATTGAAATAGAGGAGAAGAAAAAGGTCAGCCAGCTGCCTACAAAAGTCGTTTTGTTCGAGCCCGGCACGGAGGAATTCGTGGATTACGCCAAATACGGCCAGTTCCAGAATGCGGGGACCAAAGATTATAAATATGTAGTTACCGACCAACCCGGACTGATCGCCGCGGTCGGAGAAGGTGTTTATCCCAATTCAGGCGCGGTAAGGCGGGATCCGGAGCTAAAGAAGGCGATAAAAGAAAAACGCCTGGAGGGGGACATCTGGGATTTTATTTATTCCCCGGATATGGAGGCGGCATTCTTGAAATGGGCTACCTCCAGCGAGCCGCAGGCAGTAAAATTATTCTGCACCGGGCTTATCTTAGAGCGTTCAGGCATGATTACCCAGGCAATTAAATGTTATTACGCTATTGTCGTGCATTTTCCCGGCGGTTATGGCTGGACCTATTGGCATACCCCCTGGTATGTCGGCCAGGCAGCCATTGCCAAGATAAATTTTCTTTTGCGCCGCAATCCCCAGCTGGGTTATAAGCTGGAGGGAGCCGAGGTCAACATTATCAATGGCTTTGATAATGATATCTCTAACGATACTGCCGTGGCTAATCCGGGAAGATTCGTTAAGGTTGACCTGGCGCAGGAGGCAGCGAAGGCCAAGCCCACAGCCGATTCTTTGAGGATCAAGAAAAAAACAGGTAAGGGCAAGGTACGCCTGGTGCAATATGAGAATAATGACTGGCAGCTGTTGGTTGAGGATAAGCCTTATATAATCAGAGGGATCACCTATGCCCCGACTAAGGTAGGCCAGTCCCCGGACGAAGGGACGCTGGGCAACTGGATGGAGGAGGACTTTAACAAAAATGGCAAGATCGACGGCCCGTATGACGCCTTTGTAGATAAAAACAAGAATAACCTGCAGGACGCCGATGAACCGGCTGTAGGAGATTTTAAGCTGATGCAGGATATGGGCGTAAATACCATCCGACTTTATCATCATCCACTTAAGGTGAACAAGCAGCTTATGCGGGATCTTTATAATACTTACGGGATCCGGGTGATCATGGGGGATTTTCTCGGCAAATACGCCCTTGGGTCAGGGGCCAGCTGGAATCCCGGCACAGACTACAAGAACGAAGAACATAAGAAGAATATGATCGAGTCGGTCAAAAAGATGGTCAATGAATACAAGGATGAGCCGTATATTTTATTCTGGCTCCTGGGCAATGAGAATGTTTACGGCTATGCCTGTAATGCCAATGAGGAGCCCGACACGTTTTTTAAATTCGCCAATGAGGTTGCCAAGATCATCAAATCAATCGACCAGGAGCATCCGGTGGCCATATGCAGCGGAGATATCCTATTCCTGGATAAGTTCGGCAGGAACTCACCCGATATAGATATTTTCGGCACCAATGCCTATCGCGGGGATTACGGGTTTGGGGCATTCTGGAGGCAGGTTAAGGAGGAATCAGGCAAGCCCGCTTTTATCACCGAGTTTGGCTGCCCGGCTTATGCCGAAGGGAAAAGCGCTGATGAAGCCGAAGAGCTGCAGGCGCAATACCATTTAGGCTCCTGGGAGGATATCCAGAATAATACGGCTTTTAGTGGTGGAGAAGGAAGTGCCTTGGGTGGAGTGGTTTTTGAATACCTGGATGAATGGTGGAAGGCTTATGAGCCGGCTCTCCACGATACCAAGGGATTGTGGGCAGGGCCTTTCCCCGACGGGTATATGCATGAGGAGTGGCTGGGCATGTCCGGCCAGGGTGATGGGAAGTTAAGCCCGTTCTTAAGGCAATTGCGCAAGGTTTACTATACGTATCAGAAAAAGTGGAAGTAAAAGTAAACTCGAAATCCGAAACCTTAAACTCGAAACAAACCAGAAATCCGAAACTCGAAACTGCAGTGTCTGGGTTTTATTTCTGATTTAGAATTTGTTTAGGATTTCGGGTTTAGACTTTCGGATTTTATTAATTCACAAGAAGCAGCAACAGAAAGGGAGGTGGGTATGAAAAAGTTACTGGCGGTATTGTTAGCCCTGATCCTTATGGCCCCGGCAATAGCTATGGCCGAGGATAAGGCAGCTAACACAGCCAAGGAGTTTGTGGTCTTCCTGGACAAAAATTCCCGGGAGAATCATTTTATTCCTTCGGGCTGGATGGGTGATTACGGCGATATCAAGATGAACGACCAGTCGGCGGATAGCCCGCGCTCTGGCATAAGCAGCATCCAGTTCGTCTACAGCGCCAAAAAATCGCAGAATCAGGGTTGGGCAGGCGTTTACTGGCAGAACCCGGCGAACAACTGGGGAAATAAAAAAGGCGGTTTTGACCTCACTGGAATGACCAAGCTTACCTTTTGGGCAAGAGGCGCAAAAGGCGGGGAGATAATCCAGAAGGTAATGGTCGGCGGTATCAAGGGCACTTACCCGGATACGGTATCGGTGGAAATGGGTCCGCTTGAATTAACCAATACCTGGAAACAATATACCGTTAACCTGGTAGGCAAAGACCTCTCATATGTTAACGGCGGGTTCGGCTGGGCCACGACCGCGGATCTAAATCCGGATGGAGCCACATTTTATATTGATGATATAAAATTTGAGGTTGATCCGAATTTAAAGCCGCAAGGCCGGGTGCAGCAGGCTATGCCGTTTTATGTTTATGCCGACAGATCATCCATAGCCAATCATTTTATTCCTTCCGGCTGGATGGGCGATTACGGAGATATAAAGTATGACGGCTCCTCAAAGGAGGATGCCTATTTAGGGGATACCTGCATCAAGATAGTCTACAACGGCAAGGCAACTCAGGGAGCGCGCTGGGCAGGGATCTTCTGGCAGAACCCGGCGAACAACTGGGGCAGCGTTGACGCAGGCTTTGACCTTTCCAAGGCCGCCAAGCTTACCTTCTGGGCGCGCGGCGCCAAGGGAGGGGAGCGCATAGAAGAGTTCAAGGTCGGCGGTATTATGGGAGAATTCTCGGATTCAGACAGCGCCAGTATCGGCCCGGTCATCCTGAACAAGGAATGGACGCAATATACTATTGACCTAAAGGGCAAGGATATGTCATACATCATCGGCGGATTTGTCTGGGCAGCTAATGTGGATAATAATCCCGAAGGCGCTACCTTCTATTTGGATGAGATTAAATACGAATAAAGTAGCTAGGGACGGTTCTCAAACTGAAGCTAACCTGTCCCCCAAGAGGGGACACTTTTCCTTTGTTTTGAGAACCGTCCCTATTTTGTTTTTGTTGATTTTGTCCGCTTGCCAGCCGAAGCCCGGCGTCTATATCCAAAGACTTAAAAATCAGCATTACCGGCTTATAGTTAATGGCTCACCCTATATTGTAAAGGGGGTCTGCTATAATCCCATTCCCATCGGGGCCAACCACGAGTATGACTGGTGGTCAGACCCCAACAAGCCGTGGCTTGCCGACGGCAAACTCATGAAACATATGGGGATCAATACTGTCCGTATTTATCAACCCCCTGCAAACCCGGAGGCGGGAAAAAAGGTGATCCGGGACCTCTATAAGCTATACGGTATCCGCACCCTTATGGGAGACTGGCTGGGGTTCTGGGAATACCCCTGTCCTTTTTACGGGGATAAAAAATTCCAGGATAAGGTAAAAAAGCAGGTTATCGAGATGGTCAATATCTATAAGGATGAGCCGGGGATATTGGGCTGGATCCTGGGCAACGAGAATAATTATTCCTGCCTGGGCCATGTCAATCCCTGGTCAAGCCCGGAGATCGACCAGCAGCCTGACCCGCAGAAACAGAAGGCCCTGCGCGCCCGGATATATTATTCATTCGTTAATGAGCTATCCAAAGAAATACATAAAATAGATACCCTGCATCCGGTAGGCCTGGGCAACGGGGAACTGTTAGGCCTTGATTCCGCCGATAAATATGCCCCGGACGTGGATTTTGTCGCCTGTATCATTTATCGCGGCAGGACCTTTGGGAATCTTTTTAAATCCATAAGAGCGACATTTGATAAGCCGGTGTTATTGTCCGAGTTCGGCGCGGATTGCTACGACGCTTATTTAAGGAGAGAGGACCAGGATATGCAGGCCTTTTTCCTGCAATCGCAGTGGGGCCAGATATATGAAAACCTGGCTAATAATAAAAAGGGCGCCGGTAATTGCATAGGAGGCACGCTTTTTGAATGGACGGATGAGTGGTGGAAGTATAATCCCGATAACCCGCAAGAATGGTCGTTGCATAACACCGAAAGCGGCTGGTCTAACGGCAGCTATTATTTTGATATCCGCGCCGAAGGCAACAAGAATATGAATGAGGAATGGTTCGGTATTGTCGCTTTAAGCCCGGAACTGGAAAACGGCCTGAACAAACGCCTGCCGCGCAAGGCATATTATGTGATCAGGGAATTCTGGAAGCACCCGGCCTTGAAGAAGGCGCTGCCCAAGAAATCATCTCAAGGAGGCTAAACCCATGTCGCTTGTTTTTAGGTTTACAGTATTTCTTCTCGGTATATTTTTATGGACTCACGCCTTTTGCCAGGTGCCTGCCGAAAAATCAGCTGCCCCAGCATCCTGCTGCCCCGGACTCGAAGAGCTAAAAAACAAATATCTTAATGAGAACCAGTATTCCGGATTTATGGATTTTCTCAATAAACCCAAAGGTAAAGAGAAATTTACCCAGCCATGCCTTAATTATTATAAGGCGATTACCCGTTACCAGCAGCTTAAATACCTGGAGGAAAAGCAATCCTGGGATGAATATTTTGCCGAAGGCAATACCTATCGCCAGCAGGTAGTGGACAATGCCAAAAAGGTCATTGATAAAACTCAAACCCACGATTGCCTTAAGGTTAAAACCAGGCTCCTGCTTTGGCAGTTCCATAACAGCCAGCAGGATGCCTTTGCCGAAGATGCCTTAGGGGAACTTATGACGGATGCAAATGCCTATGCTCATCAAGCCCAAGACCCGCAGCTGATCAAGGATATCGCCGGCACCCTTTCTGCTTACGGAGAAAAGGCGCAGGCCCGCCAGCTTTATAAAATTTATGTGGAGAAGCTTGTTTCAGGAAAAATATCGGACAGCCAGCTTAAGGCAGCAGCGCAAGGATTCTATAACGAGGGGAATTTAGAGCTGGCCCAAACGCTCTATGATATTTACATAGAAAGGATCTCCAAATCCCTTGCCGCTGATCAGCTGGCCCCGGAATTATTCCAGATCGCAGGCGAGTTTGCGTATAAGAGATCAGGCCTATATGATATGGCTTACGCGGAAAAGATCTTCGCTAAAATTGAGGCATTGGGGACTAAGGATGTTTTTAATCAGGAAACAATCTATTTGCGCGCCTTCAACTTAGAAAAAATGCAGGATTATAAAAAAGCTGCAGAGCTTTATTTGTATCTGATCCGACTCTATCCCGATACAAAATATTTTGATGAGGCTAGCTATAAGATCGCTATGATCAACGCGTATGTACTGGGGGATATCAAAGAGGCCAGGGTCTATTTTGAGAAGCTCGGCGCCAAATCAACCGCCAGCCCGCAGGCGATCTCCAGCTTTTATCAATTGGGTTTATTGGCCCAGTGGGAAGGCGATCTGGCCAAGGCCAAGGGTTATTATGATGCCCTGATCACTAACGCCGGGAGTAATCAGCAGATGACTGCGGCGTTAGCCAAAGAAAGGCTTAAAGAGATAAGCGATAATAAACCCCTGGCATATAATTTGAAGACATTCCTGGACATTGCCTTAAAAAAAGAAAATATTTCCTTAGAGGCCGGCAGGTCCGGCTTACAATCATCCGGTTATATATTGGGAAAAGGGCAGAAGATAACGATCTCCTCTTCTTCCGGCATGCCGGAGAGCGGCTGCAATCCGGTAGAAGTGCAATATCTCTGGTCAGGCAATTTAGGCGGAGCTGCTCCGCAGGTAAACAGCGGAAATTTCCAGGGCGCTTATTCCGATCCCGGGACAAAAGAGATAAACTTGATAATAGTTTCACCCGCGGGGATCGTAGATCATTCGTTTATAATGGTTGACGTGTATTAGTCTTCATAATTTATACCCTCCGGTACATTTTTCTCTTACCTCTTAAAAATACTTGACTTAAGCTTTCTTTAGTAGTATAAATAAGATAAATATTTCTATTTATTTCTGGAAGGCGAAAGGTTATTCCATTTCATGCACGTACTGGATCTGCAAAAAGAGGTCTTCAGCGAAAAAGAAAAGCGTAATATAGAGATACTCGATATCTTGAGAAGGCGCGGGCCGATAAGCCGGCCGGATATTTCTCATGAGATGGGGATAAACGTAGTGACCATCTCCAGCTACATTGATGATTTTGTCAAGCGCAACCTGGTTTACGAAAAAGAGCTTGATGTATCCGAAGGCGGCAGGCGGCCGGTCCTTTTGGACCTGAACCCTTCCGGAGGGTTTGCTATCGGGGTGGGGTTGAACCTGATGAACATGGTCGGGTTGTTGGTGGACCTAAAGGGCAACATCATTACCAAGACCCAGATCGCCCGTCCCCAGGCCTCGGTGAGAGAGGTTTCCGAATGCCTCTTAGAGATCGTGCGTGAGATCCTGAGGCGCTCCAAGGGTTACGCCGCGGATATTAAAGGCATCGGCGTAGGTATAGCCGGTTTGATCAATAAGAAGAACGGCTCAGTGCACTGGCCGCAGAAGATGGACCACTATTATACCTATGCCTCGGTAGATATCCCCTTAAAAGATCTGATGGAAAAAGAGTTTAATCTGCCGACCCTGATCGAGAATGACGCCACAAGCGCCTGCTCGGGGGAATACTGGCTGGGTTTAGAGCAAGGCTATAAGAATGTCCTTTATATGTTCTCCGGCGTAGGATGCGGTATTATGATCGACGGGGATGTTTACCGCGGCTCACAGGGTTATGCCGGAGAGGTATCCGTGTATAATTATAAAGAACAGGACCTTTTCAGCTGTGATAGCGGCGCCCCATGTTTTATCAAGCGCTGGGAGATGGACCTGGGTATTGTTGATGAAATAAAAGGGATCCTGCTTAAGGAAAAAGAAAAGGCAGAAGAGTTCTTCCGCGTTGCCTCCTGCAGCATGGAGGGCCTGGATTTAAAAAGCGTCTTTATCGCGGCCCGGCTGAAAAATGAAACGGCATCTTCGGTTTTAGAGAAAGCAGCTAAAAGGCTGGGGATCAAGATCAGTTTCCTGGTTAATCTGCTTAACCCGCAGGTGGTGGTTATCGGCGGAGGCTTTGAGGAGGCCGGGGAAGTTTTTTTAAACAAGGTAAGGTCTACGGTCATGGAATGGTCTTTTCATGAATCGACCGTAGATCTAAAAATAGTTTATTCCCAGTTAAGGGAGAATGCCGTGGCCATGGGCGCGGCAAGTTTTGTTTTAGAGAGGGTGTTCGCCCAATTATAAGCCGGAAGGCCAACGAGCTTGCCTTCTTTCACCCGGCCTTATCAGAGTGGCCGGTGCGCGCTTTTGCGCGGTAAGCAAAGCCATAACAGGGGGGATTATGGATCAGAAGACGAAATTAATCATCATCGGCCTGATAGGATTTTCGGTGGTCTGCCTTTTTCTTTTTATGCAGGCAACCAGTTCACAGCAGATGCTTACGCGCGAACGTAATGACTTAAAGAGCGAGAACGCTACCCTTATCAGCAAAGTTGACAGGATCGAGGGCGAATTAAAGGCCAGCCAGGTAAAGATCGCTACCCTCAGGGATGAAAAGGATAGTGTTGCCCAGGAGATCAATGAATTACAGAGAAAGCTTGACCTGGCCAACCGCACCAGGGACGAGCTGGTTGAGAAATTAAAGCAGAGCCAGGAAAAAGCGGAGACCGCTACCCCACAACAGGAAGCATCCCCGCAGAATACGGATGCTTATTGGGGGCGGATCCTTAAGGCAAAAACCAGCCTGGAGCTGCAGGTATCCACCATGCGCGAGGACTTAAATAGGCTGCAGATGAGTAATGATTCATTGGAGAGGGAAAAGAACGCCCTGCAGATAGATCTTAACAGCCTGCGCAATGAAAAGCAGGATCTCTCCAGGCAGCTCGAATATAATCAGAAACTTTTGGACAGCATCTCCCAGGACGTAGTGCGGGAGAGAAATGATAAGGTAGCGATCCAAGAGACCCTAAAGAGGATCAAGGACGAAAATAGAATACTCAGCCGGCAATTAAAGAATTTAAACAGCCACAAAGCGGCTTTGGATAAAAAAGTCCAGGAGCTTCAAGAGGGGAAATCCAGCGTAGAAAGGCGTCTAAGCGAAATGGAGACGATGCTGAAGGAGCGGGTCAGCCAGATTAATTCCCTTAAGGATGACCTGGATGCGATAAGAAGCGGCAAGCCCGTCGATAGCGTGGAAAAAAAGTTCAAGGAGTCAGTAGAGCTTCCGGCGATAGTGGTTCGTTCGGGCTCACCTGCAGAGAAAGCAGGGTCGGGGGAAGACTCCTCCCGAGGAAAACTGCTGGCAGTAAACTTGGATAACAATTTTGTGGTTATAGATCTGGGCGTCTCCTCCGGCATCAAATCCGGGGACAGGTTCTCGGTTTACCGGGAGGCTAAGCAAATAGGTTCTATTGAAGTAATTCAGGTAAGAGAAAATATTTCCGCCTGCGATATAAAGAGGATGAATACGCCGTTTAAGATCGGCGATATTATTAAATAGGTTGTCTTCATAATAATGACGCGCACCAAGAAACCCGCCTCCAGGAATATCTCTATCGAAGATGTCGCCCGTGCCTCCGGGGTATCCATTACTACCGTTTCGCGTGTGATCAATAAGGCCAAAACAGTCAAGGATGCCAACCGTGTTAAGGTAATGAGCGCGGTTAAAGAGCTTAAATTCCAACCTTCTATTTTCGCCCAGCGCCTGGCAACCGGCAAAAGCAATGTGGTAGCCCTGGTGATCCCGCGCTATGAAGGGGTATTTTATTCATTCTACGCCCTGGAACTTATCCGCGGCGTAGGCACTATGTGCGAGGCTTTAAAGCTGGATCTGCTTTTGCATCTGACTGACGCGCACACCCCCTTATCTTTTCGAGGAGTAGGAGGGATCATCTTCTCGGATATTATTGGTAACCGTGCCCAACTGGAGGACTCACTTGCCAAAGGAATACCTTGCGTGGTCGCTAACTTTTATGTGGATGACCTGGATGTTTCCTGCATAGCAATAGACAACGCAGGAGGAGCGGAAAACGCGGTAAATTATTTGATCCAGTTGGGGCATAAAAAAATAGCCCACATTACCGGCGATGTAATGACCCAGGCAGCGGCAAAACGCCTGGAGGGTTATAAGCACGCATTGGAAAAGAACAATATCAAGATAAGGGAAGATTATATCTTTCACACTGATTATTCGCGTGGGCAGGCCCGCACTGCGGCTGAAAGCCTCATCAAGGCCTCTGATCCGGCAACCGCGGTATTTGTGGCCTCCGATTCCATGGCCCTTGAGGTAATGGCAGT
>Ga0172370_10007341_pt1 | contig 13533 bp, 15 predicted proteins | sample LakKiv5m_FD_114538 | JGI IMG/M metagenome (GOLD analysis project Ga0172370, IMG submission 114538) | Freshwater microbial communities from Kabuno Bay, South-Kivu, Congo - kab_022012_11.5m | ecosystem: Environmental > Aquatic > Freshwater > Lake | place: Democratic Republic of the Congo...
AAGCCCGCACCCTCTGGGTGATCCATGAAACGCGCCCCTCGCAGCCTTCAACACCATGATTTATATCGGAAATAACACGATCACGACAGCGAAATCAGCGGATTACTTGGGGAATGTGGGTTGAAGAGCCTCATTGACCCATTGATGTTGCCCACAACCGCTGAATTGGACGTTCCGAGATCAATACCCAAGTACAAAGCTATTCCTCCTGCACTTCATCGCTGCGCCTCGCAACGAGAACCCGTCCTTTGTGGACCACCTTCATCTCTCGCACGACCGCAGGCTCGAGCGTCTTGGCGACAACGAGGTCCTCGTCCTGACTGAAGTCGTCTCCATTATCTGCCGACGCGGGCATTCCGACAGAAAACTGTTCACCATCAAACGAAACGAGGTTCAAACCAAGTTGCCCTGAGATGGTTGAAAGCTGCAGATCCGAAAACTTCACTTGGGCCGCCATGCGCCTTCCATCCTTGTCTGGCAACTGTTGGGCTGCACGCTGGCTTGCCCTGACGAGCTTCCAGTATTCAACACAAAGACGTGCGACCAACTCTTGGTCGACACCCGTTGTATTCGGACACCCTACCATGAGGCTACAATCCTTTGCGCGTCTGCTCTTAGCGTCGCAGCTCTGCTCGCCACCTCGCCCTCCACCGACTCAAGTACACCAGGTGTGTAGCGAAAGTTCCCACAGCGGGCGTTAAAGTCGCCCACTAGGGCATTAAACCTGTCTATCTGGCTGTTGTTTGTGGTCATTGGGCGGATGTAGTCCAAGCGGACACCCTGAAAGATGCAGTATCGTACTTGGTTCCGGGTCAATGACCGTCCAGTTCCGACAGGCGGCATATCCTCCTGATAAGGATCTGAAACACTCGGCGCCGCTGCAACCGGGCTTCTTTCTGAAACAGGCGGGCTGTAAGTCGTCCTTGATGCTGGCTTGCTAAATTCGTCCATCAGGACGAAATAGAGAACGACGGCACCGATCCCTGCAAAGAGCGCGAATTTTGCTTTCTTGACAAACCTCTTACTTTCAATTTTGGACTTGAGCTTCTCCAAATCTCGACGGTCCGCAGGGTTGGCGAAGACAAGCATGTCATCGACGACCTTAAGCATCCCATTCAGATTTCCACTTTGGCGCTCCAGTTCCTTCATCTTCCAATTCTTGTGCAGGATAGCTCTCTCTTCCCGCAGCTTTTCGAGGACCTCCTTGGGCCCCTTGCCGATACCAAGGTCAATCAGGCCATCAACCAAGAGAAATGCCGATTGCGGATCGTTGCTTTCGTTATTGAGCGAAAGTGCCAAATCCCGCACTACGAGGTAAGCAACACCAGGCTCTGGAAGAGACTTTCTGGCATCGTTAAAGGATTTCACGACATCACTCAAAATCCGGCCACCGCTCTCAGAAAAGCCATCAGACCTCAAGGCATGACAGAAACTCGATGCGTTCTTCTTCGCGCGCTCGCAGGCTTCAACAAGAGGATCCAGTTTGTCGGAAATCCTCTTCTGTTGGGACAAGGACTCGAGGGCGGTTATGTCCTCTTTGAGCGACTCCGCGACAGACTCCAGCTCTGGAAACGTTGTCAGGAGAGCGCTCGAAAGCCTCAACGCCTCCTCATAGCGACCGTGATCATTGGCAAGCTCAAGGCACAGCTTGCGGACGATTTCATATAATTGCTTGGAGCGTCCTTCCTCCTGACCTCGAAACTGCGAATAGATTTGGACTGGCTGATTGATCGAATCCCACGCGTCGAGGAGTTTCTCAATTTCCTTGACATGTTGAGGCAAATCAGCCGAGACCTTCTTGGCCGCAGCGGTCGCAGTCAGTACGGATTCCTTGATAACGGCAAGATGAGGTTCACTCTCCTTGTCATACATTTCGACAAGGTGCCGAAGGAACGATGCTTCGGGATTCCTCTCCAGCTCCTGCTCTACAATGTCATTCATCCCCTTCCCTGGAAGCGGCAGAGACCATATCCAGTTCGCAGCGGCAGTGGCATGGCGCTGGCGGATATCCCTCAATCCGTCCCGGAGCTGGTTGGCTTCCACCGCTGGAAAGCCAGATGAGCGACGTTCCTCATTCAAGAACTTGAGGAGGTGTGCCTCATCAATTTCGTCCCAACTTTGAGCCAATGAATGCACGACCTCAATTGAGGCAATCCCCTTGGAGCAGAGGTGTGCTGCGATGTTCGCTCTCGCCAGATCTGGAAAGTGATCAATTTGGGTCAGAATGACGGCCGGGTCAGCCTGGCGCAAGAGTTCTTCGAGTTTGCTCTTTTGGAGCTGGCTCAGCTCGGGCAACCACGATAGCTCGAAAAGCAGGCGTGACTTCGGAGTGACGAGGGCCTGACGGGCCTTCTGCAATTCATCTTCTGGGTAAATTCCATCTAATTCCGCATCCTCGACGAGGTCAGAGATCTCGGCTGCAGATGATCTATAATTGGCTTTGAGAACTCGAAACGGATTGTTCTCCAGGGAAAAGGCTTTGTCAGGCATGCGCTCCCTGTTCACGGTCTACGCTGGTTGATTCCTGTGTTTAGCAATGTGGCACACATTTCCCAATGGTCACAAGCAGGTAGGTTGCATCAAGGGTCCTCTTTCTGGGCATCACGGCGATGCAGCGTTGCCGCGACGCTCCCATCGATCACACTCTTGCATGGCAGAACTTGGGCGAACACGCCGAAAGCATCACGGGCCTGTCACGCGCGGGACTATCCTTCTGAAAGAAGGGCAAGTGTTGACCAACTTCCCGCCGCTGGACTGTCGCTCATGCGCTTGTTCGTGATTATCCACAGCTTCAATCGGTCCACCCCCTTGCTCCGAATCGAAGCCCGCGTCAGGGTGCATCCTTGAGGAGAGCAGCCCTCAACCAAAAGCATAACAGGTCTATCGGAACACCAGTCGCACTGACCGAAGGCGCCTCGGCGCCCTTCGTGTCGTTGCGCCCGATCTCTTGACCCCGTGCCGCCCCCCGGCACGGGCTGCAGGCGGTATGAGTTCGGCCCGTCCTCAGTTCATGTGAGGATGATCTGTCATGGCTTTGCCGCCCCGCGTCTACTACACCCTTCAGGAAGTCACGGCCCGTTGGGGCTGCAACATCGCCGACGTCGCAGGCTGGGCAGCGGCGGGCAAGTTCCAAATCATGACCGGCATTGGCCTGGTGCGTTGTGGCGAGGAGATCGTCGCCGGTCGGGTGGTCCTCTCGCCGATGGACCTCATGCCGTTGTTCCGGCGCTGCGGGACTGGCCCGACCGAGGGCGCGGTGCGCCGGATCATGACAGGCGAGAAGGGTCAGTGGCAGATCATCACCGATCCGGTCGGCGGGGTCACGGTGGCGGTCGCGGACATGATGATCATGGCAGATGAGGTGCATGCTTTCGAGGAAGAGAACGACATGGTGCGGCGGGTGGCGGCGGGGCCAGGCGCTGCCACACCCTACGATTGGGAGGGCATGAACATCGCCCTGATCGTGCGGATTCATGATCATGGTCTGCCCGCCACCCAAGCCGAGCTGGTTGCAGAGATGCAGGACTGGTTCGCGGACCGGTCGGACGGAAAGAAGATGCCCGACAGCCGTTCGATCCGGCGACGGATCACGCCGATATGGAGGGCGCTGCGACGGGAGGAAGTGTGATGACGAGGGTCCGTGCTGGCCCGGATCAGGCGGTCTTTCGGCCGCCCTGATCATCGGCGTCGTGGACCAGCCGGGGCTTTGGCCGGAAGGCGCTGGCCACGGCGTCCACCCCGGCGCGAAGGGGTGAGTCCATCAGGTGGGCATACCGCAGGGTCGTCTGCATCTGGCTGTGCCCCAGCAGCTTGCCGATCATTTCCAGCGAAGCCCCGCCACTGACCAGAAGCGAGGCGAAGGTGTGGCGCAGGTCGTGGATGCGGACATCCTGCAGCCCGCACTGCTTCTGGACCTGCGCCCAGAACCGCCGCACCTCCTGCACCGGCTGGCCGGGCGTGTCGCCGGGAAAGAGCCACGGCGATCCTTTCGGCACCTGCAGCTGGCGCTGGCGCACGATGGCGGCTGTTTCGTCCGAGATCGGCACGCGGTGGGCGCGGCGCTGCTTCGTCATGGTCGGCGGCTTCGACCAGCTCATGTGTTCGAGGTTGAACTGCTCGAACCGGGACTGGCGCACCTCGCCCAGCCGGGCGCCGGTCAGCATGCACATGCGGATGATATCGGCCGCGCGCCGATCCTCGGCGGCGTCCAGCGCCGCGGCCAGCTTGGCGATTTCCTCCTTCGACAGGAAGCGTTCGCGCGGCGTCTCGGTACGGCGGTGGAAGCGCTGGGCGGGGTTGTCTTCGCACCAGCCCCACTGGACCGCCAGCGTGAACATCTTGCGCAGCACCTCGCCGATCCGGTTGGCGCGGACCGGCGTGGGCTTCGCGCCCTGCAGCTTGCGCGCCCGGTTGTTGGGCTTTTCCTTGTGCGGTCGCGCCCTGCCCTCGGCGATCTTCGTCAGCAGTTTGTCGACGTCGGTCGGTGTGATTTCCGTCACCAGCTTCCGGCCCCAGACCGGTTCCACCATCTTGGTCAGCGCCGACCGCTGGTCGGCCGCGCTGCGCGCTGACAGTTTCGGCAGATGCTCGGCGCAGTAGCGTTCGATCAGGTCGGTCACGCGCGGGGCTTCGCGCTTTGCCTCGCGCTGGCCCAAGGGATCGGCCCCGGCGTCGATCTCGCGCCGCAACTCCTTGGCCCGCTCCCGGGCCGCCGACACCGACCATTCCGGCCAGCGCCCAAAGGTCATCCGGCGCTGGCGCCCGGCATGACGGTAATCCAGCGTGAAGGCCCGCCCGCCGCCGCGGTAAATGCAGACGGCAAAGCCTCGAACGTCAGTGTCGAAGATCTGGTAGTCCCGCCCCGGCACCGGCTCGGCGTCGCGCAGCACTTTCTCGGTCAGCTTGATGCGTTCGGGCATGGCTTCGGTCCTTCTTGCATCTGACATGAGGCGTGGTTTTACCTGACTATCAAGGCAAGCATGGCAGGTCGGGTGGCGGGGAGGCGGAGGGTGGCAGGAAGGACGCCAGAATCGCGCCACCCCTTGTTTTCTTGGGGTTTTGGCGCGAGGCGGATCGATGCGCGACGGGTGCCGACCTGCACAATGGGACGTCTGAGGCGGCAGGCACAGTCGTCGCGCTGCAAATCAGGCCTTTGAAGAGCCGCGCAGCGACAAATCCTCAAGGAATTCAATGGGTGGCAGGGGTGCCGTGTCGGTTGCCACCCCCTCTTTGCCCTCCAATGCAGGCCAAAGCCGGTCAATCCGGGTGTTCGCCGGTGTTCGCGGCCGTGGCGTCCGTTTCGCCCATTTGGCAGGAGCGGCCGCAATCTTCTTCCGCCACCCCACCACCAACGGAAACCCCAACAAAACAAGGGGTGGCACAAGGGCGTCATCCTTTCTGCCACCCTCCGCCTCGCCGCCACCCCTCGGGCTCTGCGCTCACTGGTCCCTGCAAGACGTCCCCGATCTTCGGGGCCAGGACCAGGAGACCCCGATGCCGCATCTCGGATCGATGCCAGACCCGAAGGACAAACCCCGCACGCTGCTGGTTGGCTGGATCAGCCGCCTCGACCTCGCACTGGAACTCGGCCTGTCGGTCGACACCCTGCGCCGCTGGGAGGCGATGCGGACGGGTCCACCCTGCGTGCGGGCCGGGCGCAAGGTCTACTACCGTCGCGCCGCTGTCGAGGAATGGTTGGAGGAGCAGGAACAGGCCGCGCCGCGCCGCCGTCGTGCCGGAGGGCGCCGGTCATGACCATCCACCCTCGCAGTTCCGCCTGGCCCGCTGACCGCGTCGCCGAGGCGCGCGCCGTCATCGCCGATGTCGCGCATCACAGCGATCTCCTCATCCGCCTCGCCTGCAATGTGCTGGTCCAACATGGCGAGACCCCGGGCGAGCGTGCTGATGCCCAGCGCCTGCTGGTCGTCGTTGATGCGCGGAGGCCGGTCAGCCGCGCCCAGCGCGAGGATCAGGGGAGGGACGTGCGATGATGCGCCGCGGCACACCCGAAGCCGATTTGCAGCGTTCCGTCGTGCAGGCGCTGCGCATCGCCCTGCCCCGCTCGGCCATCATCCACCACTGCGCCAACGAGGTGACCGAGGCCGGGCCCCGCGGGGCCAAGCGCCAGGCGATCCTTGTCGGCATGGGCGTCCATGCCGGGTTCGCCGATCTGATGGTGATCTGCGACGGCCGCGTCCTGTTCCTCGAGTTGAAGGCACCGAAGGGGCGGCTGCGGCCGGAACAGGAGGCATTTCGCGACGCGGTGCAGGCGCAGGGGTTCAGCTGGGCGCTGGTGCGCAGTCTCGACGACGCGCTGGGCGCGCTGGCCGATCACGGCTTCACCACGCGCATCGCTCCTGCCCCGCGGAGGCCCGCGCCATGAGCCACGAGGCCACCAACTGGGCCATCAAGCAGCGCGGGTTGAAGCCCACGACGAAGATCGTGCTCTGGCTCCTCTGTGACCGGTTCAACCCGGACTACGGCTGCTTCCCCTCGCAGGACCGGCTGGCGCATGACCGCGAAATCAGCCGGTCGACGCTGAACGATCACCTTGGCCAGCTCGAGGCCGTGGGCCTGCTGCGGCGGGTGCCGCGGCTCGACCCCGTGACCAAGCGCCAGTTGCCGACCCGCTACATCCTGGGGTTTGAGCCGGGCTTCACACCTGTGGCTGTGGTGCCGTGTCCGGAAATCGGACACGGGGAAGGCGACGGTGCGGAAATCGCTGACATGGCCGAGGGTTCGCCCCTGGATGGCGTTGCCGACGCCCTGCCGTGTCCGAATTTCGGACACGGGGATGAGGTGAGTCCCGTGTCCGATTTTCCAGCCGAGCCGTGTCCGGAAAATCCTGAAAGCCGTGTCCGGATTTCGGACACTAACCCTGTAAGGGAACCTCTAAGTAAACCAGTAAAGGAGGAGGAGGGCGCGCAGGCGCGCGCGGCAATTTCCGATCAGGTTTTCGGGGAGCTGCTCGCAGCATTTGGCCTCGACCCCGCCGCCCTGCCCGGCTGGTGGCAAGGCATGCCGCCCCAGCTGCACGTCCGGCGCTGGCGCGACGAGTTGGGGCTCACCGAGGCGGAGATCATCGCTGCGGCCGAGGCCAGCCGCCAGGAGCATCCGGAACCGCCTGATGGGCCGAAGGCGCTGGACCGGGCGATGCAACGGGCCGCCCAGCGCAAGGTCGAGGATGCCGGGCGGAAACGGCGCAAGCCCAAGGCGGCCCCCGCCCCGACTGCGAAGCCGATCACCGACCTGCCAGCCTTCTACGCCGATCTGGTCAACTCCGACCGCTACCTTCCAGTCAGCGCGATCAGCAACACGATGCGCGACGCCATGCTGGCCCGGGGGCTGGTCACGCCGGAACGCCTGCGCGAGCGCGGGGTGCGGTGAATGGCATGGTGTCACGTCCCCGACAGGGACTCTCCCTCTGCGCGGGCGGCGGAGGCCTTGATCTGGGCCTCATGCTCGCCGAACCCGGCTATCACACCCGCGCCTTCGTCGAATGGGAGGACTGGCCAAGGACGGTGCTCATCGCGGCGCAAGCAGCCCGATACTTCGCCCCGGCCCCGATCTGGACCGACCTGCGCAGCTTCGATGCCCGCCCCTTCCGCGGTGCCTTCGATTCCGTCCTCGCCGGATATCCCTGCCAACCCTTCAGCGCGGCCGGAAAGCGCGGTGGCGCTGACGATCCTCGCCACCTCTGGCCCGACGTCGCCCGGGTCATCGGAGAATGCCGTCCTGAATGGGTCTTCCTCGAAAACGTCGCCGGGCATGTCACCCTCGGTCTCGAAACCGTCCTGCGAGAGCTTTGGGGATTGGGCTACACGCCTGCGGCGGGCCTGTTCTCGGCGGAAGAGGTCGGCGCGCCGAATGAGCGGCTCCGCATCTTCATCCTGGCCCACACCGATGAGCCTGCACCCCGGCACCGGCCGCTACAACCCAGCCGGGAACAGCGACTTTACCCGCAAGGCCGAGGCGCTGGCGCTGGGCATCGCAAAAGCCCTGCCGAACCCCTGGCCGACACCGGCAGCACAGAACTGGAAGGGATCCAGCGAGGCCAGCATCACCCGCGCCGACGGCAAATCCCGGATGGACCTGCTGCACTACCGTGCGGAGCAGGGCTTCACCCGCCCGGCCCCGGCGACCTCGCCGGATGGGCCGCGGTCCTTTCCGCACGCCCCGATCTCGCGCCCGCTCTGGGCTTCGATGATTGCCTCGCATGGGCGAACCGTCTCGCGGCGGATCCTGAAGGGACGGTCACGGCGGCGGCTGAACCCGCTCTTCGTCGGATGGCTGATGGGCTGGCCCATCGGGCACGCGCTTTGCGCCTGCTCGGCAACGGAGTTCATCCGCTGGCAGCAGCACATGCGTGGCGCGCTCTCGCGTCTGCCCATGGCCTCGGGCCGGTGGATCTGGCGGCCGACGGATGCAGCCCAGCGCCCAGCGCAGATGGATTTCCTTGAAGGATTGCAGCCATGAGCTTCCACGGCCGCGTCAGCGGCACCAGGATCAAGCGCGCGCTGGGCGTGCAGGCGGCGCTGGAGTGGGCCTTCCGGATCGAACAGGCGCAGCTCGAGCTGCCCATGCCCCCTGACGTCACCGACGAGGGCTTCGGCTTCGGCCTGGAATACGTGCTGCTGCAGCGCGCGGTGCTCGGCTGCAAGATCGACGGCGGCCAGCACAAGATCGGCGGCTACACCCACGAGGACGCAGAGGTGATCGCCGCCACCGTCGCCGGGATCCCCGACAGCCTCGGCGGCAAGCGCATGGCGATCCGCGTCGCCGAACTTGCCCGCGCCGGGCTGACCCCGGACTGGATGCCCGGCGCCGTCCCGCGCTGCGTGCCGACCATCGTCAAGCAAAACCAGCATGGCACGCATGCCGGGGCCATCGTCGTTGGCACCGAGCGGATCCGCGTACGTGGCGCGAGCGCACGGGCCACGTGGAAGACCATCGACATCCTCGCCTGCCCGGTCACCTTCTCCCCCCACCCACAGCAGATCGAGGCCGCCCGGCGTGGCTATGACGACTGGTGGCAGGCGCTGGGCTGGGTTCGCGAGGGACTGATCGCGGGCGGGATGCTGCGCGAGGTCGACGTGACGGCAGCAATGCCGAAGGCGCGGCCGTGGGGAAGATCACAGCCAAGCCGCTGATAGCGGCTGGATTTCGCCCTCCGGCTGAAATACCGTCTGGAAAAGACTTCCCGGGGGGCAGATTTCACAATGGCATCAATCGACAACGGCTCGGACCTCGGCATTGAAGCCGCCCTTTTCAAAGCCGCCGACAAGCTGCGCGGCAATATGGAGCCGTCGGATTACAAGCACGTTGCCCTTGGCCTGATCTTCCTCAAGTACATCTCGGACGGGTTCGAGATGAAACGCCAGGCGCTGATGGCCGAATACCCCAAGGGCGCCGAGGACCCCGACGAATACCTCGCCGACAACATCTTCTGGGTGCCGCCCGAGGCGCGCTGGTCCCATCTGCAAGCCAACGCCAAGCAGCCCACCATCGGCCGCCTGATCGACGAGGCGATGATCGCCATCGAGAAGGTCAACCCCTCGCTCAAGGGCGTCCTGCCCAAGGATTACGGTCGTCCTGCCCTCAACGCCGTCATGCTGGGCGAGTTGATCGACTTGATCTCCGGCATCGCTCTGGGCGAGGGCAAAGACAAGGCGCGCGACTTGCTGGGCCGGGTCTACGAATACTTCCTCGGCCAGTTTGCGGGCAGCGAAGGCAAGCGGGGTGGCGAGTTCTACACCCCCCGCTCGGTCGTGCGCACGATGGTCGAGATGCTGGAACCCTACAAAGGCCGCGTCTATGACCCCTGCTGCGGCTCGGGCGGCATGTTCGTGCAGTCGGAAAAGTTCGTCGAAGCCCACGGCGGCCGTCTGGGCGACATCGCCATCTATGGGCAGGAATCCAACTACACCACTTGGCGGCTGTGCAAGATGAACCTTGCCGTACGCGGGATCGACGCCGACATTCGCTGGAACTCGGAGGGCACCTTCCACAAGAACGAACTGCCCGACCTGCGCGCCGATGTGATCCTCGCCAACCCGCCCTTCAACATCTCGGACTGGGGCGGCGAGCGGCTGCGCGAGGATGGGCGGTGGAAATACGGGATTCCCCCCGCGGGCAACGCCAACTTCGCCTGGCTGCAGCACATCCTGCACCACCTGTCGCCCACCGGCACGGCGGGGGTGGTGCTGGCCAATGGCTCGATGTCCTCCACCCAGTCGGGCGAGGGCGAGATGCGCCGCGCGATGATCGAGGGCGAAGTGGTCGATTGCATGATCGCCCTGCCGGGGCAGCTGTTCTATTCCACCCAGATCCCGGCCTGCCTGTGGTTTCTGGCGCGTGACAAGTCGAACGGCATCGCGCGCGACCGCCGTTTGCGCGACCGGCGGGGCGAGGTGCTGTTCATCGACGCCCGCAAACTGGGCCATATGGTGGACCGGACGCGGAAGGAGTTCTCCGATACCGACATCGCCCGGATCGCCGACACCTACCACGCCTGGCGGCTGGGTGAGGGCTATGCCGACGTGCCGGGCTTCTGCAAATCGGCGAGCCTCGAGGAAATCCAGTCCCACGGCCACGTCCTGACCCCGGGCCGCTATGTGGGCGCCGAGGCGGCGGAGGAGGACGAGACGCCCTTCACCGACCGCTTCGCCGCGCTGCAGGAGCAACTGGAGGCGCAGTTCGCCGAGGCCGAGGCGCTGACGGCGACCATCCGGGCGCGGCTGGCGGGTGTCGGGGGTGACACATGACTTGCGACAAAGCCCCCGCTATGATTGCCGAAACTTACCCGAGGGTCATATATGCCGCTTGATATCTCGCCCCTTGCCAAAGCAGTGGACCGCCTCGCCGAAGGGCTGGCGCGGTATCAGCAGGACACGACCGATGACCAGATCAGGGACGGGCTGATCCAGCGGTTCGAGTTCACCTATGAACTCAGCCACAAGATGCTGAAGCGCTATCTTGAGGAAATTGCGCCAACGCCCGAGACTATCGATCAGGCATCTTTCCAGGACCTGATACGAATGGGCAATGAACAGGGCTTGCTCAAAAGCGAATGGAGGGTGTGGCGCGGTTTTCGCGATATTCGGAACATCACGTCTCATACCTACGACCTCGCCAAGGCTCTGGAAGTGGTCGAAGGTATACCTGCCTTTCTGGATGAAGCACGGTTCTTGCGAAGCTCTCTAACTGAACGCCTAGCCGCAACATGAACCGCAGAGTAGATGCAAACCCCGCTGATTTGCAGGTCGTGATTGATGCGCTTAGAGGGCGCATCCCTCAGAGCGCGGAAGTTTTTGTGTTCGGATCGAGGGCGAAATGGACCGCCAAACACCATTCCGATCTCGATCTCTGCATCAAAGCCAATGCGAGAATTCCGAGAGCCGATCTGCTGGACATCAAGGAGGCGCTCGAAGACTCTGACCTGCCTTGGCGCGTTGATATTGTGGATTGGGCGGAGCTTGACGAAAACTTCAGGGCGGTGATCAATCGTGATGGCGTTCCTTTGTCTCTGGGGATCATGCCCCAAAGTTGGCAAAAGCAAAAGTGGGGCGATATCGTTTCGCTTGAGTATGGAAAAGCAATCAGGGGTTATCAGAACGCCGATGCACCATTTCGCGTTTTCGGATCGAATGGCCCAATAGGCTGGTCGGAGAGCTTTCTTGCCCAAGGCCCGGGCGTGATCCTTGGGCGCAAGGGGGCCTATCGCGGCGTTCATTTCAGCCCCGATCCGTTCTTCGTGATCGACACGGCCTACTATGTGAAACCGAAGTCCGAACTGGACATGCGGTGGCTTTATTACGCCATGATCCACCACAAGCTGGGCGAGATTGACGACGGGTCGCCTATACCGTCCACGACACGGGCCGCAGTTTATGTCAGGGACGTTGAGGTCCCCCCCCTCCCCGAACAGCGCGCCATTGCCGCCACCCTCGGGGCGCTGGATGACAAGATCGAACTGAACCGGAAGATGAACGCCACGCTGGAGGCCATGGCGCGGGCGCTGTTCCGCGACTGGTTCGTCGATTTCGGCCCCACCCGCGCCAAGATGGAAGGCCGCCCCCCCACCCTCTCCCCCGACCTCTGGCCCCTCTTCCCGGCCCGCCACGACGCCGAGGGCAAGCCGGAGGGGTGGGAGGTTTTCCGACTGGGCGACCTCGCCGATCATCACACCCGGACCATCTCGCCATCGGAGCACCCGAGCGAACTATTCGAACACTTCAGCCTGCCCGCGTATGACAAGGGCCAAACCCCCGCGCTGGATCGTGGGGCGAGCATCAAGAGTAACAAGACGCTGATTCCAATCGACGCCATTCTGCTGTCCAAGCTGAACCCAGAAATCGTGCGCGTCTGGCTTCCCGAGGCGCAATCCGGCCATACGCAGATCGCTTCCACCGAGTTTCTGGCCTACACAGGAAAGAAAGGTGTTGGCCGCGGGTTGTTGTTCTGCCTGTTCAGCGATGACGACTTCCGCACGATGCTACACGCTATGGTGACTGGCACGTCGAAAAGTCACCAACGCATTTCTCCACCCGACTTGCTTCGGCGTGAAGCAATAGTAGGAAACACCGAGATGTTCCGCTGCTTCGAGGACGCGGTAATCCCGCTCCTCGACCGCGTTTTGGCCAACCGTTCCGAATCCCGCACCCTCGCCCAGACCCGTGACCTCTTGCTGCCAAGGCTCATGTCGGGGGAGTTGCGGGTGATCAACCGTGAAACTGGAGGTTCGACATGATCACGCACTATGGCTTGTTCTGGTCGGAGAGAGACGTTTTCTGGGGCAGGGGCAGAAATGCAGGCCAACTGCTTGGTCGACCCCGCACACCCCTTGGTCGTCGCGGAGCGCCGACAAGAGCTGAACGCGACAATGCCGAGGATTTTCGGAACTATATAGGGCTTTACTGTCTCTACGGTGAGGGAGAACTCCTTTACGTTGGCGAAGCCGGACTGGGCACTCAAAGCACGGTTTATTCACGCTTGAAACAGCACAGAACCGGCCCCATGGCTGGACGGTGGGATGTGTTTCGGCATGCAAAATTGACCCCCTTGGCGGGGTGATCGGCGTCCAATTTTGACCCCCCTCATGTTGTGTCAGACCGTCCGCTGTGGGGCAGCGGACGGAGGGGGAGTTGAAGCGTTTGGATACGATCGCGCGGGTTCGCCGTGCCTTTCATGCGCAAGGCTGGTCGATGAAGAGGATCACCCGGGAGCTGCATGTCTCGCGCAATACCGTGCGCAAGATCCTGCGGTCGGGTGAGACCGACTTCACCTATGAGCGCGAACACCAGGCGCTGCCGAAGATCGGCCCCTGGGTTGAGCATCTTGATCGGTTCCTGTTAGTCAACGAGGGCAAGGCCGCACGGGAACGACTGACGCTGATCCGGATTTACGAGGAGGTTCGGGCCCTTGGATATGACGGCAGCTACGATGCTGTCCGGCGCTACGCCAAGACTTGGGCAAAGAACCGTGGATCGGTCACGGCGGACGCATATGTGCCGCTCTATTACGCGCCGGGCGAGG
>Ga0172370_10007343_pt1 | contig 13529 bp, 12 predicted proteins | sample LakKiv5m_FD_114538 | JGI IMG/M metagenome (GOLD analysis project Ga0172370, IMG submission 114538) | Freshwater microbial communities from Kabuno Bay, South-Kivu, Congo - kab_022012_11.5m | ecosystem: Environmental > Aquatic > Freshwater > Lake | place: Democratic Republic of the Congo...
CGATAATTTTAGAAAATTAATTAAAGACGGCAATTATCAGGTGACTAAAGTGGCTGATACTTTGGTAAGGATGGATAAAAACTTGCCGGCCAAAGCGGTTCTTTATCAAACTGCGGAAAATTTTTCCGATGTTTCATATCCAAAGCAAATAAACTTTGCTAATGGCCTGACCTTTTTAGGCTGGAGCCAAGGCAGCGAACAGCAAACAATAAGCAGTAAACAAAAACTTCTACCACTATCTTTGTATTTTAATGCCGATAAAAAATTAACCAAAGACTACCAATTGAATTTAATATTCAAAAATAAAAATGGGCAAATTGTCCATTCAAAATATTATCCTTTGGTCTACGGCTTATACCCAACCAGCGAATGGCAGGTGGGAGAAAAAATAAAAATTAATTATTGGCTTTTAATTCCGCAAGAAATCGCCGTAACCGACTACACGATTGAATTGCAACTGGTCAATTTAGAAGGTTTTTTGAAGCTTAACGGCTTAAAAACCGCCATGCCAAAAATTACCAAAATTACCGCTTTAGAACCGACAATTCAGCTGTCTCATTAATAACATATTGGCAAACTATTAGCGGGCGATTCGCAACTGCCGCTATTTTTTTACCCGGTAAATCTGCGCCCAGCCGTCGTCGTAAACTTCTATTAAATAATTCTTGCTTTGGGGATTAAAATCCCCTTTTTCTTTTTCGGCCGGAGAATGATAAACATAATCAATGTTATACTCCTGAAGAAATTTTTGTTTTTCTGAATCTTGAAGATTATCACGGTAAAACCAATTAACTAGGGCGGTTTTATAATTTGCTTGATTTGTCTGATTGCCGCCGATAAATACCCGGCAGGCGCAATAACCGCCAAGGAAAGTGTTCCATTTTTCGCTAGTCAGAACAACCTCCTGTAAAGTTAAATTTTCTTTTAACCATCGGATTGGTTTTACATATTGGCTGGGCAGATAATGAAAAGCCGTTTGATTCTTTAAATTAATAAATTCTAAAGTAAAATAACTATAATTCACTAAACTTAACATTATTATAATAAACATTATTAAGAATGTTTTTAAAATAAAATTTTTCATAACGTTCATCGCCTTGATTATCGTATAACCGCCAAAAACCGACATCGGCGCCGAAACGCCGATAAACAATTTTGCCGAGACAAAAATTGGCAAAAAAAGCAATATTATAATAGCTATAAGCCAGCTAACCATTAAATATAATTTGCTGTCAAACCTTTTTTCTTTAATTAATAACGCCAAACCGCTCAATGCCAGTAAAAAACTTGGCCCGTAGGCTTTGATAAACCACCAAACACCTTCGTATTCTAAAAAATTCTGAAAAAACCATCCTCTAAAAGCAGTAAAATGGGAAAAAAGATATAAATAATAAAGATAGCCAAGGCCAATGCCGGAAAAAATTAAAACGGCCAGAATAAGATAACGTTTAAAATAAAAATAACCCCGGCAAGCCGAAAAAACCAATAATAAACCGGTGACAAGAAAAAGCAAAATGGCGTCATAAGGGTGAATCAAAGTTAATAATAATGATAATATCGCGGTAATAATAAGATGGAAACTTTTATTACTCTGACAGTATAAAATTATCTGCCAAAAAATTACCAAAATAATAATCAATGACAAAACAACCAAAGAATTACTATAACAAATATTAAGCAAATCATTTAAGTTCCCCCAAGCAAAACTCCCACCGGTAAAAATAGCAAACAGCCAAGCGACCCTCGACCAAAGAACATCTTTTAAAAGATAAGATAATAATCGGTATAACAAATATAATAAAAAGAAGGTTAATATTATTTTCAATAAAACGTAAATAATCGTATTGCTTAAATGCAAAATCCCCGCTGCCTGCCCGCCTAAAAACCATAAGGGGAAAAATAATAAATTAGGATGGCTTTCCGAAGTAAACTGGTTATAAAATAAAAAATTGCCTTCTCTGGCCTGATCCAAATAAGAAAAATAAACATTGACATCGCCACTGGTTATATAATATAACTTATCGTCGGGCGCATTAAAATACCCGTAAACATTGATAAATGAGGTGATAAAAATAAAAACGATGGTTATTGTCCAAAAAAAATAATCTATTTTATTATCTTTCATTTTTTTACACGGTAAATCTGCGCGTTGCCATTTTGATAAACTTTCTCCAAATAATCCTTTTCCCAAGGATTAAATTTGCTGATTCTTTTCTCATATAAACCAAAGAATAAATAATCAATATTTTGTTCTTTAAGCCATCTGGACTTCTGCTCATCAAAATTATTAGTTCCAAAAAAAATATCATTCACGTAAATCTTTTTTTCTATCCAGTTGATTGTTTGATGGCCATGACCGATATATACGTTTCGCCCGGTATAGGCCGGAATGATATTGCCGCTGGTAGGCGTGGTTAATATCACCTCGTTGGTTTTAACATTATTTTTTAACCACTTCATTGCTTGATAATGGTCCTGAAACATATATACTGGATAACGATCCCATAAAATTAAGACTGTTTCGGCGCCCAAAAAAAATAAGGTTGAGCTGATTAAAAATACGATAATAATTTGAATAAAAAGCAATTTTATAAAAATAAAATGAAAAATTTTTTTCTTTGCTAAATAACCCGCTAGCCACTCCAAACCGATAACAGCGATAACAGTCAATGTTAGATGAAATCCATTGGCCAGCCGCCTTTGAAACTGCAGGGGGATAAACAATAAAAACCAGTTAATAATTGACCATAAGGATAAAAAGAAAAGGTACTTATTATTGCTTTTAATTGTCTTGAAAATCGCCGCCAAATAAAGAAGAAAAATCAAGCCATAGCCAAGCAAATAATTAAAAAGTTTTGGTGATAAAGTTTCATTCTGCGTCAGCCAGCCAGAAAAGGCCAGATCAGCTGTTTTTAACCAATAAAAATATATTGGCGCGATGCTCGCTGTCAGGCAAACAATTATGGCTTTAATCAGCTGATTTTTCAACCATTGCTTATTATTAAAAGCCTTGGCTAAAAACCAGCCGCCAATCACTGAAAAAATAATAAGTAAATCATAAGGGTGCAAAATGCCCAAAAACGCCGCAATCAATCCCATAACAAAAGTTTCTTTACGCTTTGCGGTTTCAAACCTTTCTATTACCCACCAAAATATGATAAGAATAAGCAGTTGCGACAAAATAAAAAGGGGCGAATGGGCCAGCGTTAAAAAAGTATTGCCTTCCGAAACCCAGATATCGGAGCCAAGGTGCTCGTATAAATAATTTTCGCTCCAATCATTTCCAATTGTAAAAACGCCAAAGCCCGAGCCGAAACACAGAACCAAAAAAGCGATTTTACGCCATTTAATTTCCGAAAAAATTTTAGTTAAAAACAAATACAAAAACCATAAAAATAGGTAAGCTAAAATAAGTCTCGTCAGATGATAAATAAATATGGTAGGCAAAGTGGTTATCCTTGCCAGATTGCCCAAAGCCAGCCACAGAGGCGAAATAATGCTTGGCTTTTGAAGCTCGGAAGTAAAAAGATTTCTTAATAAAATATGGCCCTGTCTCGCTTCTTCAATCTGTGAAAAGTAAACCATTTTATCCGCGCCGCCAACAAAGCCGACATTAGTGTAAAATTGCTGATTGGGGGCGGCTATTAAACCAATAATTAATGGCGTAAGCGTTAATCCTAAAACCAAAAAAATAATAAAACGCACCCAATGTTTTTCTTTTAACTCAATATTATTATAAATATTAACGATTATTTTCCACATAAACTTATTAAATACTTGCCTTTCTTCATTCGCCTCTGACGACTTGAAATATTTTTACTTGATGATTTTGAAACACCTTATTAAGATACGGCTTTGTTTCTGGGCTAAAATCTCCTAGAACCGCTTCATTATAACCATAGTACACGTAATCTATGCGATTTTCAACCAGCCATTTTTTTTTGTAATTATCGTTGATATTTGTTTTAAAAAACACTTCTTCCGTTTCCAAAACTTTTGTCAGTCTATTATTAGTCTGATGACCGTGTCCTAAATAAACGTATCTTCCGGCAACCGCGGGAATAACATTACCCGTCTTTTCCGTTGATGCAATAATATCGCCAAAGTTGGTGTTGTTTTTTAGCCAATCCATCGCTTTCTTTTCTTCCCGGCTAATAAAAAAATGCTGTTTTAACAAAAAATTATCTGTTTCTACTTTTAAAAAATAAAGGGTTGTTAAAGAAATCGCTATAATCGCCATAATAGCGGCGACGGCCCGCACTAATTTTTGTTTTAAAATTAAACCAAAATACTGGCATTGCCTTAACTTATTAAAATAATAATTAATACCGTATAGTCCGATAATCTCTACCGGAAGATACAAACCGTTTCCCAATCTTCTTTGAAAAGGCAAAGGCGCATATAGTAAAAAACAAGAAATAACCGCCCAAATAACCATGAATTTTAATAACCTGTCGGAACTTTTCCAAGCCGGATAAAAACCAAAGACAAAAAAAAGGCTCATTATTCCAAAAACTCTCATAATATATAAAGGCGCGGGCGTTAAAACAATATTTTGCTGATACCAGCCCAAAAAGCCCGGGGAAAGTTCTTTAATCACTGCAAAATAAATTAAAGGAATGGCCATAAAACCACCTAGCATGATAAATTTTAAATAATCGCGCCAAAGATAACATTTAAACTGAATTGACCGCGTAAGTAACCACGTAAAGGAAACAAAACCCAGAATAACTAAATCATAAGGGTGCAATATGCCTAACAAAACAATAAGAAACCCAATAACTAGTGTTTCCTTAAACCGCGCCGCGCTCATTCTTGTAACCAGCCAGTAAAAAAACAAAAAAATGCCGATTTGCGAAATAGTATACAACGGCGAATGATACAATGACAAAAAGGCGTTGCCTTCGCAATACCAGGATTCTATGCCAAAGTAGCCAAAAACATTATCGATGTTGATTTGTCTCCAAGGTATCGTCAAAAACGCGCCCAGCCCGGAATTTAAAACCACGACTAAAAAACAAATTTTTCTCCAGCGAATATCAGAAAAAATCCGAGAGATAAATAAATAAATTATTACGAGAAGAAAAAAACCTAGCAACAGTCTGGCTAGATGAAAAACAAACAGCGGCGATAAACCGCTGATTTTAGAAAACAATCCTAAAGCCGCCCATAAAGGCGATAAATAGCCGATTTGCGGCTCGGAAGTAAATAAATTATGGATAAAAATATGTCCCTGACGCGCTTCTTCTATCTGCGACAAATAAACGGTTCTGTCCACTGGGCTGGCTAGCGAACCACTGGTGTAATATAAATTATTTGACGCTGCAACTGTTAAGGCTGTAAGGGTGGGTAAAATAGTTAATGTCAAAACCGCCAAAGATATAATAATAACAAATAACCACTCCTGACGACTGATTGTTTTTAAAATACCAAACATCTTTTAGTCTAGTTAAGCGACTGGGCATTGCAATGATAAGCGCCGATGTCGTCGTTAATTTGCTTAAAGGGGCAAATCTTAATGATATTATGATAAGACGAGCCCTCTACCACGCACTTGCTTTGATCTGCTAAGGCGCAAAAATCATTGCGTTTTATGAAAAAATAAAATTCTTCCTTAGTTTCATCTAAAAATTTCTGCCTTAAAACATCAATAAGTATGACCTTGTTAGGAATATAAACGCTTAAAGATTGATAATAATTTCTTAAATAAATTGGCGTGTTTTCCGAAACATCTTCTTTGTCCAAATAATCCTTAATCTGCCAAACCCAGTAAGGCCGGTAAAGCGACTGATAATCCACCTTAACCACCCAAATTAAATAAACGGAAATCGTTGATAAAATAACAAAAATAACCAGATAATTTATCCTTTTTTCTAAAAATATCTTTTTAAAATAAACGATAAGTAAAATGTTGAATAAAACAAAAACCGGCAATAACGAACGGTGGTGCAGCGACTCACTGGGTATTAAAAGGGTGGAAAAAAATGTGTATATTAAGACGAATATCTCCAAAAAACAAAGATTCTGCCATTTTATTTTTTTATTTTCGCCGCGCAGTAAATTTAAAATTTTTTGGATATAATAAATTAAAAAAACAATCAAAAAGCAACACAAAAGCCAAACCAGCTTCCATTGTAAAGAATTTTGGTCGGCGATATTCACCCAAAACTTGACTAGAATTAACCAAGGAATGGTGATGATAAAAAAAATTATAAAATTTATGAACTGATGTTTGTCCAACTTTTCTTTCTTTACAAAAAACCAATGAATTAATAAAAAAATGGCAACGGCAAAAAAAGAAACAATATGCGTATGAAATAATAAAATTAAACTGCCGCTTAACAGATAATAGTACAACTTTCTTTTATTCTGACTCAATTTAATATAAAAATACAAACTTAAAAGAACAAATAAAACCATTAACGAATAATAACGGCACATCCGGCCGTATTCAATTAAAGCGGGATTAATGGCATATATAAATACAGAAAATAACCCGATTGTTCTGCCATAAAGCGTCTTGGCGATTAAAAACAGTAGGAAAATGGAAAATGTGGAAATTAAAATAAACAACAATCTGACATTAACGGTGGAAAAACCAACCAATCTTTGCCACCCGGCTAAAAAATAATAAGTCAGCCAGCCCTTGTTATTTTCGTATTTGGCGCCCAAATAATTCCTATCAATGTAAGCATATTTAGTTTCACTTGCAGGAGCGGGTATTTCAATAAAATTTTCAAATGAAGGTTCGCCTTTATAATAACCGTTGGGCAGCTGGCCGCTTAACACTTGCCGGCTATTGATAACGGTTTCAGCTTCGTCCGACCATAAAGGATAAGTACCAACCTTATATATTCGCAACAAAAAACCAGTAAAAACAATCATCACTAAAATAAAGGCGATAATGATTTTATTCAACACCGCGAACTTAGTCGAGGTGGTGCTGAATTTATTAAATACTTCTTTTTTCATTAACTTTAAATATAATTCTATGATTATTGATGAATTACTAATGATTTATCACTTGATATATTTGTCCTTCATCGTCCTGATAAACTTTTAAAAAATCGGGATTGAATTTTAAATTATTCTCTAAAGCTCGGTGCTCATTGTCTAAAAATACATAATCAGCCTGGAAATTATTTTTGATTTTATTTTTTAAATCAAACGATTCTTTGCCTAAAGTTATATTAACATATTGCCAATATCGCTCCTTGTTTTTTTCGTACATAAAAGTCGGGTCTAAGCCGGTTAAGAAGTAATTCTGACTATTATTATAAAAGAGAAAAGGGAAATCGTCCCAATCGGCGTTAAAAACAATAGCCCTTGCCGGAGTATTATTCTTTAACCACTGGCTCGCTTCTTGATAATGGGTAATGGGCCAACCATTTTTTATATCTCTTTTAACAACAAACAAATCTTGAGGTATATGAAAAACAAAACTTAAACCAATAACTAAAAAAGTGACAAAGAGGACGGTTTGCCAGCCGCTTTTAATTAATCTTTTTATTTCTAAATGAGCTTGCTTTTTAAAGTAATCGCCAAAAGCAAAAGCGGAAAAAATAACGGCAAAAGGCGCAAAAAACTCCACGTTTCTTCTGGATTTTAAAGTTAATATTAAAAAAACCGCCGCCATTATTGACCAAGCCCAAGAATATGCCGATTGTTTCCTGTAAGTTAAGCCAAAAATAAATAAACCGACGACAAACAGGGCGCAAACTAAAGCGGCGTCGCTGATTAAGCTGAAAAATCCGTAAGGATACCACTCGCCGCCAACGCCAATTATTCCCTGCCGATTAATAACGGCTATTTGAATAATCTGCTGCCAGTAAAATTTCAAATTATTAGGAAAATAAGGATTAATGATTAATCCGGCTATTACCCCGCCTAAACAATAATTAATAGCTGGCCAAGGTATTATTTGCTGTCTTCTAATATGAAGGAAGTTTTTGACTTTCTGCCAAAGCGATTCCTCGACTCTTATTTTTTCCAAAAGCCAAACCAATGTTACGTATAAAATAACCATAATGGGAATCAGCGGCCAGCCGGCGTAAAGCCAAACACCGAAAAATGAAAGCAGAGCCAATAATTTATGTTTTTTATGGCTGACAAAATAAAAGGTTAGTAATAAAAAAATAAGTAAAATTGCCGGCGCTTTAACCAAGCTTGCCCGAAACAGCCAGGGCTGGCAGGAAAGCAGCGCGATTATGAATAAAAACGGCCATTTGACGACGAATTTTTTTAATAGCCAATAAAATATTAAGGCGGACAAGCTGGCAAAAATCACCGTTGCCGCTTTAACGCCGATCAGAGGATTAAAAATTTTAACGAACGGAACTAATAATAAATGGTATAAAAAATGATGGTCAACAAAATTATCTTTTAAATCTGTTTCTTGTAGCCAGGGGAATTGATGTAAAATCTGCCCTTCGCTTAATAATACGGCCATTTTGGCATGATAAAACGAATCGGGCTCGGGCAAAGTGGGCGAAGATTGAAGCCAAGAAAACAAAACCAAGGCCAGCAAAAGAACAATAAAATAGTCAAAATAATATTTTCTGTTTATCTTTAAAAAAAACGCCTGAATTTCCCTAAACATACCCTTATTTTACTAGAAAATTGCCAAATAAAAAAGGGCCGGCTTAGCTGGCCAAGGCCTTTTTACGATAATCGTTTTTTAAAATAATCCACCCAGGGAATTTCGTTGGGATTAGCCTTATTCAACCTGGACAACTCGTACGAAAGATAGCTGCCAAACATCAGCATTTCCATGGCCTGGCTAACTTTATCGCCCTTAAATTCAATTTGCCGATAGCTGATTTTCTGCTTTCTTAAAACTTCCTGGGTGATTTTATAACGCTTTTGGTTTCTGGGATGATAATTTTTGGAAAATAAAAAGATAAAATTCAACAGTTTTTTGTTCTCTTTGGGAAAAGTCAACCCTTCCAATAAATGATGGTTAAGCTCGGGGATAAAATAATACAAAGCCAACTGTTTGGCCGATTCGTTGATTTGATTGGCCGTAATATGCGCCACCCCCTGCAAAAATTCCGAAGCAACAATAATTGGTATTTTATTTTTGAGGTTTGTTGTTTGTTGTTTGTTGTTTGTTGTTTGTTGTTTAAATAGTGTCGTTATCTGTTTATCTTCAATATTAGATAAATTTAGTCTTTTCAAAATAGAAAGTAACGCTCCAATAATATAACCTGTTCCCATTCTGGGCTGTTTTGACGGATTATTTATGGGATTAAAAATATATACGGGGATATTTTGTTGCCTGGCCATTTCCGCCAATCGTCCGCCCGAGGTAATAATGACGAACTTAATTTTTGAATTTTGAAAATTTGGATTTTTAATTTGTTTCGAGTTTCGAGTTTTGAGTTTCGAAATTATCGAAAGTACTTCTTCGGTATTTCCAGAATAACTGATTAAAACCACGAGTGTTTTATCATCCACGAACCTTGGTAGGTTATAACCCCGAACCTGTATAATCGGCACTTTAATTTCGCCGGCAAAAAGGTGTTTAATAAAATCCACACCCAGTTGCGACCCGCCCATGCCGCAACAAACGATTTTATTTATCTGATGATAACTTTGAGGAAATTTGATTTTATTCGCTTCTAAGTACGACTGCTCTATCTGTTTGGGCAGTAATTTGATGGATTTTAAATAGTTGGTTTGTTCCTGTTTCATAAACAAATTATAGCATAATAAAGAGTTTTTGACGAAAAAAAGAAGCTTTTGTTAAGCTTCTTGTTGGCAAAGACCTTTAATAAATTTATTTACATCTAAATTAATTCTTCCATCAGGAAGAATTTCCGTTACGCAATCGCGCGTAAATTCGAAAGTGGGATTGGGATATACGGCTCTTAATTCAATCTCGGTTATTGGTTTGCTTAAAGCTCTTAAAATAAACCAACTAGCCACCGCTAACGCTCCCACTAAAAGAGCAAAAAAATCCATCGCTTTTCCTACCTTTATTTTTGATATTTATATTTTAATGATTGTTTTCTTTTTGCCAGTTTGATTTTCCCTGTTTCCTATTATAACTGCCCTTGCCTTTTTCAGGTGTTTCTATCCCATGGCTTCGTAGCCGCTGCACCGTTTGCCGAAGGCAACTTGACTTTGGTTTTGTCGACATCAATTTTTATAATATATTTTTCTTTCGTATCTTTTCCTTAGTAAACTGAATAAATAATAAAAAAACATAACGTTTTTGTCAAGCGCCCCGACACAGTCAAGTCCTTTGTTCGTCCGTTTTTAATCGATATTTTTCCATAGAAAAAAGCCCCGGCTATAAAGTCAGGGCTTATTTTTGAAAAAGGACACAAATTATATTTTTTTTACTGGACGCCATGGATAATTCAAGGCGCGTAGAACTGCCTTTTCATCATGTTCGGCGATTTTACTAAGCAACCCCTCTCCGACGTCCCCCCATAAATAAATGGTGAGTTTCCATTCGTCAGGTGTGCTGCCGGCATCATGACCATCATACAACAGAATTGCCGAAGGTAGCCCCAACTCGTCGCGATGGCGAATAATCGCGTCAATAACGCGTTCACCCTTTTTTTGGTAAGAATTTCTACAATTAACATCTCCCTCCCACTCAACTGACACTGTTTGTCCGTCAAAATATAGCATAATACTCTCGCCTTGATATCCCGGGTAGATATACCCACCATCAGAATTATACTCCGTGCCCTTAGGCACTTTGTTAAGAATGTCGCTAACAACATCCTCAATTCTAATTTCAACAACATCGTCAGGTATATTAATACCCAACATATTTGATACGATTGAACGAACATTTAGGAATGCTCTCATTTTTCTTTCTCCGCCTTATTGATTGGGGCGAAGATCCTTTTTGTGGTTTTTGCCTTTTTTATCCCCATTTTGTCCGCGGGGGTTTCGCGGTTATTAAATTGTCAAATAACTTAATATATGATGATAGCACATATTTATAATTTTGTCAATGGAAAATATAGTTATTTGGCTAAGGTTAGTGAAATATTATTCAATTATCTTGATTTTCCTTTAATTTTTGATAGAATTATGACGGCATGCGGAACGCGGAACCCGGAACCCGGAACGCGGAACCCGAAACGCGGAACGCGGAACCCGAAACGCGGAACCCGGAACGCGGAACCCGAAACGCGGAACGCGGAACCCGAAACGCGGAACCCGAAACGCGGGTAACTGGTTCCGGGCCACGCTTAATATTTAACAATAAAACTATGAAAAGCGATTATGTACAAATTAAAAACTTTACCGATTTGGAAGTTTGGCAATTGGCTCATAAATTAAAGCTGGAAATTTACGAAATAACAAAATTATTGCCAGAATCAGAAAAATTTAACAGAATTTCTCAATTAAGACGAGCGGCCTGCTCCATATCAGCTAATATCGCTGAAGGATTTGGCAGATATCATTACCGGGAAAATATTCAATTCTGCCGGCAAGGACGCGGTTCGCTAGAAGAATGCTTAGATTATTTAATTACCTCGCGAGATTTAAAAGAACTGCCAAAAGAAAAATGCGAAGATCTTATAAATAAATGTATTAGGGTCAGAATGGTTTTAAATGGATATATAAATTTTCTTAATAATCTTAAAAATTAATCCATGGATGCGGATCGCGAAACCCGAAACGCGAAATGCGAGTTTTGGGTAACGGGTTTCGGGTTCCGGGTCACGGGTAACGCATATGTCAGGACACTCCAAGTGGGCCACCACCAAACGCAAAAAAGAGAGCGTGGATGCCAAACGCTCGGCCAATTTTACTAAACTGGCCAATATAATTTCTATTGCGGCAAGAGCCGGTGGCGACCCGGAAACCAACTTTAAACTCCGCATGGCCATTGATAAGGCTAAAGAATACAGCTTGCCTAAAGATAACATCGAACGCGCCATTAAACGCGGTACCGGCGAACTGGTCGGCACGCAAATTGAAGAAATCACTTACGAGGGTTTTGGTCCCGAAGGCATTGCTTTTATTATTGAAGTAATTACTGATAATAAAAATCGCGCCGCCGCTGAAGTCAAACATCTACTCGCCAAATATGGCGGTTCTTTAGCTGGACCGGGCAGCGTTATGTGGCAGTTTGAACGGAAAGGCGTAATTATTTTGGATAAACCAAAACTTTCCGACGAGGAAGAATTAGCTTTAATTGACGCGGGCGTGGAGGATATCGAAACCGACGATAGCGTTATTCTTTACACTAATGTAGAAAATTTTAACAAAGTCAAAGAAACGGTTGAAAAACTCGGTATTAAAACCTTGGAAGCAAGTTTAGAATACGTGGCAAAAGAAAAAGTGAAGCCGAAAAACGAAGAAACCGTCACTAAATTGTATGACGATTTGGAGGCCTGCGATGATGTGAGTAATTTTTATAGCAACGCTGATTTATGATTGATTGTTGAGTGTTGAATGTTGTTTGTTGGATTAAAAATAAATGTAATAACAACACGCGACATTCAACACACAAAATTCAACATACAACATTTACAATTAACGAAAAGCGATTTATGTCAAACACTTTTGAACATTTAAAAGCCTGGCAAATTTCCATTGAGCTCGCGAAAAACATCTACATTTTAACTAAATCATTTCCCAAAGAAGAAGCATTCGGCCTGATTTCTCAAATGAGAAGAGCGGCAATTTCTATCTCTTCAAATATTGCTGAAGGTTCGTCAAGAGATTCCGTAAAAGAATTTACTCAATTTATCAGAATATCAATCGGCTCACTTAATGAATTAGAATCTCAACTTTTTATTTCTTTTGAATTGGGTTTTATTAACCGTGCGCAAATGAATGATCTAAGAAAAATAATCAAAAATACCGGCGAACTTTTAGGCGGCTTAAAACGATATTTATGCAAAAAACTCTAAAAAGACCACATTCAACAATCAACATTCAACACACTATCCTTGGGATTGACCCAGGCCTGGCCGACACCGGCTTTGGCTTAATTAAAAAATGCGGACAAAAATTAACCGCGATCGACTGCGGTTCTATTAAAACTCCGGCTAAAACCGATTTTATTAGCCGCTTAAAAACTTTACACGAAGAACTGGCTAAAATAATCAAAAAACATAAACCCGACGCGGTGGCGGTGGAGCAGTTGTTTTTTTGCAAAAACGTTAAAACCGCTCTTTTGGTTGGCCAGGCGCGCGGCGTTTGTTTGATGACAATCGCGGAAAATAATCTGCCAATTTACGAATATACTCCTCTGCAAATAAAACAGGCTCTAACCGGCTACGGCCGCGCCGAGAAAAACCAGATTGGCCAGATGGTTAAACTTTTACTTAGGCTCAAAGCAGTGCCCAAACCCGACGACGCGGCCGACGCCTTGGCGGTGGCAATTACTTGCGCAAACTCTACTTGACATATATTTGTTGATTGATATAATTACATTATCAATTGCCGTCAGGCACCCGAGAACCCTCTAAAACGGGTTCGTTTTTTATTTCTAATAGCGCTATCACCTTATAGCGAATACCAAAAAATGTCTTATAATTAATCTTGCCAAC
>Ga0172370_10007344_pt1 | contig 13529 bp, 14 predicted proteins | sample LakKiv5m_FD_114538 | JGI IMG/M metagenome (GOLD analysis project Ga0172370, IMG submission 114538) | Freshwater microbial communities from Kabuno Bay, South-Kivu, Congo - kab_022012_11.5m | ecosystem: Environmental > Aquatic > Freshwater > Lake | place: Democratic Republic of the Congo...
AATCGAGTTCGTTAAGATATTTTAGCTGTTTGATTGCTTCTTCATGCTTGCCCATCAAAGACAGTGTTTTACCGATTTTTCTGATTACTAAGGTTTGTTTGCTTCTTATATCATTAGCTTTACGATAGAAAATAAGAGCAGAATCGAGCTTATCAAGTTCGAAGTAGATATCACCTGCCTGTACGAAAATATCTATATCCTTCGGATTATCTTTCGTAGCCTCGGCAATAAATGATGAGGCTTGCTCATAATCTTTGCTTTTATAAAGACTTCTCATTTTGTCGGAAGCCGATTGCGAAAATGAGATGCTCAGTGACAGAAAAAATAAAGTCAATATTAATGTTGTTCTTTTCATTATTTACCCTCTTCTATTAATTGAATCTTTGCAAACGCCGGAACAATTCCTATATCATTAAAGTATTTTTGTGCGTAAGGATGTTTGGATAAAAATCTGCCTAACCGCATCGGCAAATCTTGTCTTTTATCTAAAACGTAAAAATAGTGTGTTACTATGTATGGATAGAGCTTCTGTGCTATGTTGGTTTGGTGAACAACATGCGGGAAAACACGTTTTTTATTAGAATCTGTAAAGCTAATAGCGATTGCCCTGAATTTTGATTCATTTACTATCTGGGAAAGATAGCCAACTCCAATGTCATTAACATGGTCATAAATATAAGCCTTGACAGAATCGTACGAATTAAACATTTTCAATTTTCTTTTAATCGGTTGTTTATTTGTCACTAAGTTCCTTAGATTTTGAACTTCTGAAGACAGTCCGTTGTTGATAACAATTTGTGGTTCTTCCACGAATTTTTTATTATGATTCTTCAGGGATGAATTTGGCTGGGTGAGATATTCCTTGATTTGTTCATCCGTAAGAGTGTCAATCTCAGATTTTACACTGATATAAAAGATAAGGGCATCGGTTGCGAAATTCATTCTTGTATGTGGTTCCACTGCAAATACTTTCATTATGGAATCTTCATAATGAGTATAGCTACGGGGAACGATAATGGCATTTGCTTCACCGGAAAGTAGTCTGACCATAGCATCCATAGATGAAGTTTTCTTCAGAATGACTTCTCCCTGAGTATCAATCGAATCGAAGTGGGCTATTAACGGTTTCAGAAGGTCGAATTCGGCTTCATCGCAGTAAACATTGATTTTTGTGATTTCTTCACCGGTGTTTTTGCTGTCGTTTCCACAGCCAAAAACAATGGGGAGGAGGGCAATCAGTAAAATCTGCAATATGTTAATTTTCTTCTTCATTTTCTTTGAAATTTCTATATCGTTTTAAATTATTTCTGTAAGTGATAATTCTGTAAAAACCCCATAAAATAAAAACGGCACCCATGATTTGCGTCAGATATTTTTCCTCGCTGTATGGGAATAATTTTCCTGTAAGAAGTACTATTCCAAGAAGCACAGTTAGAATTCTGACCGAATAATTAATAATTATCATTAACATAAATTGCCTTAATAAAAGTCAAGTCAGATGTTATCTGACTTGACCTGCTTTAAAAATTCTATCTCAGTCTGAATTTTATCGGGATACTCACCCAGCAAGTAATCGGTTGTCCGTTCTGTATTGCAGGAGTAAATACCGATTTTTTTACAGCATCAATAGCCGCCTGGTCAAGCATAGAAGATTCGGACTGCTGAATCTTTGCCTGTTTGACTTTTCCGTCTTTGCCGACAAGTACTCTTATTATCACAGTCCCTTCCACACCAACTTTTCTTGCCATTTCGGGATAAACCACTTTTTTCTGGAGTTCAGCCAAATCAACATTCGGTTCTTTTTCTACAGGAATGAACTCCTCGCTGCCCGGTTCCTCATCATGTATCTCAGGTTTTCTATCTCCTAAATCCATATTCTGTGGAAGGTTATTCAAATCAATTATCTGTCCTTCATTTCTTGAAAGCGATTCGTTTATCTTATCCACATTGGCAAATTCTTTCATGTCTTCCTGAATCTGAGCATCCGGAACGGGAATAGGAGTTCCGGCTCTTGTGGCAGTAGCATAATCAACAATCTGCTTGGTTTCAGGTGGAGGAGCTTCGTCTTCCTGGTTTTCAGTTTCCTGCATCATTATATCAACTCTTATTTTACTGAATGGTGCTCTTAATGAATGACCCATTGTTTTAGTTGTAGCCATTCCATAAATCCAATAAAATAAAAACAGTAAAAGTAAAAGCGAAAGAGTTATCACTAAAGCACGATAAGTGTTTTTGCGAATATAATCTTTTATTTCAATTGCTCCATAAGTGGGAGGCGCAGGCAATGCAATCACTAAACCGTTACTCATTTTACAAACCCTCCAGCAGTTTTACATCGGCATCTTTCATCTCAACTATTGTAAATTTACGAGCACGCTTTGTTGGATGACCATCTTTATCGAGTTCCTTCCCTATCTCTTCTGTAATCGGCGTTTCAGCCTGATTTAGCTGGTCTAATACTGAAATAACATTTTCGTAAGGAGCATCAATAGAAACTGTGAATGAAATGATTAAGCGATTGCGTACTGCAGGTTTAAGATTTTTTTCAATTGAAAGAGCTTTGATTTTATCTAAAGTAATTAACTCAGGTTTATTGTTAGTTGCATCAGGAATACCGGCACACCAAAAAAGCTTGCCGTCTCCTCTTAAAAATATGGTTAATAATTCTGAAGCCTTAACTTCAATATTTTCATATCTCTCAGGAGGTATCCTCATTTCCATAATCTGAGGCTTCAGCATTGTTGTAGTAAACATGAAGAATGTCAGAAGCAGGAAAGTGATATCCACTAATGGAGTCATGTCAAGATGAAAGCCTATTCTTTTTTTCTTCTTCCTCTTGCTATTTTTTCCCCTTTTAACTTTTTCTGCGGGACCGAGGGAGCCACCACCAGCCATAATTTTCTCCTTTTAAATTTTGCGTCTCATATATAAGACACATTAAGTATGAATAAAGTTACAAAAAAAATAACGTGAACAAAACTTTTTTTAACTTTTCTTCTTTTCAGTTACGAAATTAAATACAAAAGCATGGCTTTTTCTCATGATGTTCATTGCATCATTGATATATTTGAACCTGACCCGTTTATCCGCATCCATTGCAAATTTGGTTGATGGTCTTACCTGCAAGGTATATTTTATAAACTTGGCAAGCAGAAGAGAATCAGCTTTAACCAGTTTTTTATCAAGCAAAGCAGGAGGCAAATCAGGAATCATTGACCATACTTGTTTTTGGTCGTTGATGTTAGTCAGACCGAAATAGTAGCTTGTGTCACGTGTTTTATCGTCAATTGCGACATTAATGACGGCAAGGTCTCTTTCGGGCAGCTTTGTTGTATCGGCAGAAGCAGTAGGACGAATAATCACGAACTGCTGTTCGTTTTCTGCTTCGGACTTAAATTTCGCTGTAAACATCAAAAAAGTCAAAAGAAGGAACGTTATGTCAACGAGCGGAGTCATGTCAATGACAAACCCCATCCTTTTCTTTCTTACTTTTGGCACTGAAAGCTCCTTTTATTTCTTAACGCGGACTGTGAATATTTGAGTTACGTTCAAAATTGCTTCATCTATCATATAAACATAATTATCAACTTTTGTTGTAAAGAAGTTATAGGCTACGATGGAAACGATAGCACCGCCCAAACCGCCGGCAGTGTTATAAAGTGCCTCGGAAATACCAACGGCAAGCTGAGTGGCATCTACTGTACCGGTGTCACCGAAAGCAGCAAATGCACGAATCATACCTATAGTTGTTCCTAAAAGTCCGAACAATGTTGAGACTGAAGCAACAGTTGAAAGAATAACGAGATTCTTTTCAAGTAAAGGTGTTTCAAGGTTGGTTGCTTCGTCAATTGACCTCTGGACTTCAAGCATTTTCTTTTCAGTGGGATAGTCTGCATCGTTTTCGATGGTTCTGAATCTTTCGATAGCAGCTCGCATGATATTGGCAAGACTGCCCCGCTGCTTCTCGCACTCTTGCAAGGCGTCGTCGTATGCTCCTTTCATAAGATAGTCCAAAACTCTCTTGAGATAACCCGAAATGTCGCCTTTTCCTCTGGCTTTATTGATTGAAAGTGTTCTTTCAAATACGAATGTTATGGAAATGATAAGCAATCCAATCAAAATTGCAACGATTGGACCACCGGTGTAAATCATAGCTACGATATTACCTGCTTTTGGTTTTTTCTTTGTTGCAGGATCCTGAAATCCGCTTGAATTACCAAAATACAATGAATAGACAAGAAATGCGATAACCATGGCTACTGTTATTACCACGATGTTAAACATGTTTTTCATAAGTCCCCGCTTATTAATTAAATATTATGAAATAGATTTAATTGCTTCTTCTAAATTTTCAAATATTGGAAACACTAAAGTTAATTTTGTTATAACAAACAAATTTTCAATTGATTTACTGACATTACAAAGAACAACCTTGCCTTCGCGTTTGACGAAGTTAGCATGAGCAGAAATCAGCACACCAAGAGCGGTCGAGTTCAGATAAGTAACTTTGTCAAGATTGATAATCAAGGTATTTTTTTCCTGGTCCGAAATCTGTTTCAAAGTTTCCCTTAGCAAAGAAGTTTCTTCTCCGCCTATGAACTGTCCTTTTAAGTGAATAATCACTCCGCCAATCTGCTCTTCGATTTTTATCTGTGACATTTTACACCTTTTGTAGTATGAAAAAAGTCAAATTTTAGAATTTCAAAATTAACAAATTTTTAAAACATTATGAACTGATAATTTTGAAGTAAAAATATTTCATTAATTAAATTACAATATTGTATGCAATTCTATCAATTCCTGCATAATCTTTACTAAATTCGACAACAAATCCTGCTTTCTGAAAAATTTCCATTATTGAGTCTGATTGGCCGAATCCGATTTCGAGATAAAATTTTCCATCTGACTTTAATATATTACCAAAAATATCAGCAAATCTTCTATAAAAAGTTAAGCCGTCACTTTCATCGGTCAATGCTTGTCTGGGCTCGTATTCCAATACCTCCGGCTCGAGTGTAAGATATTCCTTCAACGGTATGTATGGTGGATTGGAAACGATAATGTCAAAACTATTTCCATCAAATTCGGTACTGAAAATATCTTTCTGCTGAAATGTCACATTCCCAATACTATTGCATTCTGCATTCTTTCTTGCGGCATTAATCGCCGATTCCGAATTATCAATTGTTGTTATATACGAATTATTCAGAAATTTAGCAAGTGCAAGAGAAATACAGCCCGAGCCCGTGCCAATGTCAAGAACAGATAATTTTTCTTCACTATTTTTTTCATTTTCTAAAATGAAATTTACTAAAAACTCTGTTTCGGGACGTGGAATTAGTACATTTCTATCAAGTGAAATATTCAAGCCGAAAAACTCTGTTTTTCCAATGATATATTGAATCGGTTCACGGCTTACTTTTCTTTTTATGCAGCTTTTCAAAGAACTTAACTCATTTTCATTTAACGGCTGTTCGAACCGTGTATACAAATCAATTCTCCCAAGATTCAAAACATGACAAAGAAGAAGTTCCATTGTAAGTCTTGGTGATTCGATTTTTTTCTCGACGAAATATTCATTTCCCCATTTAAGCAACTCGATAATTGTCCAGATTTTATTTTCTTTTGCCAAATTCAGACTAATGATATTAAAATTAATTTCTCGAAGATAGTCTTATGCTAAGAATTTCCTCAAGCTGACCTTTTGGTATATCCAAAGTCAAAGTACCTTGTTCGGCAATAGAAATAGCACCTGATTCTTCCGATACGATTAAAACAACCGAATCCACCTGTTCCGACAAACCGAGAGCAGCTCTATGACGAGTACCAAGATTTCTGTTATTGAATTTTGTTACGGTTGAAAGCGGAAGCACACATCTTGCGGCTATTATCATCTGGTCGTCAATTATTACTGCACCATCGTGAAGCGGTGATTTTGTATTAAATATTGATATCAAAAGCTCCTTGGTTACAATTGCCTGAAGCTGAATTCCCGTATCAACTGTCATTTCGACATTCTGAGAACGAGTGAAAACTATTAAAGCCCCAACATGCTTTTCCGACATTTCTTTTGCAGCATCGAGAACTGCATCAATTGTTCGGGAAATTTTGGATTTTCCGAAAATCTGAAATATTCTGCTTCGGGTTATCATCAGTAGCAGCCTTCTGATTTCCGGCTGAAATAAAATGATAAAAGCAAGAAGCCAGATGTTTGAGATAGTTTTTAATATCCAGTTTATAGCTTTTAAATTAACAGCTTCGGTAATAAAAGATAGTGCCATTAAAATAACCAGACCGAAAAGTATCTGAATTACGACAGAATCTTTTAAAGCACGGTAGAACCATAAGAACAGGGCAGTAACGATAAAGACGTCAATGACATCAATCAAAGTTACATTTAAAAACCCTATTTTAATGATTTCAGGCATATTACAATTTATGAAAATTTCTAAATTTGTTCAAAAACAATGCTTAAGAGTAAAATTAAGTGAAAAAAGTTACAATCCGTTTGAAGATTCTTTATTTTTATTTTCTGAATTGTTTCTTTTTTGCTCAGCCTCTCTGTCGTAAGCCCTAATTATTTCACCTACTAACCTATGTCTGACAACGTCGGTATCTGAGAAATAAACAAAATCAATCCCATCAATGTTATGAAGAAGATTATTAGCATGAATCAAACCGCAATCTTCACGGTTGTATAAATCAATCTGAGTGATGTCACCGGTTACTATGGCTTTGGAATTTTCACCGAGCCTGGTAAGAAACATTTTCATCTGTGTAATTGTAGCGTTCTGAGCCTCGTCAAGAATAATAAACGAGTTGTTAAGGGTTCTGCCCCGCATATATGCAAGCGGAATAATTTCGATGATATTCTTTTCCATAAGGTTCTTTGTTTTTTCAGCATTAACCATATAGAAAAGAGCATCAGTCAGAGGTCTGAGGTAAGGGTCAATTTTTTCTTTGAGGTCACCGGGCAGGAAACCGAGCGATTCACCTGCTTCCACAGCGGGTCGTGAAAGGATAATCTTGCTGACTTCATTCCGCCTCAAAGCAGCAAGAGCCATTGCTACTGCAAGGAATGTCTTGCCTGTTCCTGCAGGACCAATCGAGAAGAGAATATCGTTTTTCAAGACTTTATCGTAATATTCATGTTGTTTGGGATTTCTTGCCCTGATTGGATTGGCAACTCCCCAATAAATCACATTGTCTTTTTCAAAGCTGGCAGTAGAGTTGTTTTTATCAACATCCACCAAATCCATAACGGTTGCTATATCGTTAGTATTGAGTTCACCGTTACGTTTCAGGATATATGTAAGCTCCTTAACCACAGCTTCAATAGCCTTGATTTCGGAATTTGTTCCTCTAATTATCAAAGTATTACCTCTGGCGGTAATTGAAGCCTGAAACTTATTTTCAATCATCTGCAGATAGCTGTCGTTGCTACCCAGCAAAGAGAGAATATCAATGTCTTCGAGTTTGATTTTTTTTTCTAATATATCCATAAGTACAGAAAATAATTAACACAAAAGCCCATCCGTTAAAAAACAGAAGGGCTTTTGTTGAGCCATTTAAAAGCATACAGCATTAGATTATTCACCTTTTTTGCCGGCACCTTCTTCTTGTTTTTGCATCATAGCGTGTTTTTTCCGCCAGTATTTTCTTTCGGCTTTCATTTCGTCGGTAGTCTTTGGTCCCGGAGGAAGAATCTTGAAAATCTGTCCGGGGAAGATAATATCGGGATTTTTAATCTGCTCGGTATTATTTTGCCAGATTTTGGGCCACTGGAACGGGTCGCCATAGATGTCTGCTTTCGCAGCAATGTTCCATAAGCAGTCTCTGTTTTCAGCCCAGGTACCGACTGTATAATTTTTAATTTTCTTTTCTCTGTAGAGACTACGGATATCTCTTGCAAGAGAAATAATTTTATCGTAAAATTCGCGGATAATAGTAATCTTATTGCCTCTAAGAGTGTTTAACTCATTTTCGAGTGCTTGAATTTCATCCTTTTTATCGGCAAGTTCATCGTCGGAAAACTTCCTCATATCGCGAATTTTTCCTTCAATAACGCCAAGAGTCTGTCTGAATTTTGCAATATCCGCATCAGTGACGCCAAGAATTTTGTAATACGTTTCCTGGCATTCTTTTAATTTGGCTTTAGTGGCTTCAAGCTCTTTTTTCAAGCTTTCCACGTTACCGTCAAGACCTTGAAGACTTGCCTGCAAATCCTGAATATTTTTCTGGAATTCCTGAATTCTGATAATTGCTTCGTCTTTTGTGAGTTCTTCATCGGGCTTCTGTGCAAAGGCAGTAACGTTAGAAACAGCAAAAAGAAAAGCAACAATTAAAAGTGAATATAAGACCTTTTTCATTTTTTTCTCCATAAATTATTAATTATCTGTTAAAAGAAAATCAAATTGAACAAATTATTTAACTTCTTCGGTTGGTGGTGGAGCCGGTTTCCAATCGGGCCAAATATCGGGCCAAGAAGCTAATTTTTTCTTCATGTAATCATTTTCATCATTGCATTTGTTCAACTCGCCTTTTCTGGCATTAAGTTCACCTTCGAGTTTGCTTTTTTCAGCTTTTTTCTTGTCTATCATTTCAGTAAGGCTTCTGTCTTGTTTCCGAAGCTCTTTTAGTTGAAGTAGCTGTTCTTCTGTGATTTTGTTTGAGCAACTCGTGAATAATGTTGCTGTGATAATCAATGCACCTATTCCAACTCCTGAGAACAATCTGCTCTTTAGCATAGTTCCTCCTAATAAATAGTTAAAAATAATATTATTATTACGTGAAAAATTCAAAAATTTACCGAAATTATTTTTCTGGCTTTTTAATTAAAAAACAAATATCGTAAAAATCTTTTATGTTTGCTAATAAAATTATTTAAAAAGTCAGAATTATTCAAGTTTCAAGAACTTAATTTAAAAAAAATTTCGTTAATTAAAAATAAAATAATATAAAAATTCATAATTTTGTGTTTTTTTTAATGAATTTATTGAAATCGGAAGGATAAAAAAGTTAATGGCGAAAGAATTTCCAAAAGCTTACGACCCTAAACTCTCTGAAAACAAATGGTATGATAACTGGTTGAAAAACAAGATTTTCTCTGCACCATCGGAATCAAAGAATAATACATACAGCATCCTTATGCCTCCTCCAAACGTAACCGGAATTCTTCATTTCGGACATGTTTTGAATATTACTTTACAGGATGTTTACATTCGCTGGAAAAAAATGCAAGGATACGACGTTTGTTGGTTCCCGGGTACTGACCATGCCGGTATAACAAGTCAAGCCAGAGGGGAAAGAGAACTTAAAGCAGAAGGTCTTACTCGTTATGATTTGGGTAGAGAGAAATTTATTGAAAGAGTTTGGGAATGGCGTGAAAAGTACGGCGGTATAATTATAAGTCAATTGAAAAAGTTAGGAATTTTCACGGATTGGGACAGGACACTCTTCACTATGGATGAATCGGCATCCAATGCTGTTCAGGAAGTTTTTATTCGACTTTTTGATGAAGGTCTGATTTACAAAGGCAAAAGAATCATCAATTGGTCTCCTCTCTCTCAGACTGCTTTATCTGATGAAGAAGTAGAATTCCGTGAAGTGAAAGAACATCTCTTTACATTAAGATATTATTTTGTGGATTCCGGCGATTATCTCCAAGTTGCAACTGTCCGACCTGAAACTATCTATGGTGATGTAGCTGTTGCTGTCAACCCAAAAGATGAAAGATATAACAAGCTTATCGGAAAAAAAGTCAGGGTACCTCTTGTTGGGAGGGAAGTCCCTATCGTAGCTGACGACTATGCTGACCCGGCATTCGGAACAGGATGCGTTAAAATAACCCCTGCTCATGACCCAAATGACTTTGAAGTTGGCAAAAGACATAATCTCGAACAAATTAATTCAATCAATCCGGACGGCACTTTAAACGATGTAACCGGTGAATTCAACGGGGTGGAAAGATTTGAAGCACGTAAACTTATTTTGGAAAAGTTGAAAGAACTCGATATGATTGAAAAAATTGAAGACTATACTCACAATGTCGGGTTTTCACAGCGTGGGGGAGAGCCGGTCGAGCCTTATCTTTCAAATCAGTGGTTTGTAGATATGAAACCATTAGCTGAAATTGCATTACCACCGGTAATGAACGGCGAAATTAAATTTTATCCTAATCATTGGGTGAAGACTTATGAAAACTGGCTTACAAATGTCAGGGACTGGTGTATTTCACGTCAACTATGGTGGGGACATAGAATCCCGGTATATTATGCTCCCGATGGCAGATTCACTGCAGCTAAAAATGAAGAAGAAGCAAGAACCAAAATGGGTCTTTCGTCAGATATAATGTTAGAACGTGACCATGATGTTCTGGATACCTGGTTTTCTTCATGGCTTTGGCCACTGACGACCATGCGTTGGCTTTTCGATGGAGAGACCGAAGATAATAATGAATTAAAACATTACTTACCGACTGATTTACTCGTTACTGCACCTGATATTATTTTCTTCTGGGTGGCAAGAATGATTATGGCTACAAAAAAATTCAAATCGGAGATTCCTTTTAAAAATGTTTATTTTACAAGTACTATAAGAGACGGTCAGGGAAGAAAGCTCTCAAAATCTCTCGGTAATTCGCCTGACCCTTTGAATATTATTGATAAATACGGTTGCGATGCTGTTCGCTTTACCATACTTTATCTATCTCCGCTCGGGCAGGATGTGAAAATGGATGTAAAAGTCGAAGAGCAGGATATTCCTTCTATTGAGATTGGAAGGAATTTCGCAAATAAAATCTGGAACGCCGGAAGATTTCTTTTAATGAAAAAAGAACAGATTTTGGAAGCTCATTCTGAGTTCACAAATGGTAATATTGAGCTTAAAAATCTAACTGATTCGGATAAATGGATTCTTTCAAGACTGCACACAACTCTCAAAGAAACTAATCAATCACTGGATAACTTTAAAGTAAACGATTATTCAAAGCAATTATACGATTTCGTTTGGAGAGATTTCTGTGATTGGTATATTGAAATTTTAAAAGTTCAAAGCAACGAAAACAACGATGTTCATTACAAATTGGCATTGATTGACTTCGCTATTGCAATTTACAACGTTATTTTGAAAATGCTTCATCCCGTGATGCCTTTCATCACTGAAGAAATTTTTCATCTAACTACAGTTCACCATGACGACAAGAGCATAACATTAACCGAATATGTTTCTGCCGATGAAAATCTTATAAATTCCGGAATCGAAGAAAAATTTCAGTTTCTTCAAATGGTCATTGAGGAAATTCGCAGAATGAGGGCGGGCGGTGGTATTCAGCCGCAAACCAAAATACCGGTTTTAATTTCACCTCACGATACTGTGACTTTCAACTTTTTATCAGACTCACAAAAGATTATTGCATTTCTTGGTAAGTGTTCGGAAATTGAGGTCAATGAAACTGCTCAAAAGCCTCCTAACTGCTTAGCTTCTGTAGTTCGTGAAACAGAAATATTCCTTGTTCTTAAAGATGTAATTGACATTGGCAAGGAAAAAGAAAGAATTGCGAAGGAAATCATTCGCATTGAAGGTAATATTACCGGTATAGAAAAGAAGCTGGCTAACGTTGGTTTTATTTCCAAAGCTCCCGAAAACATTATTGCATACGAAAGGGTTAAGCTTAGCAGCATGAAGGACTCTCTGAGTAAACTTAGAGCGTACTTTATTTCTCTATAACATAACATTGTTGACTTTGCAGACGGTGAATTAAGAGGAACGGGCATTAAACCGGTTAAGAGCCAGCCAGCAAGGGGAACCGAACGGGAAAATAATTGAACTGACTAAGAAAAACCTTGAAAGAAATACTTCCGGCGAATTGGTTTTGTGGTTTTGTTCCCTTAATGCTTTGCTATTTGATTCAACAAGACGATTCTACAACTTAAAATAAATGAAAGCAGATAATGTTCACAGAAAAAAGTAAAAATCCAATATATTCTATATTTTTGACAATCTTTTTAGATATGATGGGTATTGGGTTAATTCTTCCCGTATTAGCTCCGCTGATTTTAAAAAATGAAACCGGTTTATTCTCTCAGGATTTTGCATATTCATCAAGAACCATTGTTTTTGGTATTCTGATGGCTTCTTTTATGTTATCCCAGTTTATATCGAATCCGATAATAGGCTCTCTTTCAGATATGTTAGGAAGAAGAAAAGTACTGATTTATTCGATAATAGCAACAGCTTTCGGTTATCTTATTCTGACTTTTGGTATAATTGGAAATAGTTTGATTTTGATTTTTTTAGGAAGGATAATTCCTGGTATAGCTTCCGGAAATATTACTATCGCATATTCTTCGCTGGCAGATATAAGCGACGAAACAAATAAAACAAAGAATTTCGGTATGGTTGGCATGGCTTTCGGGTTGGGTTTCATCATAGGACCTTTCCTGGGAGGTGAGCTTACTAACCACAATCTTATTTCATGGTTTCATTATTATACAGCCTTTGTGGCAGCAACAATCCTTTCATTAATTAATCTCTGGCTTGTTTTTCTGAACTTCCCGGAAACGTTAAAAGTATTCAGAAATAAAAAAATAAAGGTTCTCGGTGCAATACATAACATAAATAAGGCATTTTCAAATGTAGCTCTGAGGAATATGTTCCTAGTAATTTTTATTAATGCATTCGGATTTGCTTTCTTTACTCAATTTTTTATTGTTTTATTACTCGGCAAATTCGGTTATAAACAAGACGATTTGGGAATTTTCTACGGTTATCTTGGAATTTGTGTTGTTTTCATGCAGGGTGTGGTTCTGAGACTTATTGCTAAGAAAATGAAACCAGAAAAAATTGTTTTGATTTCTTTACCTGTTTTGTTTATCTCCTTAATTGTTATTCTGATTCCGGATAAAGCCTATTATTTGTTTTTGTTTATGCCATTTGTTGCTTTCGGGCAGAGTTTATCGTATTCTTCATCAACAGCAGTCATTTCTAATTTAGGCGGGGAAAACATTCAAGGTGAAATACTCGGAATAACTCAGTCAATGAATGCTCTTGCTCAAGCTATTCCGGCTTTGATAGGAGGTTATCTTGTGGCTCAAAATTACAATATTCCGTCCATTGTTGCTTCCGGATGCTCATTATTAGGGTGGATTTTATTTTTCATAATCTATAAAATGAACAAAAAAGAAAAATTTGTTTTAGAAGATTAAAATGTCTTTTTTGGAAGAAATATTAATTTCTCTATCGGCAGGAATTGTTCCTGCCGTTTTAAAGAAGTCAGGAGGAACTCCTGCCTGGCGTGTAAGATTCAACATCCAAACTTTTCCGTGCCTTAGATGTTTGGATGTTTGGGTCTTGAATTGTTCCTGCCGTTTTAAAGAAGTCAGGAGGAACTCCTGACTGGCGTGTAATGTATTTTTTAACACTATTGTCCGGTAAAAAAAAAATTAGGGAAGGAGGATGGAAATCCGCCTTCCCTTGGTTAATTTTGTAAGTACCAATTAACAAAGTTAGCCATGGACAAAAATAGTAAA
>Ga0172370_10007350_pt1 | contig 13522 bp, 4 predicted proteins | sample LakKiv5m_FD_114538 | JGI IMG/M metagenome (GOLD analysis project Ga0172370, IMG submission 114538) | Freshwater microbial communities from Kabuno Bay, South-Kivu, Congo - kab_022012_11.5m | ecosystem: Environmental > Aquatic > Freshwater > Lake | place: Democratic Republic of the Congo...
GAACGGCTTCGTTTGGAATTTCGATACCCAGGTGTTGCAAGGCGCCGCCAATTTCGCTGCTACCACGGTGAATGTGGGCAACGAGCTTACCGCCGTCTGCTCTGCGGACTTTAATCAGGACGGTGCTGCGGATTTGGCAATTGCCAGCTACAAAACCTTGCTGGGTAATTCCCTTCAACTATATTACTATCAAAACGGCACTCTCAAACCGGGTAGCTCTGCTATTCTACCTTTCCCTCACGATACGACGCTCTATTCAGTCAAGCCTCTATACGCAGGAGACTTGGACGGCGACGGCATCCCCGATTTGCTCCTTATATTCCAAAGGCGCAGCGATATTCTTCCTGTGCAAAGGAACAGCTTGTTCTCGATCTATTTCGTAAAGCCCGACGGCAGCCTTTCCGCAGAGCAAACTTTTGATAATATCGGCAAGGCGGACACGGAAATACGCTCAGCTGTCATCGCCGATATGAATGCAGACGGCTATAACGATATTGTCATCCTCCGACGTTTGAAGAACTCATCAGATCTCAAGACCATCATGATCTTCCTCAATGACGGTCAAGGCGTGTTTGGTAATGGCGGTATAGAGAACAATTCGATCTGGGACGATCTTAGCAAAGGGCAGAATAGCGAATGCCTTATTGCTCGAGATTTCAATCTCGACGGCCATATAGACCTTGGAGCCACGATTCAAGGCTCCAACGGCGGAGTGTTTCTGTTTCTCAATCAAGGGGACGGCGAGCACTTTTCCAATACTCCTATTGCTCTTCCGTTGGCGAGCGATTTTGAAAGCGCTTTTTCGGCTGACGTGAGCGGCGATTTGCTGCCGGACATCACCGCCGCCGACCTTGTCTCGAATAAAGTCTTTATATACCGGCATAATGGGGTCGCAAACGGTCTACCCACCTTTGCAGCGCCTCAGTCGTTCCCTGCCGCTAATACGCCTTTTGGAATGCAATATGGTGACCTGGATACGGACACCGACTTGGACCTCGCAACCGTCGGCAGCCGCAACGGCAATTTTGTGGTTTCCACAAATGACGGCACAGGGAATTTTTCACAAACGACAAATTACACCGTTTCTTTAAGCTCGCGCATGCTCGCAATTGGCGATTTGGACAAAGACGCGGCCCTCGACTATGCCATTGTAGACGCTGCCGGTGTTGTAACAATCCTTTTGAACGAGGTGAGCGGCAACCTCCCACCTGAGCGCCCCGCTTTAGTCGGCCCGGCCAATCACGCCTTTATCAATAATCTGAACGCGGCTTTGCGGTGGAGCGCGCCTGCGGACGCCAATGGGGATCCGCTCCATTTCCGAGTGACGTTAACCGAAATCAACGGCGGCAGCGGGGCGACCACCGTCTACGATTCAAAGCTCACTCCCGGGATGTTCAGCCCGTCGCCTCCTGTCGCTCCAGGTTCCGGCACGGTTACCCTTAATGTCTCTCTCCCCCGAGAAGGGCGTTACAAGTGGGAAGTGGCTGCCTGGGACGGCAAATGCTATGGGGTCGGCTCCGAGATTTGGGATTTTTCCGTTGACGGCAATCCGCCCTCTAACCTGAGCATCGACTTGCCGGGTGCGGCATTTGACGGCCATTGGTTCGATCCCCAGCCTGCGACGAATATCGAGGTTAGGATCACCTACACGGAACAGAATGCCGAAAGCGCTACTTTGACCACTGTAGGCTTGGGCGGACCTTATGTACAATCCGAAATTCCCAGCGGCGTGGATCAGCAGGTGACCTTTGCGGTGAATTCTGGGTCGGCGGTCGACGGTCGCTATGACATCCAGACCAAAGTGAAGGATCGAGCAGCCAATGAGGGTACCGCCTCCTCTTGGATTGGAATCGACAGGAATCCGCCGTCAGCTACCACTGCTCAAGCCATGAACGACACCTCATCTTCAACAGCGTTTACACTGTCATGGGGTGGAGGCACTGACGGCGCCGGAAGTGGCATATCCGGGCTGTATGGTGTGCAAGTGAGCGTCAACGGAGGACCTTGGAATATTTGGCTTGACAAAACCACCGCTGCAGATACGGTCTATCAAGGCAGCCAACTGTCGAGATATGCTTTTGAGGCGGCGGCGTATGATAATCTGGGACATTTCGAAGGTTTTGCCAATGTTGCCGAGACGGCGGTTCTCGTGGACACAGCGGTCGGCGACATTACACCCCCCGGCAAGCCGCGGAATTTACGCGCCAACGGCAAAAGTCCCAGCGATTGGCAAACGGGAGGCGAATTCAACATCGAGTGGGACTTGCCGTATGACGAAAGCGGCATCAGCGCCAGCTATTGGAAGCTTGGCTCGCCCCCTACTTCCAATCAAGATTACGGGGGTACCGAAGGGCCGCAAGGTCCTTTCACTGCCCGGCTGGCGGAAGATGGAGCCGTTTTCCTTTACCTATGGCTGCAAGATGGAAGGGGAAACGTGGATTATCGCAATTCCGCCTCAGTGCTCTTGCGCAAGGACGCTACCGCACCGACGGTTCATCAAATTGTCTTAGAACAGCCTTCGCCGCCATATACAGATAACCTCGGCCAGTTTTGGTACAATCGCAATCTTACCACCAAATTTGGCGCCAAGATTGTTTACACCGAGGCTCACGCCAAATCGGCCGAGCTTAGCACTTCGGATCTTACCGGCGTCCTTGTCAACTTGGTAGTACCCAGCGGCGATCAGGTTGAAACCAGCTTTATGGTGGACGCCAGCAACGGAATCGACAAGATATATTCTCTGACCGGCACCGTTGACGATTCTGCTGCCAACCAGTCTGGGCAAACCATCCAAATGGGATTGGATGGAACGGCACCGTCCGGATGTACTGCCTCAGCTCCGGCAGTCAGTGACAAACAATCTTTCCCAGTGAGTTGGAGCAGCGGCACCGACGGAAACGGCTCCGGATTGGCGGGCCTGTACGACGTCTATGTCAAAATCGACCAGCAAGGTTGGACTGCCTGGCTGTTAGGCGTGTCCACGCAGCAAAGTACCTTTGCCGGATCGCACGGGCATCGCTATCAATTCGAGGCGATCACTAAGGATCGCGTCGGCAACCTCGAGCCTTTGCTTGGCCTCGCCGAGGCGAGCGTAGAAGTGGACACCACGGCGGATGATCGGATTCCTCCGGCAGCGCCCATCAACCTTACCGCCGGTGGCAGCGCTCCGTACAGTCCCTGGCAAACGAATTCGGCTTTTCAAATCAACTGGCAGAATCCCGTCGATGAATCCGGCGTCGTTCGCAGCTTTTGGAAGCTCGGCCAGGCTCCATTAGCCAATTTCGACACCACCGGCTCTGGGCCGGCCAAAGGTCCCATGACAATTTCCATGAGCCAGGAAGGTCGCCTTTGGCTGTACGTTTGGTTGATCGACAAACAAAACAATGTCGACTATCGCAACTACTCTCGTGTGATGCTGCGATACGACGCTCACGTTCCGGTCGTCCACGCGCTGGAACACGTCAATCCGGCACCGGCTTTTGTGGATGCCGAGAATCGAAGCTGGTATAATCAGGGTTTGATCAGCGAAGTCACCTCGCGCATTCGCTATTCCGAAACCTTCCCGCAACAAATCGAATTGCAGCGACCAGGTCTGGGTTCTCCGCTTACCCAGAATGCAATTCCAGCCGGCGACAACGTCTCGGTGTTTTTCAGCCAAAGAATTAACACCGCCGCGGATGGCCGCTATACTTTGACTGCTACTTTGCTGGATTCTGCCGGTCAATCAGGTAGCCTCAATTCCCTATTGGGATTGGACAAGACGCCGCCTACAGGATCTGTAGCAAATGGACCGGATACGAGCCTGACTCTGAGCTTTACCATGACATGGAGCGCCGGTCAGGATGCCGGCGGCAGCGGCATCAACGGCAAGTACAACATACTGTATCAGGACAACGGCGGGCCTTGGACGCCTTGGATATCCAATTTTAAGGGAAATTCCAACCTGTTCACATTGGGCGTGCAAGGTCATCGTTATAGCTTTGAAGCCTTGGCGCAAGACCAGTGCGGCAACCTTGAGCTTGCGACCCAAGTGGCCGAAAAAGTTGTATTGGTAGATACTTTGGCCGGCGACAGAACACCTCCGCCGCCTCCGGTTAATTTGACCGCCGGCGGCAGCAATCCCAGTCCTTGGCAGACAGCGCCGAGCTTTATGATTCGCTGGCAGGTTCCGCAAGATGAAAGCGGCATTGCCAGAAGCCTTTGGAAGCTCGGTTCAGCGCCCAATAGCAAGTTTGACACCACGGGTACCGGCCCTGGCGCCGGACCCCTCGACGTTATATTGGCGCGAGAAGGCTCGATTCCACTCTACGTTTGGCTGGAAGACGGCAACGGCAACGTCGACCATCAAAACAACGCCAGCGTTTTGTTGCGTTATGATGCTGCGTCTCCCACCATTGTGCAGGCGAAGATCGTCAGCACCACGACTCCGTATGTAGATTCGACGGGACGAACCTGGTTCAATCAAAGCGCCGTTAGAGAAATAAGTGTTCAGATCAGCTATACGGAATCGCAGCCAAAAAGCGTCATTCTCCAGCGCGGCTCCTTGGGTAGCGATCTCGTTCAATCATCTCCGCCCGGCGGAGCCAATGTCTCGGTCACTTTTATCTTGCCTTTGGCCGGCGCTACAGATGGCACATATTCCTTGCTCGCTAAAATCATCGACGTGGCCGACAAGACAGATTCCACCGCCATTCTTCTTGGTCTGGATAGCATGCCTCCCACGGGCGCTTTTGCTTCCGGGCCGGAGACGAGTTCAGCAAGGCTTTTCAACGTCCACTGGTCGGCGGGCGAAGACCAAGGCAGCGGCCTGTCCGGACGGTATCGACTCTACGTGCAGGACAATGGCGCGCCCTGGCAGGTGTGGCTGGAGGAGACGACGGAGCTTTCCGCCACTTTTTCCGGGCTTCATGCGCACGTCTACGGATTTGAGGCGGTGACCTGGGATCGGTTGGGCATAACCGAAACCAGGCAGAATGCCGCTGAGACCAAAGTCGTTGTCGATACCACTGCGGATGATATGCAAGCACCGGCGCCGCCTATCCGGCTGCAAGCTGGCGGCGGTAATCCAAGTCTCTGGCAGAAAGAAGCACTCTTTAGCGTCACCTGGGAGCTGCCTTTTGACGAAAGCGGCATTGACAAGGCATTCTACAAAATCGGAAAGCCGCCTTCTTCGAACGATGATTATGGCGGTATAGCGGCGCCCAATGGCCCGCTTCCCGTCCTGGTGCAACAGGAAGGGATAACGCCTCTCTACGTATGGCTGGCAGACGGCAAAGGTAACGTCAATTATCTGGAAAATGCCGCCGTGCAATTGCGTCATGATAAAACCGCTCCGCTGATTTCCAATTTCGTCCTGACAGATCCGGGATACGGCATCGAATGGTATAATCAAAGCAGAGTCGATAGGGCGCACGCAAAACTAACTTATTCGGAAATCCATCCTGATAGCGTCATCGTCTCCTGCGAGCTTTTAAATTTGCGCCATGTGGAAAGGAACCCGGCTGCCGGCCAAAGCAAGGATATTACTATCAGCATCCCAATTTCAACAGCTAAAGACGGCAGTTATGAAGTTTGGACTGTCGTGGTGGACAGCGCCGGGAACACGCAAACGCAATCTCTCCTGCTGAAATTGGATAGCACGCCACCCGTCCGTACGCGCGCTGCTTCGCCGGACACCAGCGCCGAGCTCAAGTTCATAGTTACCTGGAGTGGAGCGACCGACAGCACCGGGGTAGGCTTAGCGGGCACGTACAACGTTCGCTACCGCGAGGACGGGGGCAGTTGGCACAATTGGCTGTTTGAGTACGCGGGCGAATCTGCGGAATTCTCCAACGGCAAACATGGCGTGCAATTCCAGTTCGAGGCGGCTGCCTGGGACTTTTTGAATAATCGGGAAAAATACAGCGGCATAGCCGAAACCACTACCTTTGTAGATACGACGGCCAACGACTTTTCTGCGCCGCCTCCACCTGTTAACCTGCTGGCGGACGGAGCCAGTCCCAGCCCGTGGAAAAACAATTCGAGCTTTAGTGTGTCTTGGCAGGTTCCCTTTGATCCAAGCGGTGTTTCCGGAGGCTTTTACAAGTTGGGGCAAGCCCCGTCCAGCAATGCAGATTATGATGGCACCGGCGATGCGGCAGGTCCTTTGGTTGTCAAAGCTACGGAAGAACAGGGACAATGGCTTTACATTTGGCTAAAGGACGGCCGGGGCAACGCCAATTATAAGAATTCCGCACGCGTGCTGCTGCGGTACGAAAAATCCGTGCCGGAAGTACTCGGGAAGACCTTTACCAATGCCGGCCATGCGCCGGATTGGTTTGACCCGAAAAAGGAGAAGTTGGCGAATCTGGAGCTTACTTATCGGGAACGGCACGCCGATTTTCTCACCGTCAAAGCCGAGTCCTTGGGCCTGGATTTTTTCAATCCGAATCCCAAGAGCGGCCTCAACGCCAGAGAAACGGTCTCTATTTCCATTGCCGACCATCCCGACGGGCACTACCTGCTCGCCATCGCACTTTCGGACAGCGCGGGAAACAGCACCACAGTTTTAGATACTCTCCACTTAGACTCGACCGCACCTGACGGAGCCGCGGCCTCGGCGCCGGATACCTCATCCGCAAGAACCTTTTCCGTCGCCTGGAGTGCCGGTGAGGATAGCTCAGGGGTCGGCATATCCGGAAGCTACGACGTGAACGTCAAGGTCGACGAGGCATCTTGGACAAAATGGCTGGACAAGTTTGCGGGCAGCACGGCCCCCTATCAAGGCCAACACGGTCACCGCTATCAATTCGAAGCAGCAGCTTATGATTTGTTGGGCCATCGCGAGCCGTTTCGTGGAGTCGCCGAGGCGACGGTGGTGGTGGATACCACCTCGAGCGATTTCTCGGCTCCGGCAGCGCCGCTGCAATTGACGGCCGGTGGCGCCAGTCCCAGTCCTTGGCAGAAAACAGCCTCCTTCAAAGTCACCTGGCAGAATCCTCCGGATGTCAGCGCCATTCGCAAGAGCCGGTACAAAATCGGTACTCCGCCTTTTAATCCGGCCGATACCACTCACTCTGCGTCGGGAATCCCGCCAATAACGCTCGACGCCACAGCACAGGATGGCCAATGGCTTTACCTGTGGCTGGAGGATGGGCGCGGCAACACGGATCACAAAAACTGGTCCGCCGTGCTGCTGCGTTGGGACGCAACGCTTCCGAAAATAGACAGCCTGGTTCTGGATCAGCCGATGTTCGGTAATCGCTGGTTTAATCCAACGACCAAGGATGGAACCGAGCTTAAAGCTTACTACACGGAAAAACATCGTCAGAGTGTTTCGCTTAGTGCGGATTCGCTTCAGCCGGCTCCGGCATCCCTTGCGGCCATCGACTCCAATGGTGTGGCCACCTTCGCTTTGCTCTTTCCGGATACCGCGAATGCCACTTTTACCCTGCGCGTCAGCGTAACCGATAGCGCTGGCAACTCAGCGAAAGATTCCTGTCTCCTGTCACTGGATAGTGTTCCGCCCTCCGGAACATTGGCGTACTCTCCCGATACGACCGGGGTGGGCGAGTTTTTAATCTCCTGGCACAGCAATCCTACTGACGGAATCGGTTCCGGCATCTCCGGAACTTACGACGTTCGGATCAAGATCGATAACGGCGCTTGGCAGCCGTGGAAAAGCCGCACCCGCGATACCGAAGGCAGATACCTTGGCGAAGCGAGTCACCGCTATGCGTTCGAAGCGGCGGCGTACGACAACGTCGGGAACCGGGAAAAGTTTGCCAGTCAGGAAGAATCATTCACATTTGTCGACCCCGACTTTTCCGATACGGCCGCGCCGGCAGCACCGCAGCAGCTCACGGCCAACGGCGCTAGCCCAAGTCCATGGAGCAATCAAGCCAACTTTGAGCTTTCCTGGAGAAATCCGGTGGATCCCAGTGGAATTGCCAGATGCCGCTATAAAATCGGCTCGCGCCCAACTGCTTCGGATGATACCACCGGCAACGGACCCGGAATTCCACCTGTTAAGGTGAGCTTTGATCAGGAAGGGAAACAGTATCTATATCTTTGGCTGGAAGACGGACGGCAAAATGCCAACTTTGCCAGCATGGACAGCGTTCTTTTGCGCTATGATGCGTCCGCGCCGGTCATTGACAGTATTTGGGTGGAAAACGCTTCCTTTGCCGGAAAGTGGCTCAATCCGGATTCCAGCAGTTATGCTCAGATACGAATCATCTATAGCGATTCACATCCGGATACCGCTCGTTTGCATACCGGCTCTTTACAAGGCGAAATGACCATTGTAGAGCTACAGCCTGGCAGCCAAAGGCAGATCGATTTTGAATTGCCCTTCAACGATTTCGTCGATGGCTGCTATCAAGTCGGCTGCACGCTTTCCGACAGTGCCGGAAACTCAACTACGGACACTTTAGTCTTCTGTATCGACGGCGCCGCTCCGATACAGGCCACTGCCACGTCACCGGAAACCAGCCGCAACGGTGAGTTTATCGTTTCCTGGGCGGGAGCAAATCAGGGAAATGACGGCAGCGGCTCCGGACTCTCGGGCAAATACGACATACGCATTCGCGTCGATCAAGGCCAATGGCACAGTCTGCTGCAAAGAGAGGCCAAGCTTTCCACCATCTACGTGGGCGTCCATGGCCATAGCTATTCCTTTGAAGCTGCCGCCTGGGACAACGTGGGAAATCGCGAGCCGTTCCTGGGACAGGCCGAATCCACCACCAAGGTAGACACCGCTTTTGTGGACACCACCGCGCCCGCGGCGCCACTTCAATTGCTTGCCGGCGGCGGCAATCCCAGTCCCTGGCAGGACTCGACAAGCTTTGAGCTCACCTGGGAAAATCCCATTGATCCGAGCGGCATCGCCAGGGCTTATTACAAGCTGGGTTCAGCACCGCAAGCCAACAACGATACCACAGCCTCCGGCCCGGCGAACGGGCGCCTCTTTGTCAATGCAAGATCGGAATACGGACAAATGCTTTTCCTGTGGCTCGTTGACGGCAAGGGTAATCGTGACTATCGCAAGAACGCCAGCGTATTTTTACGTTATGATAGAACCAGGCCCAATATTGATAGCGTTGTTGTCCGCGATGCGGCCTTTGGCACAAATTGGTATAACCAGAAAAAAACCGGCAAAGTGCCGCTGACGATTTACTATTCCGAGAGATTTCCGAAGACGATCAGCCTCTCGCATCCGCTGTTGCCGGAAACAAGAATATCATCGGCTTTGCCCGCCGGAGAGCATGTTACTGTCGATGGCGAGATAAAAGTCCTCAGCGTGGCGGACGGAAGCTTTTGGATTCACACAACCATCGCGGACAGCGCCGGCAATGCCAGCCTTCCCGATTCCTTCTTGATCAATTTGGACAGCACGCCGCCGAGAATCTCGCATCAGGCAACCGCGCTCATTATTGCGGAAGGGCATCCTTACGATGTGAGAGCTTTCGTCAGTGACGCGAACCGCGTCGAGACCGTGTCGCTGCAATATTGGCTAGGAGGAAGCCGGTTCAAGACCACACAAAACATGAGCAAGTTGGATGACTCGACTTTCACGGCCACCATTCCGGGCAACGTCGTCGGTGCAAGAGGCGTAGAATATGCGTTTTTTGCCAGCGATGGAATTTCTATCAACCGCGAGCCATTGGCCACGGAACGGCCGAGCGCCTTCGTCTTGAAGGTGCAGGTGAACGGGGCCGGCCAAAAGGGCTTAGTTAAGCCGACGGTCCTGGCGCATGGCACGGAGGCGAACGCATACCGAATGCTCTCGTTGCCCGCCGAGGTCATGGATCCTGCGCCGGCAGCAGTTCTGGAAGACAATTTGGGCGCCTACCAGCCAAAGCGGTGGAAATTCTTCTACTGGAATACCGTCGAAAATCGCTATGACGAATATCCTTCCACTGGAAATCTGCTCCCCGGGCGCGCCTATTGGCTGATCACTTCGCTTTCGGACATCAGCCTCGACACCGGCCCGGCTATTTCCATCAACACCAATGAAACGTTCATCGTACCGCTGCGGCGCGGTTGGAATGACATCGGAATTCCCTTTAATTTTGAGATAGAATGGCAAGACATCTTACTTGCAAGCGCAGCCGATACACAAAAGATCATCGGACCATATACCTATGAGGGACGCTGGCTGCTGCCGCCTGAAGTGACCGTTTTGAAGCCGTGGGAAGGATATAGCTTTTACACCGAGTTCGATGACGTTTCCTTGGCCATTCCGGCTCTCGAAGCGCGAAAAGGACTGCGCAAACCGGGCGCGGTGCCCAATTATGAGCACGCCGATTGGGTGGCAGCCTTGGAAGCCAGACAAGACAGCTCGGCTGATTTGGCCAATTTCATCGGCAGTATAGAAGGCGCAAGCCCGCAATGGGATTACGGTCTCGATTTCGTTGAACCGCCGGTGATTGGTGCATATATTTCGCTTTATTTCCCCCATGAAAATTGGCAGATGAAGGCCAAAGAATTTGGGTCGGATTTTCGTCCTCCCAGCGCCGGCGACAATTGGGACTTTACCGTAAAGAGCAACAATCCGGATGATAAGAAAGCAGAGATCCTTTTCCGAAAGATCAAGGCCGCAACAGAAATACAATTCACTTTGGTAGACATGGACGCGAAAATCTCCATCGATCTACAGCGTGACTCTACCTATTCTTTCTGGTTTTCTCGATCCGGCATGCCGCGACATTTTAAAATCTATGCCGGAAACCAGGAGTACATGGAGCAGCACAAAGACGATCTGCCCAGCACGGTCGCGGAATTCCTGTTGGTGCAAAACTATCCCAATCCATTTAACGCCGCAACGACCATCAGCTATGAGCTGAAGCAAGACACGGACGTCAATCTGGCGATTTATAATCTACTTGCTCAACGAGTAAAACTCTTGTACTCTGGCCGCCAGCAACAGGGCTTCCATCAGTTCCGCTGGGATGCGCACGAAGAAAACGGGCAGAACTTGGGAACGGGAATTTACATACTACGGCTGGAGACCCCGGAATATACCTCCACGCGCAAAATGGTTTTTATGAGATAGGCGTCACTTTATAAAGCCGATTGTTTGTTGGATCGATTCGTCAATATGCAAGATATGACCACTAAAAATGCATTTCAATTTCTTTCAAAGAGGCTTCAACGGAAGGCTTACAGGAAGAATGTCCAACAACCTCCATTCTCCGCAACGTCGGAAGGATCGAAAGGGCGGGCATTGCATGTGCCGATCCGGTTGCTAACTGGTTCTCCGGTGAAAATTGTCCGTTCCTTGCGGGGACATTCAGTGAAGGCTCATCTGCGAATATGGCTCCTCATCGTTGTGATGGCCGTCTTGTGTATCCCGAAAAGCTCGCATCAGCAAACGACGATGAACAAAACCCTACTGCAAGGCATCGAAGAATTCTACAGCGCTCGCTTCGAAGACGCTATCAAGTCGTTGCAGGAAGTCAGTACGTCCCTGCTGTCATCCCAAGATGATCTTTTTGCGGCGCACGTCTACCTGGCATTTTGCTATATCCGCCAGGGTGCCGATGAAGCGACTATTCGCCAGCATTTCCTCGCCGCAGTTCAAGCCAATTCCAGTATCGAGCTGGACCCCAACCGAATTCCGCCGGATTTATTCGAGCAATTCGAAGCCGTCCGCAATACATTGGTGGGAGGATTGATCGTACAGTCAACGCCGCCGGAGGCAACGGCTATATTGGTCGAGCCGGAAACGGGGCGGCAAATCAACAAGGACGTCCCGGCGTCCTTTCCGCATCTGTTGCAGGGAACGTATAGTCTGATCATCTCCAAACCCGGTTACAAGCTGCAAACCACCAATGTCAAGGTACGCTCGGGCGCGACCGATACGGTGCTGGTGACGTTGGCCAGGAAGAAACCGGCTTTCTACACGCGCTGGTGGGCTTGGGGCGGCGGATTGGCGTTTGCCACAGCCATGTTAATTTATGGCGCAGGCGAGGAGCAGGGTAAGGAGAAAGTCCAGAGTGACCTTCCTGGGCCGCCGGCAAGGCCGTAAAAGAGGGTTGGGTGTAAGAGTAAGATTACGATTAGGATTAAGAGGAGGAGGAGGATGACGAGTGGGAAAAAGAGGAATAGCGCTGTTGAGTAGAAAAGAATGCAGATGAGCTTTGAATAAGACTGATTTGCTATTCTACGAGCGGGAGGTGCGAAAAGCAGGATACCGGTGCATTGCCGGCGTCGATGAGGCGGGACGAGGACCTTTGGCCGGGCCGGTGGTGGCCGCGGCGGTCATTTTTCCTTGCGATCACGAATCCATCGATGGCATCAACGATTCCAAGAAACTCTCCCCCAAGCAGCGAGCAACCCTGAAGCCGATTATCGAGAGCAAAGCCTTGTACATCGGCTTGGGCATCATCTCGGAGCAAGAAATTGACCGCTTGAACATCCTTCAAGCAACCTTGCAGGCCATGAAACAGGCCATCCTGAGCTTACGCCTCCTCCCTGACTATTTGCTCATCGATGGGCGGGATGCGCCTCGGTGTGATATTGCCCATCGTTGCCTCATTCATGGGGACGGCCTCTCTCTTTCCATCGCGGCGGCTTCCATCATTGCCAAAATAACCCGGGATGAAATCATGCTGGAATACGACAAGCAATATCCCCGCTATGGATTCGCTCAACACAAAGGATACGGTACCCTTCGGCATCTTCAAGCCATTCGCTGTTATGGGCTGAGTCCCATCCATCGTCGCTCCTTCAAGCCCAAAGTGCTGCAGGATCTTTATGTCTAAAGGGAGCATCCAAAACAAAACCACTTTTGGCCGGGAAGGTGAACGGCTTGCCGCCAATTATTTGACCTCGGCGGGTATGCAAATCCTCGAGCGAAATTTTCGCATTCGGGAAGGCGAGATCGATCTGATCGTCATGGATGGGACGACGCTGGTTTTTGTTGAAGTCAAGAGCGGCCACTCCGACGCTTTCGGCGAGCCGGAAACCTGGGTCAATCCTCGAAAGCAGCGGCAGATCGGAAAAGTCGCCGCCGCTTATTTGCAGGCGAAAGAAATTGAAAACGTCGACTGCCGCTTCGACGTGGTGGCAGTCACCTTCACCCAAGGCAAGCCGCATATCAAACACATTGAAAACGCATTTTGGCTGGAAGAGGAGACCTACTGATTTTATGGCCAAGCTGACCGGTAAGAAGGCGTTATCCGTTTTAAGTGAAGTCGGCAAATGGGTGCTGGTTCTTTGGCTCCTGATGCCGATCCGTAAGGCCATGTCCGAGCGCGTCGATTTCGCCCGCGTGGCCTTGGGCATCCTGCTGTTCATTCTATTTGCCGGCAAGCTGTTTTACGATAATATCCTCGACAGTCTTCTCAAGCGCAAAGAGAACCAGACCTCGCGGGATATTATCGCCATGTTTGGCATGGCCGCGGCCATCGCCCTGGTGATTGGCGTGGTCGTTCTCTTCATCGGGCTGTTCGTCTTCTCTTCCATACAAAATGCAGGAGTCGAGCAAGAGTGAGTAGCCCGCCCCTTGGGTTTTGCGCAGCCCAAATTTTAAGTCGGC
>Ga0172370_10007358_pt1 | contig 13515 bp, 9 predicted proteins | sample LakKiv5m_FD_114538 | JGI IMG/M metagenome (GOLD analysis project Ga0172370, IMG submission 114538) | Freshwater microbial communities from Kabuno Bay, South-Kivu, Congo - kab_022012_11.5m | ecosystem: Environmental > Aquatic > Freshwater > Lake | place: Democratic Republic of the Congo...
AAGAAGTAGAAGCGGAAAGACCGGTATCGGAATAACTGGTGTTTGACGTAGTGTTAATTTGTGTGCCGTTTCGATAGACTCTGTAACCGGATACGCCAACAGCATCACTGGAAGCTGACCAAGAAAGATTAATCTGAGAAGTTGAAACTACTGTGGCGGAAAGGTTAGTTGGGACGGATGGGGCTGTGGTGTCAGATGGAGGAGGGGTTGTGCCGCCGGAAACTTTAAATGTCGCGACAAGAGCATCTATATTATAACCGCTTGCTCCACCTCTTGACCCGGTTGCCGCATACGCTCCTGTTGAAGTCACATTCCGATCTTCTAAAAATAAACGGCTATTTTGTGTTCTACGTGCAGAAAAATTTGCCCCGGCTGAAAAAGTACTATCTTGATATCTTTCACGGGTACAACCGACAATTAATTCTTCGGCTTGAGTGGTTGCTGAAGTATTTCCACTAGTCCAGTTATCGCCACCATTATAACCATTGTCGAAATTTGAGGTTTGGTCAAGCGGATTAGCGCTAGTTAAAACTCCGCTATATTCTGAAACTATCATTGCAATTCCGCCATCCCAGGATGCGGCATTGGCGGTTACGGAAGTTACTCCCCCGGTGGAATTGTAAGCATAATATAAACTTACCTCATTACCGCTATAAATAAGTTGAGCCGCCCTAATATAATTATTAGATTTGTTGTCGCTTACAGAAGAAACAGCATTAGAGCTAGTTTGAACGCAAACAACTATTAAATTCCCGGCATTGGTGGAATTTACCGAAGATGTTAAAGATGTGCCGCTACCGCCATTGCCGTTAGCTTGCACAAAACCAGCCGCTGCATCAACACGCTGATAAAATAAAAACTCCCCCATAGCAGAAAGAGCTAAAATCACAACCAAAAAAGCTAGTAAAACTTTTTTCATAAATTTTGTTTTTAATTTTTGTTTCTTATATTAAATATTATACTTATACTTTCTGTATAAATATAACGCTTATATGTATTATAGCACATCTTGATTAAATTGTAAAGGGCTTTGTATATAAATTTCTTCCTGCTTGGTTTTTGTAATATTTATACTATATATAACACCAATTTGGAGACAACCCCGTGTAAATACTATTTATATAATATTTAGGTAACTGCTAAAGGTTTAACGAGAGTAAAACCAATTTTATTTCTTCTGTACTCCATGCCCACCAAATTGTTTTCTAAGTAAGGCCACAATTTTATTGGAAAATTTATTTTGATTTTCAGCAAGACGGGATTCCTTGCGGACGTTTACCGCGTCTTCCAGTACCCGCACGTCCACGCCCAATTCTTTTCCAGCTTCCACAGTCCACTCCCCTTCCCCGAGCATATTTATTTCTCCCTTGGTAGCTTCTATATCTTCGTGCTCAAAAATATTCCTTACCAAATCAATCAACCAACTTCTTACTACACTGCCTTGCTGATAAATTTTTGTTACCTGTAATAAATTTAGATCCAAATTTGAAGCCTTCATTACTCCATAACCTTCACCAATGGCTTCCATCATGCCATATTCAATTCCGTTATGAACCATTTTCACAAAATGTCCGGCCCCGTTTTTTCCAACCAAACCATAATTTTCACCGCCAGCCAGCACTTTAAATATAGGTTCAACTTTTCCCCAAGTGTCTGTCGGCCCGCCAACCATCAGCGCAAAACCGCTCCGTTCTCCCCACACCCCGCCGGAAGTTCCGCAGTCATAAAAAATTATTCCCTGGGCACTAAGCAACTCTCCCCTTTTGATAGATTCTTTATAAAAACTATTACCACCGTCTATAACTATGTCGCCGGATTTAAGATGTGGCATTAACTGTTTTTCCAAAAACTCTCCGGTAATTTCCTGTGGCAACATTAACCAAAATATTCGAGGCAGATTTTCCATCTGCTTAACCAATTTTTCAACATCTGAAAATATCCTTGATTCATAATTCTTAATTCCTGATTCAGAAAAAAACTCTTCAAGTTTTTTTCTAGGTGCCTCGCTTCGATTGTAAGCCATTACTTCAAAACCGTTTTTTTGTAAACGTCGAGCTATCTGCATTCCCATCTTTCCCAAACCGAATATTGTTACATTCATATCTTTAATCTTTAATTTTTTTAAGCTCGATGCACATAAACAACGGAATTTCCTTTCGGGCTTTATCTTCCGCTATTTTTCGCGCGCCTTTGTCTGAAACTTTATGAGAAATCCATTCTTCCAATCTTACAACCGCCAAACCTGATTTTTGAAAAGCTTTAAAATAAACTTGTAACGGATGATGAAATGACCAAGTGTACTTTTTTTTATTTGGGTCTTTCACTCCTTGGGTCATATCTACCGATTGCGAAATTTCCGACATATAGCCATCCACTCTGCGGTACTGAATATTTTTTTCCTCGTCATACCCCCAGGCCGAAACCCCAGGCACTCGAAAGACAGGATGATTTAAAACTATCACCAACCGCCCGCTGGGCTTAAGCACCCTTGCTATTTCGCTGATGGCGGATTGCAGATCTTTTATGTTTTGAAGCGCCAGCACGCAAATTACGGTATCAAAGCGGTTATTTACAAATCCTAAAAGCCTTTCAGCCGACAGTACCAGATATTTTTCATTTTTTCCTGCCTGCTTTTTTGCGAGCTTAATTAATTCCCCGCCAATATCCACACCCAAAACCTTGGCACCTTCCTGAGCCAAAATTCGGCTAAAATATCCTTGCCCGCAACCCACATCTAAAATTTCCTCGCCTTTTATTAGCCCGAGGATTCTTAGCAAATTCGGCCTGATTACTTTTTCTTGGTAGGTATCTTCCCCCTCCTCCAGTAATTGATTATACCATCCGGCCACCTTGCCCCAAGATGTACTTTTTTTATTTTTCATAATAATTTTCCCAAATTTTTTTAATTGCAGGAGTTGTTAAAGTTGATAATACATAGCCAAGCACTGGAACTAAAGCCTTAAGCCATGATTTAGGCTCATTAATCACCATAAGCCAAACTTCGGCGACAACAAAAGTCAGTATTGAAATTAAAATCCGGCGGGCCCAACTAATCTCCCAAGCCTTGTCAACTTCCACTTTTCGGTTGCGCTGTTTAATTTCTAAAATTTCCTGTTCTAAATTCATAAATTTTATATTTTAAATCTTAAATTACTTGGTCCACCACTCCTTCATATCCCGCTTTATAAATTCTTCCGATTCATAAGGACCGTTGGTGCCGGATTTATAAACATTTAAAGGTAGGTTTTTAAATGTCAGGCTCTCGGTAATACTGTCAACAAATTTCCAAGAAGCTTCTATTTCGTCACTGCGAATAAACAACCGTTGATCGCCTTCTATAAAGTCCAACAACAAGCGCTCATAAGCTCCGGGGATTTCCGCCATAAACGCCCGCTTGTAGCCAAATTCATAATCACCTTGATGCAAGCGAATCCCCAGCCCGGGAATTTTGTTGTTAATCTGCAAATGCACAGACTCGTCGGGCTGAATTTGGAAAGTTAAAACATTGGCTGCGCAGCCTTCAAATAAACAACGAACCGGTTCGCGAAAATGAACAGAAATTTGAGTAAGTTTTTTGGAAAGTTTTTTGCCGGTACGCAAATAAAACGGAACACCCGACCACCGCGGTAAATTTATGTATGTTTTCAATGCAAAAAAAGTTTCGGTAGAACTGTCCGCATTGGCTTCTTTTTTATACCCCTGATACTGGCCTTTAATAATCCGCGTAGACAATTTTTCTGACGTTAACGGCTCCAAAGCCTGGAGGACTTTTAATTTTTCATCGCGAATTAATTTTGCCGTTAAATTATAAGGTTCGTCCATGGCAATAAGCGCCAACATTTGCAAAATATGATTCTGCAAAAAATCTTTCAAAGCCCCGGTTTGCTCATAAAAATTTATTCGTCTTTTTGCCCCCTCTTTTTCCAACACGGAAATTTCCACGTGGTCAATAAACCGATTATTCCATAACGGCTCAAACAGGCTGTTGGCAAACCGAACCACCATTAAATTTTGCACCGTTTCCTTACCGGCATAATGATCAATACGGTAAATTTGGTCTTCGGTAAAATATTTAAGCAATAAAGAATTAAGCGCCTGGGCGGATTTTAAATTAAACCCAAACGGTTTTTCCACCAAAATCCTCGCCCTGCGGCTGTGTAAATTACAAGTATTTAACAATCCGGAACTCTTGAGAATTTGAGCTAGGGACGAAAATTGCTGGGGGCTAGTGGCAAAATAAAACAACCGGTTATAACAAAAATGTTTTGGCTTTTCAATATCTGCCAAAATTTCAGACAGCTCATTGAAATTTCCCACGTTGTTAAAATCTCCGCAATAATAGACCAAATGTTTTAAAAACCGCGTTTGCTGTTTTGCGGAAACTTTTTTAATAACCTTAGATTTTTTTAGAATGAACTTTAAATACCCTTTGGCCGTTAATGAACGCCGGCCGACGCAGATAAGTTTAAAATTTTTGGGCAATAATTTATGCTTTTCCATATGCAACAAGGCCGGCAATAAATAGTCAGCCGAAAGATCGCCAGTAGCCCCAAAAATCGTTAAAATGGTGGGCTTTGAGGTTTGCCCTAAAGATTCAGAAGAAAATTTTTTTCGTCGCATAACAACTTAATATTACGCCATTTTCCTTAGCTTGGCAAAAACATCCCTTTTATGCAAAAAATGTGTTTTACTTTGTGGTCAAACGGTAAATCAATTTCCGTATTTCATCAATCATAATTACCGCGAAAGCTAAAATAAAAACAACCGCCCATTCGCCAAAAGACAGCGGCGTGGTCTTTAAAATTTTATTAAACCATTCTGTCTGTACGGCCACAACTTGGAAGACCAAATTTATGCCCAACGCCAACCAAATATAAATATTACTAAATACTCTTTTATTAAAAATGCTTTTTAGGGTAAACCGACAATTTATGGAATTGTACCACTGGAAAACAGCCAACAAAGTTAAAGCCATTGTTTGAGCTTTAATATGACTTACCGGATAATAAACGTTGTAAATGTAAATCGCCCCCAGAGCCATAGTCAAACCAACCAGCCCAATATGTATAAGCATTTGTCTATCAATAAAAAATTTAGAGAGACGGCCTTCACTTTTACGAAACACATCGCCCTCCTCTTTTTCCAAAGCCAAAGCCGCACCGGATAGCGGGTCGGTAATTAAATTGAGCCATAAAATCTGCACGGCCGTTACAGGCACGGGAAGACGTAAAAACAAACTTGTTACAACGGTCAACAATTCTCCAAAAGAGGTGGAAAATAAAAATTGCAGAGCCTTTTTTATATTCACATACATTATCCGGCCCTCTTTAATTGCCGTCACAATACTGCCCAAGTTGTCATCCAATAACACTATATCCGCGGCTTCTTTAGCCACTTCGGTGCCAATTTTGCCCATTGCCACTCCTAAATCCGCGGCCACCAAAGACGGAGCATCGTTAACACCGTCGCCGGTCATAGCTACAGTGAGCCCCAAAGACTGGTAGCCTTCTATAATCTTCATTTTGTCCTCCGGCGTAACCCGGGAAAAAACCGAGATTTTTGACAATTTATCCTTTAATTGTTCCGCCGACAATTCGGCCAACTCAGGGCCGGTTATTATAACATCGCCATCTTCATAAATCCCCGCCTCCTTGGCAATGGTCTTGGCCGTATTTTTTAAGTCCCCGGTAATCATTACCGCCTTTACCCCGGCTTCCCGGGCGAGGCGAACCGAATGTGCGGCTTCAGGGCGAAGCGCGTCTTCTATCCCCCAAAAACCTCCAAAAACCAAATCCTGAATATTATCTACGGGGTGTGTTTTATTTAAAACTTTATAGCCAAAAGCGACAACCCGCAAACCTTTTTGCGCGAATTCCTCAACTGCTTCTTCAAATAATTTTTGGTCCGCAACGGACTTTTCGCGGGTTAGCCCATTTTCCATATAATGCGTCGCATGGCCCAAAACCACTTCCGGAGCGCCGGCCACGGTGCAAAATATTTTATCTTCATGCTCATAAAAAACCGCCCGAAACTTATTTTTATACTCAAACGGTATTTCAGCGGTTTCCAAATACTTTGTCTGTAAAACTTCCCGACCCTGGCCCAATTTTTCTGCGTAAACCAACATTGCGGCCTCAGTAGGGTCACCGGAAACTTTATAGCCGCCAGTATCTTCAATAAATTGGACTGCCGCTTTGTTGGCCAAACAGGCAATGACAGCGCTTTGCCGTACATCAACCCATTCATTTTCCATCTTTTGAGCAAAATAAACTTGACCTCTTGGCTCGTAACCGTTGCCGGTAACCGTAAATACTTTCTTCCCGGCATATAAAGTTTTAATGACCATTTCATTTTTTGTCAGGGTACCGGTTTTGTCCACGGCAATAATATTCGCTTGCCCCAAAGCTTCCACAGCCTGCATTTTTTTTACCAATGCATTTTTTTTGCTCATTCGCCAGACGCCGTGAGCTAAAATTACCGTGAGTACCAAAGGCAGACCCTCTGGAATTACCGACACAGCCAACGATACAATAAGTGCGAACATTTCTTTTGCCGACTGGCCGGTGCTAGTCCCTAAAATAAACAAAAAAACCGACATCGCCGCCACAAAATATATTATAAACTTAGATAGTTTTTTAATATTTTTTTGCAAAGGCATTTCCGCTTCCGGTCTAAGCAACGTTTTACTGATTTTACCGACTTCGGTGTTTATACCGGTACCCACCACTATTGCCTGGCCGTCACCGCCCAAAATTGCAGTACCCTTAAACACCATGTTATGTTGGGAAGACAACGGCAAACCCTCTTCCACAATTACTCCTTCTTTTTTATGAACAGAGGACGACTCTCCTGTTAGCATGGACTCATCCATACTTAAGTTGTGAGAAAATACCACCCTGGCGTCAGCCACCGTCCGCTGTCCTTCCTTAAGTACCAAAATGTCTCCCGGTACCACTTCTGCTTCCGGTAATATTACTTCCTCACCCCCGCGCAAAACCGAGGCTTCGGTAGTGGATAATTTTTTCAGGCTTTGCAACATCCTACCAGCCCTACCTTCTTGCACCGCGCCAATAATAGCATTAACCAAAAGCACCGCTAAAATAATATAGGCATCCGTACTTTCGCGTAAATAAAAAATTATCGCTGAACACACCACTAAAATATAAATAAGCGGGCTTTTAAATTGCCGAAAAAAAACAACCAGCCAACTTTCTGGCGGCTTTTCAGGTAAAGAATTTAAACCGTGCGCTTTTAACCGAGCCTTGGCTTCCTGGAGACCTAGCCCTTTGGCTAAATCAATTTTAAATTCTTGGGCTAATTGTTGTTTGGTATATTGATACCACTGCATAAAAAATCAAGAATTATAAATTTATAATTCGTTTATATTAAACCAAAACTACAAGCAAAAATTATTCCTTTTCCAAATATGCTTTCAAATCGGTACGATAAATGTCTAATAATGTGATAAATACTGCCATTAAAATTGGACCCAATAAAAACCCAATTACTCCAAACATTTGTAAGCCCCCAATTACCCCCAAAAATACCAAAATGGGGTGAATGCTTGCCCTATTTCCTATGAGCCTTGGGCTAATAAAATTATCTATGCTTCCAACCGCCACTGCTCCCCAAATAGTTAAACCAACCCCGGCACCGGTTTGCCCGGATATAAACAAATAAATGATTGCGGGAATTAAAGATAGCGAAGTTCCCACAGTCGGAACCAGTGCCGCCAATACTGTAAAAGCCGCCCAGAGCACAGGCTGAGGCACACCAAAAATTAAAAATCCAATCAAAGCCACGCCACCTTGGCATAAGGCGACCAAAAACGAACCCTTCATCACCCCGGATATTGCCTGCTCTAATTTTTTTACAATTAAATTTTCATGAGTTTCCGACAGAGGAAATATTTCATTAAAATATTTTTTTATCTTATTGCCGTCGCGGAGTAAATAATAAAAGACAAAGAAAACAAAAAAGAAAGCCAAAAAGAAACCGGATAAATTTAGCAACAAATCTGTAAAACTCTGTAAAACCGTACCGGCTAAGCCCGATAGCCTGGCGGCAATATCTTTGTTTAAAGTTTGAATAATATTTTGTAAAAACTGGGGCAAACTATGGATAAAAGTTGTTTGATCAAACAAAACCTGACCTTGTTTAAATTTGCCGTACAATGCGGCCAATTCATTAAACAGCAATTGCCCGAACATCCACACCGGCACCATAAGCACGGCAAAAGCCAATAAAACACTTAATGCCGCACCTAAAACCTCCGAGCCCGTACGGGCAATAATTTTTCTGCTCATGGGTAAAAACAACACGGCTAAAATACCGGCTAAGGCCAGTAATTTAAAATACGGCAAAACCATTAATAGCACAACAAATGTTGCGGCAATTAACAGGGTAAAAAAACCTATAACTTGCATTCTTTGATTAGTCATATTGGTATTTATTTCGATAAACGTTATCTTCTCTTACATATATTATAGCAAACTTAAAGCTAATAAAGCTATGGACAAAAGGTGAAATTTATGGTATGTTTAGTTTGCTAGCCCAAGGCAGTTAATGGGCATTTTTATTTGATCAGTTGTAATTTAAATCATGAAAAGAGAAAACATCAGAAATATAGCCATTATTGCTCACGTTGACCACGGTAAAACCACACTGGTGGACGCCATGCTCAAACAAACGCAAACCGTAAAGGTGGATGAAAACACCAAGGATTTAATAATGGACTCTATGGATTTAGAACGTGAACGTGGCATTACCATTCGGGCCAAAAACGCTTCTTTAGTTTATAAAGGGACCAAAATCAACATCGTAGATACCCCGGGTCATGCGGATTTTGGCGGTGAAGTAGAACGCACACTTAGAATGGCCGACGGCGTACTGCTACTTGTAGATGCCAAAGAAGGTCCAATGCCACAAACTAAATTCGTCTTAAAAAAAGCTTTGGAACTCGGCCTAAAAGCCATTGTTGTAATAAATAAAATCGATAAACCCGACGCCCAAATAGACCATACGGTTAACCACACCTTCGATTTATTCGTTAAACTTAATGCCACTCATAACCAATTGGATTTCCCGATTATCTATTCCTCCGGTATCAGGGGGCTAGCTTCCGATTCAGCCGAAAATTTACTACAGAAACTTAAAGACCCAAATACCCAAGCCGACATATCCCCTCTTTTTGAAGCCATTATTAAACACATTCCGGCTCCTGACGTAAAACCACTGGATGGTTTTGCCATGCTGGTTTTGGCTCTAGTCTACGACAACTACAAAGGCAAAATGGGAATTGGCAAAATTTTCTCGGGCAATATTAAAAAAACCCAAGCCATCGCCCGCATAAAACCGGACGGTCAGCGGGAAAACGGTAAAATTACTTCTCTACAAATGTATGAGGGTTTAAAACCAATAGATGTTGAGGAGGCCACCGCCGGCGATATTGTAGCCATTGGCGGTTTTGATGACATTTCCATCGGCGAAACTTTAACCGATCCCGGCAACCCCATTCACTTAGAACCCGTAGAAATCGAACCGCCAACTATTAAAATGACTTTTGGCGTTAACACTTCCCCGTTTGCAGGACGTGAAGGCAAATTTGTCACTTCCAGAAATTTACGCGATCGTCTTTATAAAGAATTAGAAGTAAACGTGGCTTTAAAGGTGGAAGCCTCGGAGGAAGGCGCGGAAAGCTTTTTGGTTTCCGGACGCGGAGAATTGCATTTGGGAATTTTAATTGAAACAATGAGACGCGAAGGATTTGAATTACAAGTTTCTCAACCCCAAGTAATTTATCACGAAAAAGATGGTGTAAAACTTGAGCCTTATGAAATTGTGACCATAGACGTACCAACCGACTATCAGGGCACGATAATAGAAGAACTAGGCCGAAGAGGCACAGAACTTTTGCATATGGACAGCTCGGGTAACGGCGAATTGCACGCGGAATATTTAATTCCCACTCGCGGGCTTATTGGTTTAAAAAATTTACTGCTCACCCGTACCCGCGGAACGGTTATTTTAAATAATTTGTTTGACAGCTACAAACCGGTGCATGAAATAGACACTCATGTTAACGACCACGGTAGTCTTATTTCTTCCGAAACAGGTGTCTCCAATGCTTATGGCCTTAACAACGCCCAAGAACGCGGAATTTTGTTTATTAAACCAGCCACCGATGTTTATGAAGGTATGGTGGTGGGGAGAAATGCGCTTAATAGCGATATAGAACTAAACGTCTGTAAAACTAAAAAGCTCACTAACATCCGTTCATCCGGAACGGATGAAGCGATAATCTTGACCCCGGCTCGGGAAGTGGAATTGGACTTTGCCTTGGAATTTATTGGCCCCGATGAACTGGTGGAAGTTACCCCAAAATCTATTCGCATTCGCAAAAAAATACTTGGGGCCACGGAACGCAAACGCGCCGCAAGATAACTATCAAGAAAAGAGGAAGAAGTATCCCTTCTTCCTTTTTAATTTTGTGAGGTAATTAATTTTTTATCCCGCTGATTCTTTACAGTCATAAGTCCCCAACCCGCCGCTAAAATTGCCGCCACTCCGCCGGTGGCAATCCCCCACCTTGGACCTATGTGCTGGCCTAAAAATCCTACTATTGGTCCACCAATTGGAGTGGAACCCAAAAAAACAACGGCCCACAGCGCCATTACCCTACCCCTCATAGATGAAGGGCTTTCTGTTTGCAAAATTACATTTCCCAGCGAGGTTAAATTTATAGAAAATATTCCCACCACAACCATTGCCAAAACCGCTTGGTTTAAAGTCCTGGCTATTGATACCAGTAGCATACTAACACCCAAAAATACTGCGGCGAATATTAATAATTTTAAATTAATTTTGGTTCTATTGGCGGTATAAAAAGCGCCAATAACCGAACCCACACCCATAGCCGAAGTTAACGCCGCATAAGCCGGAGCACCCCCGGCAAATGTAAATTGTGCAAGTAACGGCAGGGCGACCTGAAACTCATAAGTTAAAGTACCTATTATTGCCATCATAATTAAAGTATTTTTTAAAATCGGGCTGGAACGAATATACTTAAAACCCTCTCGCAATTGTCCCTTAGTACTTTGTGCCAATCGGGATGGATATAATTGCTCTGAATTGATTAAATATAAAGCAATCAAAATAGCCAGAAACGAAAACCCATTTATGATAAAACACGGGGCCAAGCCAACCGCTACAATCAAACCACCGGCTAAGGCAGGGCCTATAGCTCTGGCTAAATTAAATTGCGCGGAATTTAAAGATATGGCATTAGTCAACTTTTCTTTTCCAACTAATTCCATGGCAAAAGCCTGCCTGGCCGGATTATCAAAAGCATTAACTAGGCCGGTCAACGAAGCAATTACAAACACCATCCATAATTTTACCCAGTCCCCCGCAATAAGTATGCCTAAAATAAGCGCCAAGACAGATGACGTAACATTGGTAAAAACTAACATTTTTCTTTTTGAAATTCTATCCACTATTACTCCAGCCCAAGGCCCTAAAAACAAAATCGGTAGGAATTGTGCCGCTGCCAAAAAACCCAGTGCGGTACCGGAATTAGTTAAGGTTAAAACCAACCAGGATTGCGCCACACCCTGCATCCAAGTACCGGACACCGAAACCGCCTGGCCAATAAAGTACAGGCGGTAATTACGGATTCTTAGGGAAGAAAAAGTTGTTTGAGCTAAATTTCTTACTCTTTCCATAATTGAACAATAATTAAGTCTAATAATACTCTCGGCGGTATTAAGCCGGTTTTTAACTCCTCGTCTAAAGCTTTTAGCTTAGCCAATAATTCCAATACTGTTTTTTGGGGGAATCTACCGGCCACTTTTTTCATTACAAACAACCGACCCGGTTTCCAACCTAAAATTTCCAATATTTCCGACTCGCTCTTTTTTTGAAACAAAAAATCCTGTACTATGGCCACATTTCTAAATTGCTCCGCGAGCAACGCATTTAATTGAATAGCTGTGCCCTTTTCCTCGCCACTTGTCTGCTGACGTAAAAACCTGTCCATTAAATTAAGGGCTTTTTGCTTATTACCGTCGGCTATGGCGTTTGTTAAATCAAAAACATCAACCTCTTCATTTTGAGACACCAAACTTAAAATATCACCCTCGGTAATTTCTCCGCCCTTAGCATGACTGATAAGTTTTTGCAGTTCACTTTCCGCCTGCCACAAGTTATAGACTTCCTGTACGGCCACAATTTTTCCTGCCACTTTGGTTTCTTTTGCATTCTCCCGCCCTAAAACCCGGGCCAAAACATCGGCAGCATGGACGGATAATTTTGCTCCCAACTCTTGGGAACGATTCATTAGCCAAGTATCTAATTCCTTTCCGTGAGGCAGGTTGAATTCTTTTATTTCAATGCTCTTATTGGCCAATAATTTTTTATTATCAGCATTTCTTTTATCTAGCTTCTCTTCCAATAATACAATCCTATTTTTAGCGACAATCAGTGAAGTAATCTTTTCTTCAGCGTTAAATAACAACGCCATATTTTTCAAGATATAAATTTTTGCCTGAGAAAATAAATCCGCCCCGACTAGCTCCTCCAAAGAGGGCGGGCTTTCCGCATCAATAAAAAAATCGGCCCTAACCCCCGATGCTTGTTCCAACGAAGCAACGTATTGCCGTTTAGAATAATCATCAGGACCTAAAATAAGAGTTAGCATAAAACCTTGAAATTATTAGAAAACCATGGTAAAATGTCAAAGATTGATTAAATTTTGGGTCGGTAGCTCCCTCCTTCGCTGAAGCTACGGAGGGCGAGACGTAAGATATTCATCTTATGGTAATATGTATTCTCGCCTTGCGAAGTGTTGACGAAGTATGGGTCGGTAGCTCAGTCGGTAGAGCATCTGCCTCTTAAGCAGGGTGTCGTGGGTTCGATCCCCACCCGACCCACCAAAAAACATTAACCTATCTCGGTTGATGTTTTTTATTTATAGTAGCTTTCATATTCTTGCTGAAACAAATTAAATTTTTGGTGCACCCGGCAGGATTTGAACCTACTACCTCTTGGTTCGAAGCCAAGCGCTCTATCCAAATGAGCTACGGGTGCATAATTAATTTAACGGGCCAAAAGGCATTGCTTAAATCCCAATAATTATAACTCAAAGCAGGACTTTGCGCTACACAGGGCAAAAACCCAAAATCCACAATAAAAATTGTGGCAAAACGAAAAAACAATTATTTTAGAGAAAAGGGATTGGAAAAAATTTCTATTTGGGGCTCATAATCTTTCCCCTGTTTAATTCGGTCAACAACCTTTTCATATTTTATAAAATCTATCCTTACCCCTTTTTCTTTAGTAACCAAAACAGGATCGGCATTGATATTTAATACGACTTGTACCGAATTTTTAATCCGTAATATGTCCATAATTAGAATAATAAAAAACACGAAAATAAACAACCAGCTTAAATTTCTGGCAGTTCGCACAGCCAGATCTTTTATTGCGGACATATCTATTTTTATTATCTTATTCATA
>Ga0172370_10007359_pt1 | contig 13514 bp, 10 predicted proteins | sample LakKiv5m_FD_114538 | JGI IMG/M metagenome (GOLD analysis project Ga0172370, IMG submission 114538) | Freshwater microbial communities from Kabuno Bay, South-Kivu, Congo - kab_022012_11.5m | ecosystem: Environmental > Aquatic > Freshwater > Lake | place: Democratic Republic of the Congo...
GCCTTTCCAAAAGCTGGTAATCGCAGCGGAAGTGATGGTGATGCCCCGCTCTTTCTCCTGCTGCATCCAATCCATGGTCGCAGCACCTTCATCCACTTCACCGATCCGGTGAACTTTTCCGGTATAAAACAGAATTCGCTCGGTAGTCGTCGTCTTGCCGGCATCAATATGGGCCATGATACCGATGTTGCGCGTTTTATCTAATTGGAACGATTTGGACATAAAAAAACCACTTGCTTCGAGAAAGCCCTACGGCAGAGGTATTCTGCTCAAAAGGACGTGAGGACTTTAGCGGGCTGGAAAGATCGGCTCTGGATCAAGACTTTGGCGCCGTTCCGACCGCCCACTCCGTAAGCCTGTGGCTTGATAGAATGGAGATGCTGCGAAATCAGTCGATGTACTGCGCCAGGTCTTAGCAACTACTTTCCAATCCGGCTGTCTTTGAGCCCATATAGAATTGGAGTTGGACTGCAAGACTGGCAACTCAAAAACTGCTAGTTTGCAAAAAGAACTCGGATATTACCATTTAAAATGGGCAAAAGCCCGGTTCGCTTCTGCCATTTTGTGCACGTCTTCGCGCTTTTTAATTGAAGCACCCTCGTTGTTGGAAGCTTGCATGAGTTCCCCGGCCAATTTCTCCGCCATCGTTTTCTCGGAGCGGCCCCTCGCATAGCTGATGATCCAGCGGATGGCTAAGGCCTGCTGACGGTCACCACGAATTTCGACCGGCACTTGATAGGTGGCACCACCCACACGCCGAGATCGGACTTCCAATATCGGTTTGACATTGGCCATCGCCTTGTCGAATACTGCGATGCCCTCGGAACCTGCTTTCTTATTTGTAATGTCGATCGCCCCGTAAAATATCTTTTCCGCGATGCTACGTTTGCCGCGACGAAGCAATCCATTTATGAATTTTGTAACCAGGATGCTATGGTATTTGGGATCCGGAAGAACCTGTCTTTTAGTAGCTCGTTTCCTTCTTGGCATTTGAATCTCGCAAAAATATCAAGCCGCAATTACTATATGATCTGTTTACTTTTTCAGCTTGGCGCCGTATTTTGATCGGCTTTGCTTGCGTTCTTGTACACCGCCGGTATCCAAGACGCCGCGGATGATATGATATCTCACGCCCGGCAGATCCTTTACACGTCCGCCCCTTATCAACACGATAGAGTGTTCCTGTAAGTTGTGCCCTTCTCCAGGAATATAGGCGGTAACTTCAAAACCGTTCGTCAACCTAACACGGGCGACTTTCCGCAACGCCGAATTGGGCTTCTTGGGAGTGGTAGTATAAACGCGCGTGCACACTCCACGCCGCTGCGGCGATCCGCTTAAGGCAGGTGCCTTTTCTTTTCTATCTAATCTTTTGCGCCCGTAACGGACAAGTTGATTTATGGTGGGCACTATTCCTCCTTTTAGCAAAGCCGGTTAATATAATGCATCGGAACTGAATTTCCAAGCTTTTTTTCTTTTTGCGGGATACCTCACTTTTTGGTGGAGATGCCTGCATCCGCAAACATGACATCTGCCATCGTGTCATTCCGGCGGATGCCGGAATCTTCAATCTGGTTCCCAAACTGGAGTTTGGGAACCAGGTGGAAAATCCTCCTAGCGAAAGCTCAAAATGCCGGGCCAGATGGGTTTAAGCTAAGATGCTTTCGCTCTCTTGTTGTTCTTCCTCTTCTTCCTCAGCTTCCTCGACGACCTTTGTTTCCATATCCGGAGGCACTTCGAGCTCTGGGCCGGTGACCAACATCTCTTTGAACTTGTTCAAGCCGGTTCCGGCTGGGATGAGATGTCCCATCACCACGTTTTCTTTCAGTCCCAAGAGATGATCAACCTTGCCTTCCACTGAAGCATCGGTCAGCACTCGGGTTGTTTCCTGGAAAGAGGCAGCGGAGATAAAGCTTTCGGTAGTCAAAGACGCCTTGGTAATCCCCAGCAGCAACGGCTGGAACGTGGCCGGTTGCGCCGGACGAGCCTGAGGCACCTCTTTTTCCTGCGATTCCAGTTTCTTCACCGTCTTGCGGAATTCTTCGCCTTCGACTATTTCATGAATCTGATATTTCGAAGCGCCCTTGGCGGTAATGACGACCTGATTGCGGATTTTTTCATTCTTCTGCAAGAAGGACAATCGGTCCACTTGATCCCCTTCGAGATAAAGGGTATCGCCGGAATCTTCGATTTTCACTTTTTGCAGCATCTGCCGCACAATCACTTCGATGTGCTTGTCATTGATGCGCACACCTTGCAGGCGGTAAACTTCCTGAATTTCGTTTACCAGATATTCCTGCACTTTATTGGCGCCCATGATAGCCAAGATATCGTGCGGCGCAACCGAGCCTTCGGATAATTTTTCACCCGCGTGGACAAAGTCGCCATCGTGAACCAACACGTGCTTGCCGTAGCCAATGAGGTAAACCTTCTCTTCGTGACCGTCTTCGGAAGTCACTATGATTTTACGCACGCCGCGCTTCATCTCGCCGAAACGGACGATACCGTCGATTTCACTAACAACCGCTGGCTCTTTCGGTCTGCGCGCTTCGAACAACTCGGCCACTCGCGGCAAACCACCGGTTATGTCACGCGTTTTTGCAATTTCGCGCGGAATCTTCACCAAGACGTCGCCCGCCGATACTGGATCGCCCGCATGCACCTGCAGGTAGCCGCGCGTTGGTACCACGTAGGAGGCCAATACTTCACCCTGATCATCCAAAACCTGGATAGTCGGGCTGAGGTTACGCATTCGCGTCTCAATAATGACTCTTTGTCGCAAACCGGTGGTTTCATCCAATTCTTCCCGGAGAGTGATGTTTTCAAGAATATCGACAAAGTTCACAGTTCCGGAGAAATTGGAAATGATATTCGCTGTGTATGGATCCCATTTGAAAATGACTGTCCCGCGGGTGACCCTCGAGCCGGATTCGACAAGAACCGTAGCGCTGTAGGGAACAGTCAGACGCTCCATGAGACGATTGTCATCGTCCAAAACACTGATGCGTCCATTACGCCCGATGGTCACGATTTCGCCGTCGTCACGCTTGACCACTTTAAGGTTGTCCCAGTCGATTTTACCATCATGCTTGGATACTACCTGCGATTGCGCAGCGATGCGGGAGGCCGTACCACCGATGTGGAAGGTTCGTAGTGTCAATTGCGTGCCCGGCTCGCCGATGGATTGGGCTGCCATAACACCGACTGCCTCGCCGATACCAACCATTTTGCCGTTAGCGAGATTTCGCCCATAGCAAAGCGCACAGATACCGCGCGGCGATTCGCAAGTGAGGACGGATCGAATCATGACGCTCTCCAAACCGGTCGCACCAATCCGCTTGGCAATCTCTTCGTCGATAAGCTGACCTACCTCGACAATGATGTCGCCGCTATCCGGATCAAAGACATCTTCCGCTGCCACTCGACCGACAATGCGGTCTTGAATGGACTCGATGATCTCTTCGCCTTCTTTCAGATCGCCGACGCGCAGACCCAAGATCGTACCGCAATCGTGCAGGGTAACGATCACGTCCTGCGCCACGTCCACCAACCGGCGGGTGAGATAGCCTGCATCGGCGGTCTTTAGTGCGGTATCCGCAAGACCTTTGCGCGCGCCATGGGTGGAGATAAAGTATTCCAACACCGTCAATCCTTCAAGGAAATTTGCCTTGATGGGATTCTCGATGATTTCGCCCATAGAACCGGTCATTTTCTTCTGCGGCTTGGCCATCAAACCACGCATTCCCGCCAATTGACGGATCTGCTCTTTGGAGCCTCGGGCGCCGGAATCAGCCATCATATAAATCGGATTGAATCCCTGCCGATCCTGCCGCAAGCGCTCGAACATTTTTTCCGCCACGTTGCTGGTGGTATGCGTCCAAATGTCGATGATCTGATTGTAACGCTCGCCATCGGTAATGATACCACGCTCATAGCGTTTCTGAATGGCCGCTACGCTAGCGTGGGCATGAGTCAGCAGCTCATCCTTTTCCGCTGGAACGATCACGTCATCCAGTCCTACGGTGGCGCCGGATTTCATAGCAAACTTGAAACCGATTTCTTTCAAATCATCCAGCAGATTGGCGGTGTGATAGTTGCCGAACTTGGCATAAGCTTTGGCAACCAATTCTTCAATGGCCTTCTTGGTCAGCAGCTCGTTGATAAAACGCAATTCCTTGGGAAGGATTTCATTGAAGATCACCCTGCCGACCGTCGTATCCAGCATCGTGCCGTTGAAACGCACTTTTATGGGCGCATGCAAATCGATTCGATAATCGTTGTAGGCAATGAGAACTTCTTCAGTCGAAGAAAAGACCATGCCTTCGCCGCGGACGCCGGTACGACGCTTGGTCAAATAGTATATTCCCAGAACAATGTCTTGGCTGGGTATGGCCAAGGGCCGCCCGTGCGCCGGCGACAGGATGTTATGGCTCGAAAGCATCAGAAGCTTGGTTTCGATTTGAGCATAGAAAGACAACGGCACGTGCACGGCCATTTGATCGCCATCAAAGTCAGCGTTGAACGCGGCGCAAACCAGCGGGTGGATTTGGATTGCCTTGCCTTCGATTAAAATCGGCTGAAATGCCTGGATGCCCAATCGATGCAGCGTCGGCGCGCGGTTCAGCATGATGGGATGATCGTCGATGATCTCTTCCAAGATATCCCAAACTTCCGATCCGCGCCGATCCACCAACTTTTTGGCGCTCTTGACGGTCTTGACCAGTCCTCTTTCTACTAATTTGCGAATGACAAAAGGCTTGAATAACTCCAACGCCATTTCTTTGGGCAAACCGCATTCATGTAGTCTAAGCTCCGGGCCCACGACGATCACCGAACGACCGGAATAGTCGATACGTTTGCCAAGCAAGTTCTGACGAAAACGTCCCTGCTTGCCGCGCAGCATGTCCGACAGGCTCTTGAGCGCTCTATTGCCGTCGCCGCGCACTGCGGAAGACTTGCGTCCATTGTCGAACAAGGAATCGACCGCTTCCTGCAGCATGCGTTTTTCATTACGCAAAATGACTTCTGGCGCCTTGATTTCCAATAGCTTTTTCAGCCGGTTATTGCGAATGATGACGCGACGATACAAATCATTCAAATCGGAAGTCGCGAAACGGCCGCCTTCCAACGGAACCAATGGCCGCAGTTCCGGCGGCACGACCGGTATAACGGTCATGACCATCCAATCAGGCCGATTGATTCGCTCACGATTAGCGCGACGAAACGCTTCGACCACTTTCAAGCGTTTTAAGGAATCTGTCTTGCGTTGGATAGACGTCTCATGGCGGGCTTGATAGCGCAATTGCCGGGAGAGGTCATCGATATTGACGGTTTTGAGCAAGTCTAAAATTGCGTGACCGCCTATATTGGCGTGAAATCTTTCCTCTTCCGGTACGTCGCTTTCGACCTCTTTCATCTGGGCGATCATTTCCAGATATTCTTCTTCGCTAATCAATTCCTTCTTGGACAAGCCGCTTTTTCCGGGACGAACCACTACATAAGACTCGTAGTAGATGATTCGCTCCAGCACCTTGATGCTCATGCCGAGAATATAGCCGGTTTTGGACGGCAAGGAGCGCCAGTACCAGATGTGAACGACCGGAACCGCCAGCGTGATATGCCCCATGCGCTCGCGGCGTACGCTTTTCATCGTTACTTCAACGCCGCAGCGATCGCAGACGATGCCCTTATAGCGAATGCGTTTGTACTTGCCGCAATGGCATTCCCAGTCCCGTACCGGGCCAAATATCTTTTCACAGAAAAGACCATCTTTTTCCGGCTTGAAGGAACGATAATTTATAGTCTCGGGTTTGGTTACCTCGCCGTGTGACCGCTCAAGTATTTTATCCGGGGAAGCCAAACCAATATAGATGGCATTAAAATTTGTATTCTGAGCTGGAATGTCGTGTGTGATCATGTAATTCACAATATCACCTCCAAACTCGTTATAGGAGCCTGACAGATGCTCGGGGATGCGTTGTTAGAGCAAAACATTACAAAATATTTTGATCCGATGACCATTAACTACCTCTTGTGACCATCGTTAATTAACTCAACGTCCAAACCCAGGCCTTGAAGCTCACGAATGAGGACGTTAAATGATTCCGGTATGCCCGGTTCGGGGATATTTTCCCCTTTGACGATCGCTTCGTACGCCTTGGAGCGCCCGCGCACGTCGTCGCTTTTGACGGTAAGAATTTCTTGCAGAGTATAAGCGGCGCCGTAGGCTTCCAGTGCCCAAACTTCCATTTCACCGAATCGCTGACCGCCAAACTGTGCTTTACCGCCGAGAGGCTGTTGGGTAATGAGCGAATATGGCCCGATGGAGCGAGCGTGAATTTTATCTTCGACCAAGTGAGAAAGCTTCATCATATAGATCCAGCCAACGGTCACCTCTTCGTCGATGAACTCGCCGCTTCGCCCGTCAAAGAGGTTGGACTTGCCGCTCAACGGCACACCTGCCTTCTGCATCTCTTGCTGAATTTCATCCAACGTTGCGCCATCGAATACCGGGGAAGCGAACAGAGCGTTGAGCTTGTGAGCTGCCCAGCCCAAGTTCGTCTCCATTATTTGCCCCAAATTCATCCGCGATGGCACGCCCAGAGGATTCAAAATGATATCCACCGGGGTGCCATCCGGCATGTACGGCATGTCTTCGATCGGGACGACTTTGGCCACCACGCCTTTGTTACCGTGGCGACCGGCCATCTTGTCGCCCACCATCAGCTTTCTCTTCTTGGCGACGTAAACTTTTGCAAGCTGAACGATACCCGGAGGAAGCTCATCTCCAACGACGATCTTGAACTTCATCAGTTCATACTCGTCCTCGATATCCGTCAATCGCTTTTCATAACGCTTTAGAACTTTTTGGATGAGCTTGTTGGTCTCGTTTTCTTCCACCACGCCGGAGGAGAAATCTACATTGTCAAAATCAAGCTTGTCCAAATTGGCCGGCTTAAGTGCGGTTTTGGCTTTAATCGCCAACTTGCCGCTATCCAACTCGCGAATGCCTGCCGATATTTTTCCGTCCAACAGCTCACGCACTTTCTCATCCCGTTGCTGTTTAGCTTCGGCCTTGGCCTTCTCGATCCATTCCTCCAGCTCATCCAAGCCCTTTTTGTCTTTGCGCTTGGTGGCCGGGTCTTTTTTCTTCCGAGAAAATAGCTTGGTGTCTATGACGACTCCCTTGAGTCCGGGAGGCGCTTTCAAAGAGGCATCTTTGACGTCGCCGGCTTTCTCACCAAAAATGGCTTTGAGCAGTTTTTCTTCCGGTGTGGGATCGGTCTCACCCTTGGGGGTCACCTTACCAACCAGAATGTCGCCGGCGGCAACTTCAGCGCCAGTGCGGATGATGCCGTTTTCATCCAAATCCTTGGTCGCTTCTTCGCTGACATTCGGGATTTCACGCGTCAACTCCTCTTCGCCGCGCTTGGTGTCCCGCACTTGCAGCTCGAATTCTTCGATGTGCACCGAAGTAAATATGTCGTCCTGCACGACACGCTCGGAGACGACAATGGCGTCTTCGAAATTGTAGCCGCGCCAAGGCATGAACGCAACCAACACGTTCCGACCCAAGGCCAATTCACCGGCATCCGTGGCCGCGCCGTCGGCAATCACTTGCCCGGCGGCTACCTTTTGGCCTACCGTCACGACAGGCTTTTGATTGATGCAGGTATCCTGGTTGGTGCGCATAAACTTGGTCAGACGATAGGTGACCAGATCGCTTCTCTCGAAATCCAGCAGATGCTCGCGCTCGCTGGCAGCGCCTTTGGGCTTGCTTTTGCGAATCACGATTTCTTTGGCATCGACTTTGACAACGACGCCATCCACCTCGCTCGTCAGCACAGCGCGTGAATCGCGGGCAACTTTTGCCTCCATTCCGGTTCCGACCAACGGGGCTTCTGGATTCAGCAAAGGTACGGCCTGGCGCTGCATGTTGGAACCCATCAAGGCTCTGTTGGCGTCATCATGTTCGAGGAAGGGAATGAGTGCCGCTGCCGCGGAGACGATTTGCGTCGGCGACACGTCCATATAGCTTACTTGCGCCGGAGTTACGACCGGGAATTCGCCACGTACCCGGCATTTCACGCCGTCGTTTGTCAGTTTACCGGCGGGATCCAGCGGCTCGTTTGCTTGCGCGACGATCAATTCCTCTTCATCGTCAGCAGCTAAAAAGTGTATCTTTTCGGTGGCCTTGCCGCTTTCGACGACCCGGTAAGGGGTTTCGATAAAACCAAAGTCATTGATGCGAGCAAAAGTGGTAAGAGAGGAAATAAGACCGATGTTCGGACCTTCGGGTGTTTCTATAGGACAAAGTCGACCATAATGAGTATAGTGAACGTCACGAACCTCGAATCCGGCTCGTTCTCTGGTCAATCCGCCGGGACCAAGGGCCGAGAGACGCCGCTTGTGCGTCAATTCCGCTAACGGATTGGTTTGATCCATAAACTGCGACAATTGGCTGGTGCCAAAGAAGGTATTGATAACCGACAGAATGGTTCGCGCGTTGACCAAGTCTTGAGGAGTTGGATTCTCGCTCTCGCGCAGGTTCATTCGCTCTTTGATGGTGCGGGCCATACGCGCCAGCCCAACGCTCATTTGAGCAGCAAGCTGTTCACCAACCGTGCGAACGCGGCGGTTGCCTAAATGGTCAATGTCATCCGGCGAGCGCTTGCCTTTGCGCAGATCAAGGAGATGCTTGATGATTCCAAGGATGTCTTCTTTGGTTAAAGCAGTGGCCTTGGGATCGACGCCCAAACCAAGCTTCTTGTTAAGCCGATGACGACCTACCTCGCCTAAATCATAGCGTTTGGGATTGAAGAACAACCGCTCGATCAGTACACGGGCTGTCTCTAAATCCGGAGGCTCACCGGAGCGCAACTGGCGATAGATGGTTTCTAAGGCTTCTTCTTGGGAATTGGTAATGTCCTTGATAAGCGTGTTGCTGATGATTTCCGGGCCGAAAATCTTGTCGGATTTCAGCACTTCGATCTTGTCCATGCCCAAATTCACCAGGATCTGTATCTGCTCGATGCTTAATTCGCTAAACTTGTCGACAATAACCTCACCAGTGTTTTTATCGACAATGTCATCTATCACCCGGAACCCGACATGCTCTTCTAAATTCTTCTCATCAATGACTACTTCCGTGACGAGCTGAAAAGCGTCAAGAATCTCTCGATCGCTGGACAATCCGATGGCGCGTAGCAGAGTCGTGACCAGAAATTTCTTCCGCCGATCAATGTACACGTTCATGATGTCGTTGATGTCGGTAGTAAATTCTACCCACGATCCACGCAGCGGAATAATACGCGCCGAATACAGCTTGGTGCCGTTGGGATGCGTGGTTTCATCAAAAAAGACGCCTGGGGATCGGTGCAACTGACTGACGATGATGCGCTCGGCACCGTTGATGATGAAGGTGCCTCGATGAGTCATCTGCGGCAAATTGCCCAAGTAGACCGTTTGTTCAATCGAGTTGGCAAGCGGATCGTTAGGATCATATTCGTCTTTGATAGAAAGACGTAGCTTGGCCTTGAGAGCGACGGAATAAGTCGTTCCGCGTTCCTGGCATTCTTCCACCGAGTATTTGGGCGGATCGATGTAGTATTCGATAAAATCAAGCTCAAAGTTTTCGCGGCTGTCGGTGATCGGAAACACGCTAGCAAAGACTTCCTGCAGCCCTTGATTCTTTCGCTCGGAAGGAACAGTATCGGGCTGCAAAAAATCTTTGAAGGACTTTAATTGGATATCCAACAAGTCCGGCAGTTCGGTAGCCGTTAAAATCTTTGAGAATGATCTACGTTCTGTTCTCACACCAATTGACAAAGAATTCACTTCCTTTCAAACAGGTACATTGAATACAAAAACCGAGCTACTATGGCTCGGTTTTTTTCTGAACGTAATATCCAAGCACTACTTAAGCTCGATTTCCGCGCCGACTTCTTCCAACTTGGCTTTCATATTGGCAGCTTCATCTTTGCTGACGGCTTCCTTCACCGTGCTCGGAGCTCCATCCACCAAGTCTTTGGCTTCTTTGAGGCCAAGGTTCGTCAGAGTGCGGACCACCTTAATGACCTGAATCTTTTGTGCACCGGCTGATTTGAGAATCACATCAAATTCGGTCTTTTCTTCGACCGGGGCGGCTTGCGCGGCTCCAGCTGCTGGCACTCCGGCTGCCGCAACTGCTACGGGAGCTGCGGCGGTCACGCCAAAACGCTCTTCCAAGGCTTTGACTAATTTGGACAACTGAAGAACACTCAAGTCCTCGATTGACTTTATCAGCTTGTCGATCTTGGGATCACCAGATTCGGTCGCTTTGGTATCTTTTTCTACTACTTCGGTTGCGGGCATTTCTACCTCCCGTTAAGGTTACAAAATTATTTAGAAGGGTTATGATTCCTTCTTCTCTTTAATTGCATTTAGTGTATAAACAAATTTGCTCATCATGGATTGTAGGCCGCCAATGAATCCGGACAGCGGCGCAGCAATGGCCGAGACGACTTGGCCGACTAAAACTTGCCGCGAAGGAATATTCCTGATCGCTTCTGCCGATTTTTGATCGAGCAAATCTCCCTCAAAGACAGCGGCTTTGATGGCGGGCTTTTCTTTGTCTTTGCGAAAGTCAAAAATTACCCGAACCGGAGATGCAGGGTCTTGAGTGGCAATGGCCAAGCCGGTCGGCCCCGTCAAATAGGGGATCATTTGTCCAAAGCCGGCCTTTTCTGCGGAAATTCTAGCCAAGGTGTTTTTGACGACGACGTATTGAACACCGGCTTTCCTTAGCTCTCTACGGAGTCTGGTAATATCTTCGACAGAAAGCCCGGCAAAGTCCGTCATAAAAATGCTTTTTGCTTTGCCCAGAGCTTCACTAAGCTGCTCAACCTTTTCAACCTTTTCTGCTTGCGGCATGTATTCCATTCCTTATTTCAAAACAACAGCAGCGGAAACAATCAACTTTGATTATGCGGCTTCACCGATGGTGCTACGATCGATGCGGACGCCGGGTCCCATGGTGCTGGAAACGGTAATGCTCTTGACGTAGACCCCTTTGGCCGTGGTCGGCTTGAGGCGGTTCACCGTATCTATAAAAGCCTGAACGTTCTCCCGCAGTTGGCCGGAGCTGAACGACTTTTTGCCAACGGCCGCGTGGATGATGCCATTCTTGTCTACGCGGAAGGCGATCTTACCAGCCTTGGCTTCTCGAACCGCTTGGCCGACTTCAAAAGTAACCGTTCCGCTCTTTGGATTCGGCATCAAGCCCCGCGTTCCTAAAATACGTCCCAGTTTACCGACTTGCGACATGATATCAGGAGTTGCGATAACCACATCAAAATCGAGCCAGCCCTCTTGAATCTTGGCAATCAAATCGTCTGAGCCGACATAATCTGCGCCGGCTTCCTGCGCCTCTTTTTCTTTTGCGCCCTTGGTTAAAACGCAGATGCGCACCTTCTTACCTGTGCCGTGCGGTAAAACCACGGTGCCGCGCACCATTTGATCCGCCTTGCGGGGATCGACTCCTAATCGAACACTGACCTCAATCGACTCATCAAACTTGGCGGTCGCGCTCTCCTGCACTTTCTGTATCCCATCGGCCAAGCCGTAGCTTTGTCGGCGATCGACTTTTGCCGCCGCTTCTTGATATCGCCTGCTAACCTTCATTATTTCTCCGATATTTCGTATTGCTTAGGGAACTCGTTCAACAACCGGCGATGGCCTATTCCACCGTGATGCCCATGCTTCGCGCCGTACCTTCCACCATTCGCATGGCCATTTCCAAATCGTTGGCATTGAGGTCAGCCATCTTTGTTTCCGCGATCTGGCGAACTTGCTCCTTCGTCACTTTGCCAACCTTGTTACGATTCGGTTCGCCGGAGCCTTTTTCTATGCCAATCGCCTTTTTGAGCAGAACGGCCGCCGGTGGAGTTTTCGTGATGAAGGTGAAGGAGTGATCAGCATAGACTGTGATGATAACCGGGATAATGAGTCCTTGCTTGTCCTGCGTTTTTGCATTGAACGCTTTGCAGAACTCCATGATATTCACGCCATGTTGTCCCAAGGCCGGGCCGACAGGTGGAGACGGGTTTGCATTTCCAGCCGAAATTTGCAGTTTGATTGTACCGATTACTTTTTTCGCCATAGCTTAGCCTTATGCTTCCAATTCTACTTGTAGAAAATCCAATTCGACAGGAGTCGACCGGCCAAAAATGCTGACCATTACTTTGACTTTATTTTTCTCTTCGTTGACTTCTTCAATGAACCCGGCAAAATCCGTAAACGGGCCGTCAGTAACCTTGATTGGATCGCCCACATGAAAAGGTATGCGCGAACGATCTTTGCCGCCGCCTTCGACCTTGCCAAGAATTCTTTCTGCTTCTTCGGGCTTGAGGGCGATTGGCTCATTCTTGCTGCCAACAAAATTGGTGACACCGGGAGTATTGAGAATAAGATGGCGCGTATCCTTGTCGAAGGCCATATGCAGCAACATATAACCTGGAAAGATGATCTTGGTACGGACTCGCTTTTTCCCCTCTTTCATTTCGGTTATCTCTTCCGAAGGAACAAGAATTTTATCGATTTTTCCTTCCAAGCCGGAAAACTTGATCTCATTCTCCAGATATGCCTTGATTTTATTCTCATGCCCGGAGAGAACATGTATAGCATACCATTTTAATTCATCTTGTTCCACTAAGAGCCGATCCTTTTTGCCAGCTTTTAAAAATAACCCAAAATCTGCAAAAGTTACTTTCTATTCTCGGTTTTTGCGCGCTGCTCAATTTATGTCCAAATGATACGAGTATGCTTCTCAAAACTGACCCGCGAAATGTCCGGACTAATAAATTAGGCCAAGCAATCTCGACAGAATGTGATCAACCACGAAAATAAAAATCGCGAAAAACAAGGACACGCCGATTACGACAGCCGTCGAGCCTTTCAATTCATTGCGCGTGGGCCAGCTTACCTTGGACATTTCCTGCCGGACGTCCTTAAGAAACTTGCTAATCTTTTGCAGCATTCTCTTGCACCTATTGGGTATTCATGTACAAGCGCTGAACAAGCCAGCGCTTATACTTTTGCGTCGAGTCATTTGCAGGCCTGGAGGGACTCGAACCCCCAACCGCCGGATTTGGAGTCCGGTGCACTACCAATTGTGCTACAGGCCTAAGCGAGCCATTTATCGTGTTTCTTTGTGGGTCGTGCGCTTGTTGCACCACGGACAAAATTTCTTATACTCTACCCGTCCCGTTTGCTTGCGTTTGTTTTTAGTGGTGGTATAGTTTCTTCGCTTGCAATCAGAACATTCCAATGTCACCAAGTCTCTCATTTTCTAAGCCACATTTCATCTGACATGAATGGTAAGCCTTTGAAAGCGCACTTTCGAAAAGGCAATTTATTTGAATATCTTCGTCACCACGCCGGCGCCAACCGTGCGGCCACCTTCGCGGATGGCGAAACGCAGGCCTTCTTCCATGGCGATTTCGGTTATCAACTCGCCTACGATCCGTACGTTATCGCCC
>Ga0172370_10007363_pt1 | contig 13510 bp, 4 predicted proteins | sample LakKiv5m_FD_114538 | JGI IMG/M metagenome (GOLD analysis project Ga0172370, IMG submission 114538) | Freshwater microbial communities from Kabuno Bay, South-Kivu, Congo - kab_022012_11.5m | ecosystem: Environmental > Aquatic > Freshwater > Lake | place: Democratic Republic of the Congo...
TTGTAATTATTGGAAGCAATCATGTCTGACAGGAAACTAAGTGCCCAAACCGTGGCACTCTCCTTTGTATCCTTTAATATATATGCAACTGCAGAAAAAACTTTTGGGTTTCCAAGCCTGTTTTTCATATCTATTGGTATGGATTCCTGTTTTCTTGCCACAATCTCTCTCATCCACTGTTCCATGGCAATGTCTTTGGGCTCAGTCGGTGCGGATTCTTTCATCTCATTAAAGACCGGAGGCATAAGTAAATTAATCCATAACTATTTATATCCTTAATGTACCTGCTAATCCAAAAAAGGGAAAATAAAAAAAGAAAGAAAAAATAAAAGGAAACTAGAAGGAGAAGTTCTCCATCTCCATTGCGCGCCCGTAAGACTTTTCAGGCTGCTGCGCAGCTTCATCGGTCCACTTGAGCTGGCTGCACTGCAATCCCGTTACGATAGCCGTTACGGAAATGCTGTCTCCAAGGGACGGGTCAAGCCTTGCGCCCATCTTGATGTTTGCCTTGGGGTCAAAGTTCTTGGTTATTCCCTCTCCAATCTCAATCGCTTCCCCGAGCGTTAGTGCTGTGCCGCCGTTTATGTGCAGCAATGCGTTCTTTGCGCCCTCGTAGCTGATGTCAAGCAGCGGGTGCGTGAGCGCATTTTTCACTACCTGCTCCACGCGGTCGCCGCCTTTTCCCTCTCCCATTGAGATAAGTGACACTCCTCCGTTTTCCATTACGCTCTTTACGTCCGCATAGTCCACGTTCATGAGCGAGGGGAAAAGTATAGTGTCCGTAATTCCCGTAACTGCTTTGCCCGTTATCATGTCCGCAAGCTTGAACGCATCCGAGATTGGAAGGTTTGGCACATAGCTTGCAAGCCTGTTGTTGTCTATTACAATAACTGTGTCGCATTCTTTCACAAGCTGCTTTAGGCCTGCGTCCGCCTTCTTAAGGCGGGCCCTTTCAAGGGAGAACGGGTAAGTTACCATTCCCACCACGATTGCGCCCTCTTCCTTTGCTGCGCGCGCAACTACTGGCGCCGCACCGGTTCCGGTGCCGCCTCCCATGCCTGCGCACAGGAAAACAAGCTGGTTGTTTCCAATGGTCTTCTTGAGCATGTCCTTGCTTGCCTCTGCGCACTTCTGCCCAACCTCTGGGAAGCCGCCTGCGCCTAGTCCCTTCGTAATCGAGGCGCCTATCAGCACTCTCTTGTGCGCCTGCAACGTCCTCAGGTGCAAATTGTCAGTGTTAACCGCTACAGTCGTAACTCCCTTCACTCCCATTTTCATTATCCTGTCCACTGTGTTGCATCCGCCGCCGCCCACTCCTACAATTGCAATCTGTACGTCTTCATTTCCCATTATTTCCTTTTCAGGAACAGAATTCGCCGCCGCGCCTTTTATTATATCCTCGAACATTTTGCCCAACCCCCGCTTTTTTGTTTTTTAGCCATAAGCATTTTCTTATTTCATGCTCACAAACTTTTTAATCACATATCTTCTGTTTTTGGTCGCCTGATTTCATGCATACGTTCTGCAACTTTGATTTCCCGCTCCATTCCAGCCGGTTCTTCATGCATTCTTTTCATTTCTTCCTGCTTTCTTTCCCGCCCCTTCCGCTTTTCTTCCCGCTCTTTTCGCCCCGTTTCTTCCTTTTTCCGCCGTCCATCCCGCCATTTTCAGAAAATAAAAAAAAAATAAAAAGAAAACTACCCGATTATTTCAATGTCGCTGTAAGAGGGTGCCTTCGATGACGAAGACTCCTCTTCCCCAGAGCCAAAGATGTTTGCACCCTTGACGCCGGTGACAATTGCCACAATCTCAAGTTTCCCGTCGAAGTTCGGTATCAGCCTTGCGCCCCACTTGACGTTTGCCTGCGGGTCCATCTTCTCCGTAATGATTTCTCCCGCCTTAATTGCATCGCCAAGCGTTAGGTCCGCACCGCCCGAAATGTGTATGAGCGCACCGTTTGCACCCTCATAATCCACGTCAAGCAGCTTGTTCTTGAGCACTCCTTCGGCCGCTCCCCTTACCTTGTCGGTTCCCTTTCCTTCCCCGACAGCGATAAAGCCAACGCCTCCGCCGCTCACGATTGCGCGGACGTCCGCAAAGTCTATGTTAATCAAGCTGGGTTGCGTAATCGTCCATACCAAGCCGCCGACTGCCTTCGCTAGGATTTCGTCTGCCACAGCAAAAGCCTCCGTCATCGGAAGGTTCGGAACGAGTTTTACCAGCCTGTTGTTGTCAAGCACAATTACCGAGTCCACGATTTTGCGCAATTTTGCGATACCGGCATCCGCGTTCACCCTTCTTGCCCTTTCAAGCGCGAACGGGTAAGTCACCATTGCAACGGTGATTGCTCCCTGCTCCTTCGCTATCTCGGCAATTACTGGTGCCGCGCCCGTGCCTGTGCCGCCGCCCATGCCTGCGCAAAGGAAAACCAAGTGTGCGCCCTCAAGTTCTTTCTCAATGAGAGCCCTGTCCACTTCAGCCGCCTTTGTGCCCGTTTCCGGGTAGCCGCCTGCGCCCAGGCCCTTTGTGATGCTTTTTCCGATAAGCACCTTGCGGGCCTTTTCGTGTATCATGTTCAGGTGCTGCCTGTCGGTATTGACTGCAACCAGCTCACAGCCCTTTACGCCCCAGCGTATAAGCCGATTTACTGTGTTGTTGCCGCCTCCTCCTACACCCAATGCCACTATCTTAATCTGGTCTGAGCCGAAAGATTCTGGAGCCGACTCTTGCTCGCCAAGGACTGATTTCACTAAACTGTCCATACTGTCGCCGAACCAATTAAGGAGAATAGATTTAAATAGGTTTACTTTTCTTTACCTCTGTAAAAACTCCACGGGGTAGTTTTTGGCAAAACAAGATTAAAATTTATTTTCTCCCCTATTTTTTCTGCATCCCATACATCTTTTCTATCTCGGAAACCGTAGTCGCTTCATTCGGCCCCTTGTCAATCCTCAATTCCACCATCCTCGGAAAACGAAGCGCATAGCCCTTTGCATCCTCACCATTCCCTTTTCCGCACGTGTGCATCGGTGAAAGCGTAATCTCGTCCGCAGTTACCGATATAACGTATTTTAATTTCACCCAAAAGTCCGGCACAAGCTCGCTTTCAAGCCCGTGCGGCTTTTCCTTCATTTTTATTTTGCTGAGCATTTCCTCAAAGCTTCCCATCTCCTTCTCTGTGAAGCCGCTCCCGATTTTTGCAATGGTTTCAAATTTCCCGCTCTCCTCATTATACACGGCAGTAAGCAATCCCCCGAATTCAAATTCGCTCCTCTGCCCTTTTCCCAAATAATATCCGCATATCACAACGTCAATGCTGTCAGCAAGCGCCCCATAGGATTTCTTAAGTTTTATCCAAGCGAATTTTCGCGCACCCGCAACATATGGCTGCTTCAAGTCCTTTGCAATAATACCCTCAAGCCCTTCAGAAATGCATTTCTGGAAAAATTTCTCAAGCTCCGAGGCGGTTTTTGCGATTATGCGCTTAGAAGGGATGATTGTTCTATTCCCCTTCAAAACTTTCTCAAGAATATTCCTTCTCTCTGAATATTCCTCATAAGTGTATTCCACCCCGTCCGCATACAAAATGTCAAACGCAAAAAGGTGCAATGGAAGCTCTTCGCTCATCCCAGCAATTCCGTGCTTCCTTTTTCTCTGTATTGTCTGCTGGAACGAATAATATTTGTCTTGTGCAGCATTGTATGCAAGCGCCTCCCCTTCAAGTATGAATTCTTTTGCGCCCAATTCTTTTGCAGCGCTCACAATCTCAGGGAACATGTGCGTCATCCTTTCCTGCTTTCTAGAAAATATCTCCACTCTTTCTCCCTTCCGATGCACCTGCATGCGCAAGCCGTCGTATTTTCCCTCAACCGCGCATTCCCCGATTTTCTCAATAATTTCTTCTGCAGTGCTCAACCTTTCCGCAAGCGCAGGGCGCACAGGGGAAAATATTTTCATTGAGAATTTTCCCATCTCGGTTGGTTTCCCGTAAACTGCAGCCGCAACCTCCCCTATGTCTGAGCACAAATTGAACGCGCGCTCAAACTCCTCGCGCATTTTCTTTTTTTCCTCAATTGTGAAAACAACGTGAAGAAGGAAGGAATTCTTGTTTTCCTCAATATTCTCAATTGTGAATTTCACTTCCCCGAATCTGCTTTTTGCAAAAGCGGCGATGTCCAGCTTCTTTTTCCGTTTTGATTTTGCATTTTCGCCGGATTCGGTTTCTTCTTTGGCTTTTGCATTTTCTCCCGTATCTTTTCCCGTTGCAGCTTTTTCTCCGGTTTCTTTTTCCGGTTTTTTCCCATTAGCGGCTGTAGATGCAAATTTTTCAGCATCCTTCGCATCCAGTTTCAATTCATAAGCCGCCTTTTGGAAATCCGTTGCTTTTTCCTCATCCTCGTCTTTTTCCAAAATCGCAAGCTGCAGATTTTCCACTTCAAATTCCCCATTCACCCTCAGGACATCCGCATTCCTCATCACGCGGTTAATCTGGAATTGCACGAGCGCGTCCAGTATCGTTGGTTCTCCCACTCCCAACCTTAACGTCGCAAGCGCAAACCTCACTATATATTTTGCCTCAAGTGGGCTTGCACAATTCAGAAGCTGCGCAAGCGCCTTTATTTTCATCTGCTGGCTGCCTGCCCCGCCTGTTTTTGCAATCTTCACAAAAGCGGAATACACCCCTTCGAGCGTAAGCTCTTCCTGCGAGAGCGCCATCTGGGATTTTTTCAAGAGCAAAATTTGCGCAGCGCTTCCCAAATCCCCTTCTTTCCTGTAAACGTCCTCCACTTTTTTCTCCCCAGAGCCGCTGCAAAGCGCAACTGCCGCAATCGCAAATCTCTCGCCCATTCCCAAATCAAGCCCTTCAAACGCAGGCGCAATGCTTCCCTGCACCATGTATGCGATTTGGCGGCACTCCTGCTCGTCTTTTGCGCACGAGAAAAGCGAGGAAAGGAGCCTTGCCATGCCGAGTCTTCCGGCTGTATTTTCTATTTTTTCAAACGCATCGGCGAGCACAAGGAATTGCATGCACAAATACCGAAAGCGAAGTATTTAAACCCTTTTCGGCGAATTCGCTTGCGGTGAATTATTGATGCGTCCCTTTGGCAAGGGTCAGGGCTCAGTTGAATTTCTGGCAATCCTCGGCGTTGCGCTTGTGGTGGTAGTGGTAATAACCGTTGCCGCAAACGATCGCCTTGTTGCAATCGGGAAGGAGCGCAGCCTTACTGATGCTGAAAATTCAGTTGCAGACCTTGCGCGCGCGGCAAACAACGTTTACCACAGGGGTTCAGGCGCGTCCCAGAACGTCTTCATAAACATCCCCTCCGAAACTAACTTCTCAAGGGCATACATTGCAAACCATACGATAAACCTGAACCTGCGCGGCACGGACGTAAGCGCGCGCACGGAGGCGCAGGTGAGCGGCAAGTTCCCCTCTTCCACAGGCGGCGCATGGGTTAAAGTGCAGTCAAAAGGCTCCTACGTGTCCATAGGCAACTATTATCTGGACATAAACCGCACATCGCTTTACTTCACAATGCCAAACGGCACAAGCACAATTTTCCCCATCACTGTATACAATCGTGGAAACAGGTCCATAACGGTAAACCTCTCAACCGATGCTTCAAAATATTCAAGCGCATTCCTGCTTTCCTTTTCACCTTCATCAAGCTTCACAATCCCTGCTCTCTCGAGCGCTGAAATGAATTTCACTTTCTTCACGTATCCGACTGCCGGCGGGATTTACCCTGCGTTTGCAACGTTCATTGCAAGGAATGCGACATCCGGCGAGGCAATAAGCGAGCAGTTGCAGCTTCCGCTCACAATACAGGTAACCCTTCCGCCGCAGTACCAGAACCTTTCCGGCACTGCCCGCCTCATACTCTCGCCTTCCGAGTGGAACGTGCGCGGCGTGCCGGGGAACACAAGCGACCAGCTATTTTTCGTTACCACTGATGGGACGTTCACGGCGCAAGTGGTCAACCTCCTTGCAACCGAGAACATCAACTATGAATTGAACAGCCTTGCGCCTTTCTACAACGTAAGCTCCAACGACCCGCCTGGGCCTGGAATGCGCACCCTCACAGTTACTCTCTCAGGAACCGGTGCAAGCGGCTCCTACGTAGGCACGCTCAATGCAACCGCAGACGGGACGTATAGAGCAACGACCGAGCTGAATTTCACAATAGACGGGATAGGCCCTAGTCTTGGAAACATCTCTGCAAGCACCACTACCCCGAAAAACAACACGGTTGTGCGCATTGGCATAAACGCGACTGAAATATTCGGCGGAAACATCGCGCTTTGCCAGTATAGCATAAACAACGGGGCGTATGCAAACATGGGCGCTCTGGACGGCACTTACAATGCCCATGCAGAAGAAGCATACGTGGACGCAACGCTTACTAGTGACGGCCTCAACAACATAACTGTGCGCTGCCAGGACGACCTTGGCAACTGGGGCAACGCCACAAACGTTTCGATTTACGTTGACTCAAGCGGGCCCATAGTTGCAATAACTTCGGTATCTGCCTCTGTGCAGGACGTTACTGTGAATGCAACCGCCTCAGAAATTGCAAGCGGCGGCCTCAACATAACCTGGTGCAACGCGACATTTTACAACAACGACACCGGCATTTCAAACACTACTCTCATGAGCCCGAGCGACTATGCATACAATTCAACATATGAATACCTGAATGCCACAATGGACCTCGACTATGGCCTGTATACAATAAGCGTAACCTGCTCGGACGTGTTTGACAACACGCGCACCGCGTCCTATGAGTTTTACCACAACATAAATTCCTGCGGCGTATCCCTCAACCGCGACAACCTCGTGTACCGCCTTGGCAACAACGTGAACACGACCGGCACGTGCTTTAGCGTGCTTGCGGACAACGTAACTCTCAATTGCATGGGCAAGTCCATAACCGGCGCAAACGCAACCGGCACGTACGGCTTTTACACGGACCAGTCAAGCACCACCATAAAGGACTGCATAATTTCCAATTTCTCATCCGCAATATACTACCTTAATGGCGCAAGTGGTGGGAACATCCTGAATAATTCCGCAAGCACGACGTTTGACGGGGGGTATGGGATAGTGCTTTCCGCAACAACGGATACTGCAATTTCAAACAACACCGCCTCCTCCACAAACGGCTCTGCAATTTATCTCGCAGCCGCAAGCAACGAGAATACGCTCACCGGCAATACTGCAAGCGGCGCAAGCGGGCACGCAATCTCCCTCTCCTCATCAGACAGCAACATTCTCACGAACAACAATGCGACTTCCACGGACGGCTACGGAGTTTACCTTTCCTCAAGCGATTCCAACAACATAATCTCCTCAAGCGGCTCTTCAAGCTCAACGTATGGCATTTACCTTTATGCAAGCGATTCAAACGTGGTTGACAGTTGCAATGCAACCTCGTCCTCTTCGTATGCATTTGAGCTTGCAAACGGCGCAAACTACAACCTTCTCTCAAATTCGCGCGGTGCAGGCACGCGCGGCTTCCACATAGAGACGAGCTCAAGCTACAACAACTTCACAAACGTAAGCTGCAGCAGCGGCAGGTGCATCCAAATAAACAGCGCAAGCGGCATGATAATAGATGGGGCACAGTTAAGCGGCAGCTACGGGATTTACCTGCAATCAAATGCAAATTACGCTACGATAACAAATTCCAACATTTCCGGCACTACTGCAGGCATTTACTCCGACCGCCTTTCCAGCCACATGAGCATTTCAAACTCAAACGTCAGAGGCTCAAGCACAACTGCGATTTACCTCACAAACGGCACAAATGCAACAATCACAAACACAAACGCGACTGCCTCCTCTTCAGGCAATGGCATTTACCTGCTTTTCTTTGACAATTCCACAATTTCAGGCAGCAGCGCAAGCGCAAGCTCAGGAAAGGGCATTTACTTCAACACAAGCGATTACAACAATATCACGGGCAGCACAGCCAGCTCAAATTCAAGCGTAGGCATTTATGCAGTCACTTCAATTGCCAACAGGTTCACGGGCAACAACGTGACTTCCAACACGAGCTACGGCATCCAGCTCTATTATTCCAACAGCACAATAATCGCAAACAACACAGTAACTTCCGGTTCAACTGCAATCTATCTTTACTACTACGACAACTACAACGTCATAACCGGAAACAATGCAACTTCAACTGGCAGCGGAGACGGCATAAGCATCATTACAAACTGCTTCTACAACGACGTTACAAACAACGTTGTGCGCACTGTTTCAGGGGACAGCCTTTCAATAGCATCCAACCTCAACCCAAGCTATACTGACGTGTTAAACAACGTTTTCTCATCCGCAAGCGGCAACGGTGTGGATATTTCCCAGAGCCACTATGACAATTTCATAAACAACACAATAAGCTCGGGCTCAACAGACGCAGTATACGCCTACTCAGCCCGCTACATGACGTGGACGAACAATACGGTGGCATCCAACTCCGGCAGAGGAATGCTGGTGGACAGCTCGCCTGCCTACTCCGGCACCTATCCTTCGGTATACGGAACTTACACAAACAACAATTTCTCCTCAAACACAAGCTATGCATTCTATCTGCAGAATGCCTCCTACAACACATTTACAAGCGGCACTCTTTATTCACGCGACGGCACAGCTCTCTACCTTGGATGGGGCAACTCATCCACGTTCAGGAACATTACAATAAACGCTTCGGGCTCCGGCATACACCTAAACAACAGCGCATCAGTCACATTCAACAACCGCTTCTACTGGAACTCCCTTTACCGCGCATCCGCATACGTGAATGCTTCCAACTCCGCAAACTTCTTCAGCCGCTCAAACTACACAAACACAAGCGGGCAGGTAGGATACTGGAGCTTTGATGCAAACATCACGAGCACGGGCTCAGGTGAAGTTCCTGATGAGAGCGGAAACGGCAATGCTGGCACGCTCACCGTTGCCCCAACATGGACTACTGGGGGGAAAATAGGAGGCGCATATTCCTTTGACGGCAACGATTACATAACTGTCACCCCTTCCGCTGTAATAAATCTGAGCCAGGGCACAATAGCCGGGTGGTTCAAATTCAATGGCCTTTCCGGTGGTGTCGGCTTTTCTTCCGGCTCAGGATGGACTGATGAAAGGTTTGTGCTGCATTTTGGGTGGCCGGTTAATGGAAAAATAAAGTTCACCACGTCCAACGGCGCCTCTTATTCAACGCTCACAAGCATAATTTCGCCCCTAAATGATACCTGGTATCACGTTGCAGTTACTTTCAACGGTACTGCAAGAAGAATATACCTTGATGGCATTTCTGACAATTCGGACTCCAGTTCCATAATTCCTGCTACAACCAGCGTTCCATTATACCTCGGGCGCACTATTGGGCTCTCCCCAGATTACTTCAACGGCTCAATAGACGACGTGCGCATATTCAACCGCGCGCTCTCCGCAGGCGAGATAGCAATGCTCTACAACAGCAAGGCACAAGGAAACTACTACGACAACATTGCAAGCGTTGAAATATACGATTCAGACGGTGACGGGTATGGCGATTCAGGCGATGCATATCCCTACACAAGCTCCACTTCCTCAAAATGGGCCGGAAGCGGCGCGGACTTTGGGCCCATGGACGCAAACTCAACTGCGCCCACAATGTGCATGGAGCTTGGCATCCCGGGGCAAACATACAATGTAGCTGCGGACATAACTGCAAGCGGCAGCGGCGCGTGCATAAACGTAACTGCCCCGAACGTAACCCTCAACTGCAACGGGCGCACGCTTACTGGGGACAACTCAAGCAGCTCGTACGGCGTCTATTCCAACCAGCTTGGCACAATTGTCCAAAACTGCCAAATCTCCAACTTCATGCACGGCATATACTTCCAAGGAGCAAACAACAGCGCAGTAATGAACACAAACGCAAGCAGCACAAGGGACGCGGGCAGGGGAATATACTTCGTAACCACGCAGGACAACACGATAGACAGCAGCACGGGCTACTCAGTTGCAAGCGCAGGCATAAGGATAGACACGTCCAGAAGGACGAACATCACCAATTCAAACGGCACGGGCGCATACGGGGCATATCTTCTTACAAACTCCATCCTGAACATAGAGAACAGCACATTCAAGGGAGGAGCATACCAGGGGTTATACACGTCCGGGCTGGCAAACAGCACAATCCAAAACACGAACGTAACCTCAACTGATTCATACGGCATATTATTTGAATCAGGCACAAGGAACCAACTCCTGAACTCAAGGGCAAGCAGTTCAATATACGCAATAAGAATAAACAGCGGCTCGTTCAACAACATCACAGACTCCAACGCAACCGCAAGCAGCCTATATGCAATTTATCTTGACAGCACAAGCAATAGCATAATACAGGGCTCACGGGCATCAGCCACGGCAGGAGGCTATGGCATCTACCTCCAAAGCAGCAGCAACACCCAAATCCTAAACTCAGTTGCATCAGCAGGGAACTTTGGCATATCCATTGCGGGAAGCAGCAGCAACAACAACATAACAAACACAACAGCAACCGCAACAGGCTTTGATGCGATATACATCTTAAGCGGCACAGGAAACCGCATAACGAACTCAACCGCAACCGCAGCCACAACCGCAACAATAGAGGTGGCAACAACAGGCAACACCATAGAGAACACAAACGCAACTTCCACTAGCGGCTATGGGATTTACCTCACCAGCTCAAGCTCAGGCAACAACCTAATAGGCACTACTGCAACGTCCTCTTCCAGTCATGGAATATACCTGCATCAAAGCCCAAGCAACCAAATACTGGATTCGGCAGGGCGCTCAACATCAGGAAGCGGCTTGCGCATAGATGGTTCATCTGCAAACTACAACCGTGTGGCAAACAGCAACTTTAGCAATTCGGTATATGTCTACAATGGCGCAAAGTTCAACGTGCTTGACAACAACAGCATGAGCTCGGCTTCAGGCTATGGCGTGTATGTTGAGGGCAGCAGCAACAACTTCACAAACAATTTCATATATTCGGGCGTAAACATTGCGTTCTATTCAAATGGGGCATCCGGCATGTCCGTGCAAAACAACACCATCATCTCATCCTCAAGCTACGGGGTTTACACAACCGGCTCAAACAACTATTTTGAGAACAACACAAACTGCATTTCCTGCTCAAACTCAACTGCGCGCTTCTATTCAAATGCAGCGCAAAACATTTCCTCAAACGCAAATACGGGCTGGTGGCCGCTAATATCCTCAAGCGGCTCTGATGCAACCTCCCTTTCAAATACTGCATACTACAACGGAAGCTCAGGCGGAAGGCATTCAAACTGGACTGCAAATTCCTATTTCACGTACTGGTACAACGGGCAGGTGAACGCGTACGACTGCCAGAACCTTAGCGCGCCGGGCACTTATCTTCTAAGGCAGAACGTTTCCATAACCGGCTCAACCTGCTTCACAATAACAACATCCAACGTAACTTTGGATTGCCAGAACAACTGGATTACCGGCGACAGCACAGTGGGCACTTTCGGGGTGTTTTCCAGCCAGACAAGCAGCACTGTGCAAAACTGCAACATACAATATTTTGGTAACGGGGTGTTTTTCAACAACACGCAGCTTGGGCTCATACAGAACACCTTTGCAAACGTGAGCACTTATTCCAGCTACTCGGTTCCCTATACGAACGGCAGTGCAATAATAGTGCAAACGACCTCAAGCAAAACCAATACAATACTGAATTCAACTGGAGTCTCAAAATACGGCCCAGGCATAGAGCTTTACTCTTACAACACAACTGTGATAAATTCAACCGGCATAACGACAAGCGGCGTAGCCAGCCAGCACGGCGGCATCTGGATATTTAGCGGAGGAAACTGCAACATAACAAATTCCGCAGGAATTTGCACCGGAGGCGGCTGCAGCGGCATCGCATTCAGGGGCACAAGCAGCAGCGGCAAATACATCACAAACTCAATTGCAATCGGGTATAATTCGGCGGCAGTTTTCATATCCCAGTCAAGCTCCGCAATACTGGACAACGTTACGATGAGCGCAACAGGCACTTCAAACGGCTTGGAGTTTGGTGATCGGAGCAGGCTTAATGTAATAAAAAACTCCATCATAAACATAACTTCTGCAAGCGCATACGGGATATACCAATCTTCTTCAGGCTCCGACACTGTTCCGACAAAAAACAACTCTTTCATAAACGTGAGCATACTTGGCGTGAACAAGGGAATTTCTTTCTACGACGAGCGCTCTGCTGGCGCATACTTTGAGAACGTCTCAAACTGCCTCTCATGCGACAATTCAGTAGCACGCTTCCGCTCAAATGCGACGCTGAATATTTCCTCAAAAGGCAACACTGGCTGGTGGCCGCTCCTTAACGAAGACGGCTCAACCGCAACCGCGCTTGAAAACACCGCGTTCTACAATGGCACTTCCGGAGGTAAAAATTCAGACTGGAGCCCGAACTCTGCGCTCTCCTACTGGTACCAGCCCAGTATGGACATTTCATCCTGCGCAGTTTTGGCAGGCAGCGCAACCTACACTCTAACTTCTGACCTTTCAATAAACGGCGCGACCTGCTTTAACGTAACCGCGCAGAACGTTACGCTTGACTGCAACGGATATTCCATAACTGGAAACAATGCAGATGGCACATACGGGGTATTCACAAACCAGTTCAACACAACAGTGAAAAACTGCCGCATAAGCGGCTTCTTTATCCAAATACGCGCCACATATGCAGCATATGCCCTATTCTCAAACAACACAGTGAACTACACGGGTGCAAGCGACTCTGACCCAGGCGGCATATATATAAGCGCCTCCAACTACTCAACAATTTCCGGCAACACCGCCCAGTCCGCAACCCGAAATGCAATTATACTTTCAGGCAGCAACAACACAATAGAAAACAATTTTGCATCCTGCGGAGGAGGCAGCACAGACTGGTCTGCTGCAATACGCGTGCAGGGCTCTGACAACAACTTAACAAACAACACCCTAATCGCAACCGGCTGCAAGGGCATCCTAATAAAAGGCGTGTCCGGCGCAGCTTCGCGCAACATTGCGCTCCAGAACAGCATAACAACAACCGGCTCGTACGGAGTGCACGTCACAAACTACTCCACGTCAGGCAGCGTTGCCCTTGACAACGTAATTGACTGCAACTCAATGAACATAGTCGGCGCGAATTCCTCAAGCTCATATGGCATATATTCCGACCAGCCTTACACTACAATTCAGAACTGCAACATCTCCAACTTCCAGCACGGCATATACTTCTCTGGCGCAACAAATGGCTTGATAGCGAACAACAATGCAACAACCACCCGTGCAACGGGCTACGGCATCTATCTATCCTCCTCTTCCAATAACAACATCACAAACACAAGGGCAACATCCACAAGCGACTATGGCTTCTATCTTGCCTCCTCCAGCTTCAACTCAATAGAATACAGCACAGGATTGGTAACTTCAGGCTCAACAGCGGTAAAA
>Ga0172370_10007366_pt1 | contig 13509 bp, 13 predicted proteins | sample LakKiv5m_FD_114538 | JGI IMG/M metagenome (GOLD analysis project Ga0172370, IMG submission 114538) | Freshwater microbial communities from Kabuno Bay, South-Kivu, Congo - kab_022012_11.5m | ecosystem: Environmental > Aquatic > Freshwater > Lake | place: Democratic Republic of the Congo...
CCATGACCAGACTTCTGCAAACTCACGCCCGCTGAGCAAATAGGCGGTGCTTTTAATGGAAGCCAGAATGACCGGCACACTCACCGGAAACAACAGAATCGGCAGCATCACTTCCCGGGACTTGGTGTTGGCGGAAATGGTGGAAAACAAAGTGCCGACTCCGGCAAAACCCAGCGTTCCCAAAAACAAGACCAGCAGCAGGGGGAAGAACACTTTGCCGACGGAAAGATCGAATAATACGATCATGATGGGGAAGGTGACCAACTCCACCATGCTGATGAACAGGACGTTGCCGATCACTTTGGCGACGTAGATCAGGCTGCGATCGACGGGGCAGAGCAACAATCCCTGCATCATGCCCTGCTCTTGTTCGCGTGCGAAGGCTCGACTAAGGCCGAGGACACTGGCGAAAGTGAATGCCACCCACAATATTCCGGGCGCCGTGGTCTTGATTTGCGCAGAACCCGGCTCGAAGACAAAGTTAAAGATGACCACCACCGTCAATGCAAAAACCAGCATGGAAGTGACGACCTCCTTACTACGCAATTCCAACAACAGATCTTTGCGTAAGATTGCTATGATTTGCGCGAGCGTTCTCATGATGGCTTTTCTCGTCCATCCAAGAGCAATTGACCGATCTGTTCTCGCTTCATTCGATGGCTGGCTTCTGCAGCCGCTATCAGTCCTTGGCGAATCACCAATACCCGCTGTGCCTGCTGCAAGGCATAGTCGATGTCGTGGGTGGTCAGCAAAACCGTGATTCCTTCGATAATGAACTGTCGCAAAAGCTCGGTGACCATCCCGGCAGCGTTGACGTCCAGCCCTGTGAATGGCTCATCCAACAACAAAATCTTGGGCCGATGCAAAATCGCCCGCGCCAAAGAGAGGCGCTGTTGCATGCCTCTGGAAAAAGTGCGCACCAAGTCGTGGCGACGGGTTTCGAGGCTCACCCTTTCCAATAATTCGTCGATGCGCGGACGAAGTTGGGCAACACCGTACATCTTGCCGTAAAAAAGCAAATTTTCCTCGGCAGAAAGATCGCCGTACAGGAAGGTGGAATGGCTCATCACGCCAAGTTGCTCGCGGATGCGGTTGGAGTCTTTGGGTATGTCAAAACCGGCAATCATCACCTTGCCGACGGAGGGTTTTGTGAGAGTGGATAGAATACGAATGAGGGTCGTTTTGCCGGCGCCGTTTACTCCCAATAGAGCGACGTACTCTCCCGCATTGATCTCGAAATCAATGCCCCGCAGCGCTTTGACGGGTCCAAAGTATTTTTGCAGGCCGCTGACGGAGATCATCGCTTTTTGCTTTTCGTCACGGATGTATCTTCGCGCAAGGTAATCTCGATGCGTTGCAGTTCATGGAACAGGTCCTGTCGTTGCCGCTTCATCTGGGCGTTATCCTGTGTTTCCAGCTTGGCATCGATTTTAGCGATGGCATGAATAAGCTCTTTTTTTCGGGCTAAGAGCTTGGCTTGATCCTTTGGTTTTTGAGTTGGGGCAGATTGAGGTTTTTGTGCCAGGGCGAACAGCAGACCACCCAGAAGAATAATCGCCGTCAGCGGGAGGATCAACGCCGATGGCTCCTGGGCATGTGAGCCGTTGCGGCGGAGAGTAAACTGCACGCGGGTGCCGGGCGCCAGCTCATTGGCCCCAAAGCGTTGGTAGCTGGTGCCGCGGATAACGAAAGGGCCAAGGTCCTGCAGTTGCTCGGAAGCGACTTTTATCTGTGGATTGCCGATGAACACCTGTAACGAGCGGGTCAAGAAGCTTATATCCAACGAAACGGCAGCCGCGTCCCTTTGCCAAGGAATCTCGTAAGTATAAGAGACTTGACGATTGCCTGGAAGGGCAACGCTCTTGTCGAGGACTCTTTGTCCAACTAGTTCCAATTCGTCGGTCATCACCGTGGTTGAAGGCGCAAAATTTCGTGCTGCGAATGGCAGCGAATAGCTAAATGTATATGCGCCGAGGAGAGAATCCTCTTGGGCGTTTACCACCGCCCTTGTGCCGGAATTATTCAAAATGCGAGATTCCCTCACGCTAATGACTTCTCCGGCGTCCTCAATGAAAAGGTGATGCATCGGAATGGTGACAGCAGCCGTTGAATGAGTCGAATCGTAAACGACGATGGTGCGTGCCAGCCTTCCTGTGTGCGAGAGAAATCTTGCTCCTTCGCTGTAATAGGTCACCCCTTGAAAGTCTGCAACCGCATAATAAAAGGCTGTGGTGTCTGTTTGTTCGATGCGGAATTGAAAGGCACCTTTGCTGGAAGATTGCGTTTGCCCGACAGCCGCCGGATTCTCGGCGTGCGTCTTTCTCGATAATAATCGAATCGGGAAATCCGCGATTCCGATGCTGTCCCGGCTGGCATTGATGATCTTGCCCTCGAAAAGCGCCTGGGCTTGGATCGGCTCAAATTGAAAAATCAGTGTCACCATCAAAATGGGCAGTATGCGGTTTTTTAAGCGTGGTTTCAACATAAAGTCATCAGTCAAAGTTTTAGCAGGGTGAGATGGCAAAACCTGGTGCGCTTAGGTGGAGAGCTTTGCGCCACAGCTTGCACAAAATTTGTCATTTGCTCCGACGCGGTGCCCGCATTGGGGGCAACTCGCCGGCGCTTTCCCTCTTAGTCTTTGCACCTCAGCGGCAATTTCCGCTTCCAACGAAAGCTTTATCTCTTGCCGACCTCCCGCTGAAACGGCTTGCAGCTTTCGCTCGATTTCTCTCTGCATCGACTGATGTTCTTCTGCCAACATGTTATAATCTTCGTGGGACAATTTCCCTGTTTGCAGATCGAACTCCAAATCGCTCAGGGTGTCCGCGATGAGATTCTTTTGATGAGAAAGTTCCAGCACCTGAAGGTTCTGAGTGTCAACCGCGCCTAGTATCGCCTTTTGTCTCTTAAAAAGCGGGTAGAGAACGTAGGCACAAGTAGCAAAAAGAAGGAGGTAAGAAATTATTTCATTCATTTGGAATTAGCTTTAATTTTCGGCCAATCGATTTGGCGCCAAACCGGCGTTAGGAAAGCTATACAGAGATATCAAGAGCTATTAACAGTGCTTGATCGAAAGCCTGAGTTTTTTTCATAAGAGTCCCGACAAATTTAGTCAATGCCGATTTTGGGAGACTAATTCATCGCAATGGGTACTGCTGTCGTGTTTCAGACCTTCTTCTATGCCGACCAATACTTGCGTTGCCAGCCCGTCATAAGCAGAATAGACGGGTGCGCAGATCACCGTGGAAAATCGAGAATCTATCAGCACCTGTCTTCTGGCTACAACGAATACTCGAAATTTTTTGGGGTCTTTGGTCGAAGGACAGCTACTCAATAAACCTCCAGGAAGCCGTTGCGATAAATTTCGAACGGTTCTTGTATTGTTCGCTAAAGCTATCGATAGCTTTTAGCAAATCTTCGGATAATGTTATGCAAGTTCTTACCTTCATAATGACCTCATACGATTCTTACGATGCAAAACAAAACTGAACATTCGAATATTTGAGATTCCGTACCATTTTGAAAAACGAAGAGGCGAACTCCTTGCCAATCGCAGCGGTTACCTCGATGAAGGCTTGCTTCCGGTTACGCCTGTTTTGCTTTTACCTTTTTCCCGCCGAATCCTCTCTTGATCCTTGAAATTCAACTTTGCAAAGCTTTATTCATTTGGCTCTCTATTCTTTTGGTGGACATTGCCAACAACGTCCCCAGCACCATCACAATGCCACCGATCCACATCCACAATATAAGCGGGTTGATCATCAGGCTAATCGTCGCGGTTTCGGATTTATTGTTATAGTCCGCTAATACCAAATACAAATCTTCCGTTAGTCTCGAGCGAATTCCCACTTCGGTAGCCGGCTGAAAATTGGGGTGAAAGTGCTTTTCCGATTTTATCTTACCAATTTGGCGACCGTTTTTGAACAGATCAAAATTAGCCGTTTGAATTCGCACGCTACTCGCTTGAGATGCTTCTACGCCCTGAAAGATGAGCCTGTAGGCTCCCAGACTGATGTCCTTGCCTTTTTGCAGCGTTGCCGTCTTTTCCACAGAAAATGCTGAAGAGCCGATAATACCCAAGAAAAGCATGAGCACGCCCAGATGGACGATATAGCCGCCGTACCGGCGCTTATTGCGCCGCGCCAAGCTGAGCAAGGCAGAAGCAATGCTGATCTTTTCCGCCCGGCTGCGCACCAAAGCTCCATGTATGAATTCGATGAGCGTCGTGGTCAGGGCAAAGGTTGCGATCAATAGTGAGACGAGAGGCGTCACCTGACGAACGCCGGAAATGATCAGTATGATCATGACCACCAGCGTTATTGATCCCGGCAGCATAAAGTTTTTCAGCAGCCGGTTGTTGCTCGTCTTTCCCCAGGACAAGAGGGCGCACACTCCGGTAAGCAGAAACAACGTCAGTCCAATAGGCGTGGCCATGCGATTGAAGAAGGGCGGGCCGACCGTCATCTTGGCGCCCTGCATCGCTTCGGATACCGTGGGCAGGATTGTGCCCCAAAAGACGCCCAGCGTCATGGCAACCAGCAAAAGATTGTTCAGCAGAAAGCTGGATTCTTTGGATGTCCAGGATCCCATTGTCCGGTCGCTGCGCAGCAGCTTATACCTGCTAAACAGTAAGTAGAAAGAGCCGGTCAAGACAATGGCAAGAAAGCCCAAAAACAGCGGCCCCAAAGTGGAGACTCCAAAGGCGTGCACGGAGGAGATGATACCGCTGCGGGTCACAAAGGTGCCAAAGATCGTCAATGCAAAAGTGAGAATGACAAGAGTGAGATTCCAAGTCTTGAACATTCCTTTTCGTTCTTGCACGATGATCGAGTGCAGAAAGGCCGTTCCGGTGAGCCAGGGCAGGAGGGAGGCGTTTTCGACCGGATCCCAGGCCCAATAGCCGCCCCAGCCAAGCTCCACGTAAGCCCATTGCATGCCAAGAATATTGCCGATGGTCAGGAACAGCCAGGCAAAGAGAGTCCAGCGCCGGATGCTTTTGACCCACTGTTCATCCAGACGCTTATTCAACAGCGCCGAAATGGCAAATGCGAAGGGAACTGCGAAGGCGACAAAGCCAACATATAGCGAAGGGGGATGAAAGATCATGCCGGGATTTTGCAGCAGCGGGTTCAGCCCTTGACCATCGGGGGGAACAAAGGGAGATCGAGCGAACGGATTGGTCTTGAAGATGGTCAGATAAAGGAAAAAAAGCATGGTGAAACTGATAACCGCCATGCTATACGGGAGCAGTTCCGGATTCCGCTGTTTGTTTCTTACAATTACAATGACGCCAAAAACTGTCAGTAGCCAGGTCCACAGCAGCAAGGAGCCGTCCTGTCCCGCCCAAAAGGCAGTGGCTGTATAAAACCAGGAGAGCGAGCGGTTGGAGTAATGAGCTACGTACTCAACTTGGAAATCACGGGAGAAAAAAGCGTAAAGCAATGCAATTGAAGTCAAAGTAATCAAAACGCACATCGCATAGACTGCCCGGTGTGCGCTGGCGATGAGTTGCTGCCGGTTCCTTCCGGGAAGAGCATAAAGAACTGTCGAAAAGGCCGATAGAACCAGAGAGATGTTTAAAGCTTGATAGCCGATGGTTGTCAATTTTGGTTTCCTAAGAGAGAGTGATCGTTCTTATAGGGTCATTTAGCACCCGGGTTTGCTTTGCCGATTTTTCTACAAACCATATTCGGCGGGAAGGAATTTGCCCTCGTCAAGCGTAGGAAGTACCTCGCCTATGAAAACATCTTCGACCAAAGGTATGGCGGCAAGCTCATCTCGTAGCCTTCCCAGCCAAGCTTTTTCTCTCTCTGCAATTTTCAAGCTACCGTTTTGGACTGCCGTTTCGATCAGCTCAAGGCCTTTCAGGCCGCCTCGTACTGCTGCCTCAAGGTAAGATTTGCTTCTAACGATCTCATTCGCAATGAGGATGACATTCGCTGGCGCAAGGACAAAGGCCTGCGGATCGAAATGGATGTCGGACTCGACCAGCAGATTTTGCAGCATCAACGCCGTGCTTTTTCCGCTTTTGATGGCTTGATTGAGGAGCCGAACATCGTATTCGAGCTGCTCCAGGTAGACGGTCGGGGCCATTCCGCCCAATAGCTTGATGTTTTGCACGGATTCATTGCTCCACAAATCCGCACAAGCCGCCGCCACATTGCCGAGCGGACTCGAATGCGCGCAAGCCGAGGTTTTTCCCTCCATGGAAATGGGGATGCCGGTGATTGCTTTGAGAAACGGCCCTTCATATCCGCAGTCCTTGTCAGGACCGGTCGCACCCTCCTCGACCGCTACCAGAGTTCTGATCGCGGTGATAATGCGGACGACGGCTGCAAACACCTTGGGTATGTACCCATTCTCCGCCAGAACCATAGCGGTATTGCCAAAGCCGCAGGCCGTATCGCCCCCGGCAATTCTACCCTTTGCATTTGCAATCTGCACAATTTTTTGCCAGAGGAATTTCATGTCTCGGACGCCCAGCACGATCAGTGAGAACATAACTTGCCGGATGTCGCACATCATGATGGCGTCGTCAAAAATCTCTTTCCCCCCGGTGCTTTCGATGGAGAGCAGATCGCCGCCATTTTCGGCTCCTCTCTCAAAGAGCTCCAACATACTTTCCAGATGCTTCCCGGTACGAAGCTTCGGCGGTCTTTCGTAATCCCTGATGTCATTGGGTGTCAATCTGATTTCGCTTCGGAATCCGACTTTGTGATAATAGTCTTCACAAATGTCGTTCATGATCTTGACAAGCTCGACTCCGAGATCCGGATTCAGGGTCATTTCTAACAAGGTCTCAAATTCAAAGATCACGCCATTGGACTCTAAGTGCAGTGCCTTTTCAATGGCCTCGGTAATGATCTGCCGGTAGTGATTTCTCACCTCACCCAAGGAGTTCTCATTGATTTGCATGGCGGGCAAGGTGAAATTCAATTCAGGATAGACGAGTCCGCCACCAATCACCAAGCCCCTCTTGGTGCTGACCGGATGGGTCGCCGAGCCGAAAATGAGGTCGTTTTTATTGGTAATGGTCAAGCGATCGAATTTCATAACTTGTATTCCAGAAGGTCCGAATTGCACTGCCGTGAGCCATCCGAATTGGCGTTGGCCGAATAGAAATATTGTCAATGGGACGCTTGTTCCACTGCAAGACGCCAATTCACGAAATGGTCTTGTCGACAAAGGTCACTTTTTTAGATCGAATATGTGGGAGTATCTTTTTAAGTAACGGGCTCGTGCTGCCTACTTGATATGACCTCGAGCTCGGCTAATATATGAAATCCCTCAGCAATGCGCAACCCAAAAACTCGGCGGCAATCACTGCGGCGAATCTCCGCGGCATCAGGCTCAAAAATAAATGGCGTTCGTAGACTTGATGCTTGAGCTACGCTGGGAAAACGCAATCCCTCTGGCGAAATATTCGCGACATCCAGGGGATCGGCATTGGGCACGCGGTGGCAAATCGCCTTTGCGTGAACAAAATGCTTGTAGATTTTCTTAGAAAGCGGTAACATGCAGTAGCAGAATTGTGAGCTTTGTCCGGCTCAACATTGAGCGAGCTGTGTTAATGTAGGAGGAAACAGCCATGTTCAAGAGACTTGACAACGTGATTCTCTGCGTCAATAATATGAAGGAGTCGGTCAGATTCTACCGGGACATTATCGGCCTGCAGCAGATGGCCGACGAGCCTGAGTGGAAGACTTTTTCGCTGGGAGAGACGACCTTGGCATTGCGGCCTTGGCTCCCGGATACCGAAGACGAGCGGCACGTCAAACACGGCATTTCGTTGTGTTTCCTTGTCGGCGATGTCAACGCCGCGGTGCGGGAATTGGAAAGCATGGGCGCGCACGTGCTGGTATCACCGTGCGATGAGGAGCATGGCCGGGTCGCTGAAATTGCAGACCCGGATGGCTACATCCTTATGTTGATGACGCCTTTTAAATAGCGTCTCGCCTGAGTCTACGTTTCCGCAAGCATGGCAATGACGCGACACGGGGAACCGCTTCCCGTCTCGATGGGCAAAGCGCCGATGAAAAGAGAGAAACCTTTTGCCGGCAACAGATCGAGGTTGGTCAGGTTCTCCAAGTGCAGGCCGTCGTTTGCCGCCAATATTTTGTTCGCTGCAAAATCGGCGGACAGTCCGCCGTCGATGCCCGCTGTATCGATGCCAATGCCCGCGACCTGATAGCTTTGTGTCAAAAGCTCTGCGGCTGTTTTGGACACACCTGGGAAGTGCATCCGGCCGCTTTTCATCCCGAAATAGACCTCCGGCGTATTCCAAAACCGGCTCCAGCCGGTCTCGATGAGGACAAAAGAGTGCGACGGCAATTGACTAAATGCGACTTGCCAACTTGAGATATGCTCCGGCAAAAGCATAAAGTCGGGGTTATTCAGAGCCTCGTTCCTAATGGAAATCCTGACACCCGGACACAAGAGCCTGTCAACCGGTATTTGGGAAATATCTTTTCCTTCATCATAAAAATGCCTTGGGGCGCCCACATGGGTGCCGGAATGCTCCCCTATCACAATCCGATTTAAGCCATAGCCTTCTCGTCCAACCTTTGCGACCGGTTCAACAACAGTCTGTGGGTCGCCCGGCCAGTGGGGCATACCGGATTTGATGGGATGGGTTAAATCAACAAGCTGGCCTATTTTATCTTGCATAAAGACTTTTCCTATACTACAAGTCTGGGGCCTTTGTACAGCTTGACAATCACAGGGGAAATAGCTACTTTGTCGCCGCCGAACATAGGAAAGTCAAGCCAAACCTGCAAGTCAAAACTCCAGCGGTCAATGCTGGGTATCGAAAATGATTCCAATGCAAGAATCCTCAAAAGACGTTCACGACATTGTTTCTCCTTTTGAATGGCCTGGGGCCTCGGAAAGCGTCGGCCTTTTGCCGGCGGCGCCGCCGGAGCCGGAATTGACTACCATGCCATTGAGCAAGGCCATTTTTCGCCTCGCCGGCCCGGCGATGACTTCGATGTTGATGATGATGACTTTTAATCTTGTCGATGCCTGGTGGGTCGGAAAATTGGGCGCCGAGCAGTTTGCCGGCGTCAGCGCCGCCTCTTTCATCGTCTGGGCACTGCAATCGGTCGGCACATTGGTCAGTGCCGGCATAACGGCCATGGTAGCTCACTTTGTAGGCGCTAAAGATCCCAAGCAAGCCGGATTGGTGACCGGTCAAGGCGTGGTCATAAGCTTGCTGATCGCACTCCTCTTCGGCTTTGGAACTTTTGGCTTACAACGAGCCGCTTTCGCCTACATGGGACTGGAGCAGATTGTCTTTGCTTCTGCCGATCAGTACATGAGCTACATGTCACTCGGCTTGGCCCCGATTTTTTATGTCTACGTGATCGACGCGGCTTTTAGAGGCATGGGCGATACGGTGACACCGATGAAAATCATCGCTGCTGCCTTGCTTTTTAATGCAGTTTTCGATCCTTTTCTCATTTTCGGTGTCGGGCCCTTTCCGCGTTTGGAGTCCGGCGGCGCTGCCTTGGCTACCGTTGCCGCCCACATTTTGGCGGCAGTCATGGGGACAGCTTTACTGCAGCGCCGAAAAGTCAGGATTGCCTTTGAAAAGCACATCGGAGGACTTTTCAATCTCAACTTTATGTGGCGCATCACTCGCATCGGCGCGCCCATAGCTTTTAGCGGGGTGATGTTCAGCGTCAGCTATATGCTTCTGACCAAGGTGATTACCCAATTCGGCTCCGAGCCGCTGGCCGCACTCGGCCTGGGACATCGTATCGAAGGGTTGGCATTCTTTGCCGCGGTGGGATTCGCAGTGGCCGCCGAGACTTTGGTGGGACAAAACCTCGGCGCCGAGAAACCGCAGCGCGCCGAAAAGGCCGCCTGGTTGACCATCGCCTATACGTCGGTTTTGCTGGGAGTAGTCTCCCTTTGCTTCTATTTGTTTGCCGAAGACATTATTCGCTTCTTTATCAGCGATCCGGCAGTCGTTGCCGAGGGAGTTTCTTACCTGAAAACCATCGCCATATTTGAAGTCTTTTTAGGCTTCGAGATCGTCCTTGAAGGAGCCTTTAGTGGCGCCGGCAATTCTGTGCCGCCCATGGCGATTTCCGTTCCTATCACCTGGCTGCGCATTCCGTTGGCCATCTTTTTGGCCGAGACGATGGGCTTCGGTAGTCATGGTATCTGGTGGGCCATTGGCAGTACCACGGCCATCAAGGGGATTTTGTTAGCAGTGTGGTTTAAAAGGGGAAGGTGGAAATATAAGCGAGTTTAGAAGTTCAGCGAGAATTGGTTTCTTAGAAAAAGACAGAAATCAGGAGGGGAGGATAGAAGAATAATTTTGTTCTTCGCCGATAGCTATGCTCGCGTGTCACTTTCCTGACTGGGCAGCGAACTCTTCAATAGTTCATTCCATTGTCGGTTTGGGATTTCGACACATCAGCAATCAGGACGTTCGACACGAATTGGGTAGAGTGTCAAGCAAATAGCGGAGCGGAACGGGCCAATCAATCCAGCAAAACCAGGTCTTCTTCTGGCACATTTGAATAGAAATATGCAATCTTCTCACGCAATTCTTCCCTAGCCTCAATTGTTAACTCAAGAATTTTTGATTCGAGAATGAGATTGTTTTCTTGACTCATTTGTTCAGGCCGTTTGATTTTCTCACATTTGATTTTCTGGACATTCTTGAAATCAATCATGTAATATGAGGTTTGCCTGTCCTTGAGAGTGTACTTATCAAAAATATCGTGGTCCTTATAAATGAAATATTCGAGAAGAGTATATTGTGTCCTCTGATTAAATATTTTTTCTTGACGCTCAGGGTTTAGCTTGGCAAAATCAGACGGAGACATTATTTGGTGTGGCTGCATGCGGCGGTTTATTCGCGTTGGGTCTTCCGCGAAATATGGGTTTTTGAAGAAAGAGCTGAGTACCTTGATTAGCGGTGTTATGCATATCGTGCTTTTCTCAATCGAGCAACAAGGCGTTAGCACAACACTGTATTGAGGAATCTCAATGTCTATTTTATAAGCGTTGCCAGGACTTGGGTACGATAGGATTGGCTCTTTCATTATCAAATCAGTAAACAAGTATCCGCGAACGACATCTCCAAAGCGGAGATTTTTCGACAACACTTCTTGATAGAACATGCTTGCAGCTATCACTCCTGATAAATATCGTCAACATTGTGGTGACCAATGACCAAGGATCTTTGCTTTTGCGTAAGGAAATCTTTGTCGACCTTTATTTCCTCCACGCTGAGAAACTTGTTGTCGACGGTCACCTTGACTTTTATCTGATATTTGCCAAGAGTACAAACTAAATATTTAAAGTCGTGAGAATTGGTATGATCCCCAGTTGCCGAAACTGAGAACTCATTTGGAACAAAAAATTCTTGGTGATTGCTCATAGTCACTCCTTTGGTTTTCTCATTATTGCAAAAACCGGTTCCTTAAGCGTTTTTTCGTACTCACCAATGATTATGGTATGTAGGTCGTCGCATACTTTAAGGTAGTGCTTTGCATCAATTGCCGTAGCGAATGCATCAAAATCAAGCGTTAGGCTGGGCGCTTGTGAATTCTTTCTGAGGGATTCGATGTATCTGAGAAAGTACTCTCCTCTTTTTACAAGAGTCTGGAATTGCATTTCGTTTGTATCATTAAGGTTAAAACGGCCTATTGGAAATGTCGTGTTATAATACTCTCTATACCCATCATTTGTAATTTCCTCAGGAAGTGGGCAATCGTCAATGTACCTAAGACCTATTCGAACTATTTTGGGAATTTTAGTAACTTCCAAGAAATTGTCCACGACATATTGTATGGCATCGCGAAATCTGCTAGAAGAAGAGGGATTTTGGTATGTCTTGTGAAATTGGGAATTCAAGTCCAACGAATCGCTCAAAACATTCACTTGCACTTTCTCAGGTGAGACAAATTGCCATATCTTTTTTCCCCTTTCTGGTTCATGAACCTCACTCAATTTAGCGCTTGGACCCATATCTGCGAGAACAAACTGTTGCCGATAAAGCAATGAGGATTCTGGAAATTTGTCCATAATTTTCAATTGAAAGTCGCCAATCTTGTTCTCTAAGAAAAACAGGTTCGGAAAGTTGATTTGGAAAATCACCTGCTTTACTGTGGGATTCTCAAATACTTCATTTATGCTCATATTACTCTCCTCTTACACTGTTGCTTCATACTATGTAGCTTGATCAAGAGACAAACAAGAAACGAAGCCAGACTGAACTTGTTCCATGGTTGATATTATAAAAAGGATCGCTTAATCACAAGCAAAATTTCGTGACAAATCTGCATTTAACAATCACTCGATAATCCACTTACTTCTTTCCCGCTTCACTTTGCTCCGGTGCAGCTTGTCTTCCAGTCGCTTTTGCTTTGCCGCTAGAGACATTCTTTTTCTCTTGCGCACTGGAACCGGCTGAAGAGCATGGCGCAGCAATTCTGTAAATCTAGCTACGGTGGCCTCGCGGTTATCAGCCTGGCTGCGGCTGCGTTGGGAGGATATGAACAGCAGGCCATCTTTGTTCATCCGCGTGGCCAGCTTGTTTGAAATGACTGCTTTCTGCTCCTCATTCAGACTGGGCGAATGGGCCACGTCGAACCACAGGGTCACTCGCGTGCTGACCTTGTTGACGTTTTGTCCCCCCGGTCCGCTGCTGCGCGAGGTGGTGAATTTGAGCTCGTCTTCCGGGATGGAAATGTTTTCGTTTATACCGATCATGAGTACATTGTAGAGTATTGCTCTGGAAAAACTATCACGACTGCGAAGATTTTCCCAACCGCCAATCCGCGCCAATGCACGCTAATTCCTGATTCGCGTTTAATAGCATGGATTCGTGGTTTGCAGCTTTGGTGGCGGTAAATTGCCACGCTATGCATCGGATTCTGGAAATTACTCGTTTTGAATAGAAAGATTGTAAATCTTGACTTTCTTTCGCTCTCCTCCGATCCTTTTTCACACTGAGAACAGGTGTCGCCGTCTGTCTTCCATGAAGCTTTTGTAGAGTCTGTAATGCTCCGTCTCCTCGTACTGCACCTGTCGAATGCAATGATCATCAAAATTGTAGATGGTCGCTCCCGAACAAGCCAAGAGCAGCGGCGAATGCGTGGCAATGATGAACTGTGCCTGACCCGCTTTGCTCGTCTCAGCCAGAATCCTCAACAGCTCAAGCTGGCTGCGCGGAGAAAGCGCAGTTTCCGGCTCGTCCAGAAGATAGAGTCCTTTGATCCGGTAGCGGCGGCGAAAGAAGGACATGAGCGACTGGCCGTGCGATTGCGTCATCAGCGATTTGCCGCCAAAGTATTCGAGTTGGCCCGGATCGGCTGCGGCCCAATCATCCAATATTTGGGCAAACTGCTGGAATATGCTCGATCCGAAAAACGACCCGACCACCTTACCGTCTGCCCAATCGATGGAAAGATATTGGTAGAATTGATCCTCATAGGGATTATACTTGAGCTGCCTCCGGTTCTCGTCGCGCCAAATGTGAATGTCACACAA
>Ga0172370_10007374_pt1 | contig 13495 bp, 16 predicted proteins | sample LakKiv5m_FD_114538 | JGI IMG/M metagenome (GOLD analysis project Ga0172370, IMG submission 114538) | Freshwater microbial communities from Kabuno Bay, South-Kivu, Congo - kab_022012_11.5m | ecosystem: Environmental > Aquatic > Freshwater > Lake | place: Democratic Republic of the Congo...
AATCCCCGCGGGCAGGAAGTCGTGTGGGAAACCGTGGTGCGAAACAAAAAAGAAAGCAGTGTCATTGTGATTCCTGTATTGATGCCGTCAAAGCGTATTGTGCTGATCAAGCAGTATCGTTTACCTTTGGAAGATTATGTGATCGGTTTTCCTGCGGGCATGACCGATGGAAATCCGGATCAGGCTTTTAAAGAGCTTAAGGAAGAAACAGGATACGTCGGAAAGATCGTTGAAGAAAGCCCGGCACTACAAGTGAATTCCGGGTTGTTGGATGAAAAGACAAAGATCGTTGTGATGCACATTGATGAAAATGACCCCGTGAATCAAAAGCCAAAACAAGCGCTCGAGCCCACCGAAGAGATCGAAGTCCTGCTCGTGCCTTATGACGAGATCCGCTCATTCTTGCTCGCCCAGGCCAAAAGAGGCGTGCGCATTGCTGCCGGCGTCTGGAGCGCCTTTGGCGTACAGCTGCACCTTGGCTGATCGATCCGATTTTTCAAAAGGCCGCAGGATCGAAACACGAAATCCTAAACTCGAAACACTGAGCAAATTTGAAATTCAAATGCCAAATTTTCAAAACCTAGATGTTGATGTTTTAACCTTGGGGCATTATGGTTTCGAATTTATTTAGGATTTAGTGTTTAGGATCTGGGAATTGTTTCTTTGCGTGATCTATTTTCTGTTACGACTCTTTGGATATCATCGTAGACTTTTTTGTTGACCGGAACGGGGACGTTATGCTTTTGGGCCAATTCAAGCACGACGCCGGTCAAGGCATCGATCTCGACGCGCTTGCCTGAGCGAAGCGCCTGCAATGTTGAGGAGTGGTGATCGGCGGTTGCCGGAACGAGTTTTTCATAGAAAACTTTGATGTATTCTTCCGCCGTCGGCCAATGTGTCTGGTAACCGGCAGCCTTCATTACGGCATAGATCTCTTGGATGATGTCCTCCATGATGCGGCGCGTTCCTTCTTTCTCGGCCAAAGCGCCATAGGAGAAGCCCAGCGTCGCGCCTAAAGGGTTTAAGGCGCAATTATAAAGAAGTTTGGCCCACAAATCTTTTTCAATATCATTAACAACAACACAGGGAAGTCCTCCGTCTTTGATCGCCTTGGCTAAAGGGTAAAGATAATCGAGCGGCGCACCGAAAAGAGAACCGATATGGACATCGTCGGCGTGAACCGTGATCACGACTTCATTTGGCTTAGGACGCGTGAAGCCGGTGATGATGCGGATCGTGTAAATTTGTTCTTTGGGAAAATATTGCGCGAAAATTTCCGCGTTACCCCAGCCGTTTTGGCAAAGGACCAGTTTTGTCTTCGAACCAAAAATGTTTTTATGGCTGATCAAGTCTTCGGCTGCTTTTTTGGAATCGTAGGATTTGACTGAGACAATGATAAAATCGTAGTCTGTGGGTGGGATATCGGAAAGCGCGCTAAAGGCGTGAAAGCTACCTGGCTGGGCAATAAAGTCGCCAAAAATGCCTGTACGCTTAAAGCCTTCTTTGTTTAAGAGTTCGGCAGTTTGCGGCCGCGTGACAAGGTCAACCGTTTGGCCGTTTTTTAAAAGACAGCTATCCAGTCCCAGCCCGACCGCTCCGGCGCCAAAGCTTAGAATATTCAAAGACACACCCCTATTAGGTATTGCTGAAAATAATTTTCACTCCACCCATAGATTCAATATGAAATAAAATAGGGATTATGATATCATAATCCCTATTTTATACTAATTTTACTCCACTAGAATAATGAAATACTCTTAAATCTATATATTTCAATTACTTAGATAAGTTTTTAATACTTCCCATGTTTTCGCGCCTACAATGCTGTCGGCCTTAAGATTGTTAGCGTTCTGGAAAGCTGAAATAGCTGAGATGGTGTTTGGCCCAATTTTTCCATCAATATTGCCCGTATAAAAACCAGCAGTTTTTAAAGCGCTTTGGACATCCGTGACCTTGACAGGAACGCGGATAATGCCGAGGTGATCTTTGTTATCTGCAGGAAGAGTATTTGTTGAGCTTGGCTTATTTTGGACAGCAACTTGTTGGTTTAACTGGTCGATCTGGCTTCTGAGAACGTTGATTTCTCTGTCTTTCTGGTCAACAGCGGTTTCAAGCGTCTCGACCTGGCTTGAAAGCGTGGTCACCTGTTGCTTATAATTTGTTGTTTGACAGCCAGTCAAGGTAATGGTTAGAGCGATGAGGCAGATGAGGACGAGAATAGCTTTTTTCATGGAAACACTCCTTTTTTGGTTGGTTTTCATTCATTATATGCGGATTTAATAGTTTGTCTAGATTATTTATAAAAATTAAATAAGCGCCAGAGGGAGCTTTGATAGCAGGCAAGCAGAAATGAAGGAAAATTTATTTCCTTAATCAATTTTTGCAAGTGAAAATGTTTGACAAAAGATTTTTGCGCCCTTAACATGAGTAATGAAAAAAAGGAGACCTTATGGCCAAGAAAGAAAACCCAGTCATTAAATTCATTAAAAATCTGTTTGAAAAACTTGATCAGAAAATGCTTGAGAAATCACAAGCCAAGCCCTGTTGCTGTAAAAATAAACCCAAGGACACAAAATGATTGAGCCTGTAATCAATTGGTTCTTTTATTCGCTGCTTCATCTTGATCCTGCGTCTCATATCGTCAGGGCTTTACATTTTTTTGTTTACGATACCATCAAAATTATTTTGCTTCTTTTTGTCATGATTTCTTTTTTGGGATTTTTACGGTCTTTTTTGGATCAGCGACGCATCAAGGGATGGCTGAGCCACAATCAATTTTTGGCCAGTATTTATGCCGCGACGTTTGGCGCGATCACACCGTTTTGTTCTTGTTCGTCTATTCCGATCTTCTTAAGTTTTGTCAAAATGGGGATCCCGCTGGGCGTTATGTTTTCTTTTTTGATCACATCACCGATGATCAATGAATATTTAGTTGTGCTGATGTTCAGTTTCTTTGGATGGAAGATCACGGCTTTTTATGTTTTAAGCGGGATGGTCATCGGTATTGGGTCAGGGCTTATTTTGGGACGCATGAATCTTGAAAAATATTTAGAACGGGACATTTTTTCTTTACCCGATGCGCCTGTTGAAGAGCAAACGTATAAAACGATGATGGAGCGCATTGGTTTTGGGATCAGCGAAGCCAAAAAGATATTGAAGCAGCTTTGGGTCTGGATCATGCTCGGTGTTGGCATCGGCGCGTTGATCCATAATTATATTCCGCAAGAAACCATTCATGCGGCGATTCAAAAGACCGGGGTGTTTTCTGTCCCGATTGCGGTTTTGCTCGGCGTGCCGATGTATGGCAGTTGTGCTGCGATCGTCCCGATTGCGGTGGCGCTATTTCGCAAAGGGGTGCCTCTCGGAACAGCCTTGAGCTTTATGATGGCCACGAGCGCCCTGAGCCTTCCTGAAGCTGTTATTTTACGCCGGGCCATGAAGCTTAAGCTCATCATCATTTTTTTTGGCATCACAACGCTTGGAATTATTTTTACAGGGTATTTGTTTAATATTCTTCAAAAAGTGCTAATATAGAACATCATTTAACTTAACAAGGAAGCCAATAAAAGGAGGCCGCATGAAAGACCAGGACATGATGAAGAAGGTGCAGATTTGGCAAGCAATTGTTTTAATCGAATTTGTGATGATTATCTTTTTGGGGCTTTACACAAGTTATCAGCGAAGCGCGTTAGCCGCCCAGGCTGTTTATGCCACCAAGGTTGAGCAGCTTTTAGCCGATAAAAATGTTCGCGAAAAAGAACTTTCAACCAAGCTTTTAAGTGTCATGGCGCTTTTGCAAAATGCCGTGAATGATTTAAATCAGGGGAGTGAAGGAGCAGCCATCAACAATGTTCCTGCTGCCGAAGCGACAAAATAACACAAGAAAACGTTTTCGCCGTTTGTGTTTTTAGGCCTTTTTTTCTTTGCGTTTTGTGCTATCTTTAGGTTAGTTGGATCGTTCTTTTATAAGTTGTTGTAGTAATATTTTCTTTGCCAAGCCCCGCCAAGGCGTATCCTTTGCGGGGTTTTTGTTTCAAGAGTTTTGAATTGATTTCGTGAAGTTTCGAGTATAATAAGAAAAGAGTTATTAACCTGATATTGGGATTTTCAAGTTATGTCAACCAAAGACCTGATCATCGTATTTTCAATTTTGTGCGTTGTTGTTTTTATCGTCTTTGCTATTTTCTTTCCTGCGGAAGAACAGCGAAAGCGGAAGCGGCGAAAACTAGAAACGCCTGAGGATCTTTTGTCGAAAGAGGACAAAAAATGGCAGGAGGCTGCTTTTCGCCTGAAAGAATATGTGACACGTTATAAGCAGGAAGTGAGCGATCTTCAGAAAGAACAGCAAAAGCTTAAGGAAAAAATCAAGGAAGAAGAACAAAAAGGGCAAAAGTTTGAAGAAAAGCTTAAACGGGAAAAACAATGGCTGACCGAGCAGGAATCATCGCTGGATCGGCGCACCAAAGAAATGCGCCAGGTAAAAATGGAGCTCACCAAGGCCCAGACGGACAGGGAGCATGAGTATTCACTGCGTTTGGCGGCGGATCGAGAGAAAAAAGATATTCAAGCTGATTTAGAAAAAGTGACGAAAGAAAAAAATGATCTGCTTCTGAAGGTCACCAATTTGGAATTTACCTTGAAAACGCAAAAAGAAGAAATCACGGAATTGCGTAAAATAACGACAAGCCTTCAGAAGAAAAAAGATGAAGAGCAATGGATCGCAAAATCTGAATTTGACAAACTCGAGCAGCAATTGAAACAAAAAGAAAAAGAAGTTCAAAAGCTCCAGGACGATTGGAAGCGATAATAGCGTATGTTTTCCCACCGCACAAACTGGTCCTTTACATCAAATCCTTTGATGTCAACCCTTCATGCGCTGAAAGAAAAAAAGGTTGAGATCCTAGACCTTACAGAATCAAATCCCACGCACGCTGGGTTTTGTTATCCGGCTAAAGAAATTTTGTTTCCGTTAAACAGCGTCAAAAATTTGGATTATCGGCCCGAACCTTTGGGGGACGTTAAGGCGCGGCAGGCGATTTGTGCGATGTATGCCAGGGAAAAGATCTTTGTAAATCCCGATCAGGTTATCCTCGCGTCAAGCTCGAGCGAGGCGTATTCTTTTTTGTTTCGTTTGCTATTGAACCCAAAAGAAACAGTCTTGTTCCCTCGCCCCAGTTATCCATTGTTTGATTTTTTAGCGCAGTTAAACGATGTCTCCATGGAAAGTTATCCGCTGGTTTATCATGACCTCTGGGAGTTGAACGAAGAAAAATTCAAGGCCGCGATCCATAAGAACATAAAGGCCGTGGTCGTTGTCAATCCCAACAATCCGACCGGCTCATTTATCAAAGAGGACGAACTGACGCGTCTCAATCAATTATGCCGCGAGCACAAGATCGCCCTTATTTCTGACGAAGTTTTTTGGGATTATCGTTTTGAAGATGAAAAGGTGAAGGCAAAAAGTTTGGCGGGCAATAAGGACGTTCTGACATTTACCTTGGGCGGGTTGTCAAAAAGTTTAGGCCTGCCGCAAATGAAACTTTCCTGGGTCGTCGTAAGCGGCCCTTCAGACGATGTGAAAAAAGCCTTGCAGCGGCTCGAGATCATCGTCGACACGTATTTATCCGTCAATACGCCGTCGCAAAATGCCTTGCCGGCGTGGCTTTCCCTGAAGGGCAAAATTCAAAAAGAGATCATTGGCCGTCTTCAAAAGAATTTAAAAATTTTACATGAGCTTTGCGCCGGGACAGTGCTTAAACCTTTGAACGTTGAAGGCGGCTGGTACGCGATTTTGCAGCTGCCGGAAGGGATTTGCGAAGAATCCTGGGTGCTCGAACTTTTAGCCAAACACCATGTTTTTGTCCATCCGGGGTATTTTTTCGATCTTGACGCCGGCGCGCATGTCATCGTGAGCCTTTTGTCGCCGGAGGATGTTTTTAAAGAAGGCATCAAGCGCATCGTTGGCCATCACGTATAAGATTGGCCTATCGGCATTGCGTTGATTGGTCTTGCAAACTTTTTATTGTTTGATAATATGATAATAGAATTAAATTTATTAATATTAATATTATAGCGAGATAAATGATGAGCAAAAGACCTTCTTGGGATGAATATTTTTTAAAATTAGCTATGCTTGCTTCCGAGCGGGCGACCTGCCCGCGCATGCATTGCGGATGTGTTTTGGTTAAAGATAAGCAAGTGATCGCCACGGGCTATAATGGGTCTATTCCCGGAGATGATCATTGCGAAGATGTGGGTTGTTGGGTTGTTGACAATCATTGTATCCGTACCAATCATGCGGAGATGAATGCCTTGACGCAAGCGGCGAAAAAAGGGCATCCCACCGATGGGGCCACAGCGTATGTAACGAACATGCCGTGCACGACCTGTGCCAAGGCCTTGATCGCAGCGGGGATCAAGAGGGTTGTTGTTTTTTCGGATTTCCACGATACGATGGCTCAGAAATTTTTTGCGAAAGCGAATGTTTCTTTGGAAAAAAACGCCAAGCCGTCCAACGAGATCAATTACAACCTGGACAGCTATTCTTCGGCTCGCCCCGTTAAAGAAAGCTAAAGCGCGCAGGTAGAAGTTTCTGTACGGGGTTGTTATGGTATTTTGCGACGGTTAAGTCTGGTTGACGTATTGAGTCATTTCTTTAACGGGCAAGAAAGTAGCGCGCTGGTTTTCGGCAAGCAGGCATTCTCGAACAAGATGCCTGTTTGTTCTTTGCAAAGGAGAGGCTAAGTGAAATCATTAAAAGTTCTCATGGCCGATGATGAAGAAGACGCCTTGGATATCATGGCGCGCGCGGTGAGTCGGCGCGGCTACACGGTTGTCAAGGCGATTGACGGACAAGAGGCGTGGGAAAAGATAAAAAAAGAAGATCCGGATATTATTTTGCTGGATCTGATGATGCCCCGGATGCATGGGCTGACGATCTTGAAGAAGCTTCGCGAAGATCCATTGCCTGGTCGCATACAACCGGTCGTGATCATTTCCGCTCTCAATGAATTGGAAGATGTGAAAAAAGGTTTTGCCCACGAAGCCGACCATTATATTACGAAACCGTGTACCGTCGATACGGTCTTGAAGGCTGTGCAGATGATGTGTGAATTGATCGAAAAACAACAGGATAAAAAAGGGGAGCAGCCATGAAAACATTTGTTTTTGTTGTGGCTTGTCTTTTAGGATTTGTTCTTATGGTCCGGTACGTGGAAAAAAAGAGCTGTTTTTTTCCGCAAAAAAAGATGGTGGCAAATCCGGCCGGGAACGATATTGCCGTTGAGAATGTTTTTTTTAAAACAGAAGATCATCTTGTCCTTAACGGATGGTTTTTCAGCAAACCATCTGCCCGCGCCACACTGCTTTTTTTTCATGGCAATGCCGGGAATATCAGCCATCGGCTTGAAAAAGTTCTTCTATTCCACAATCTAGGGCTGAATGTTTTTATCATTGATTACCGCGGTTATGGCGAAAGCCAAGGAACGCCAAGCGAAAAAGGGATATATAAAGATGCCTTGGCGGCCTTTGATTATTTGACCAAGCGAGACGACATTGATAAAACGCGGATCATCGGCTATGGAGAATCCTTGGGCGGAGCGGTTGCCGTTGATCTGGCACTGCATCGGCCTTTGGCAGACCTTATCATTGATTCGTCGTTTCCATCAGCCGCAGATCTGGCAAAAAAGTATTATCCTTTCATCCCAGCCTTTTTGTTAGCGACAAAAATGGATTCAGCCTCCAAGGTCAGAAATATTACGGTGCCAAAACTTTTTATTCATAGTAAAGACGATGAAATTGTTCCATTTGCGCTCGCGCAAAAGTTGTTTGATGCCGCTGCAGAGCCCAAAGAGTTCCTAGAAATCCAGGGGGATCATAACAGCGGGTTTGCCATGTCCAAGGCGCGTTATGTTGCAGGAATAGAGAATTTTTTCATCAAACACGGATTGCGATGGCAATGAAAAAATTTTTAAGAACGCACAAGACAAATATTGTTGACGGCCAGGGGCGCAAGGTCATGCTCCGTGGCGTGAACTTGGGCGGCTGGCTCATGATGGAAGGCTATATTTTGCAAGCGCGCAATATCGCCGTACACCAGTTTAAAAAAGAATTCTCCGCGGCGTTAGGAGCAAAGGCATTAAAAGATCTTGAAAAAAGTTTTTATCAGTCCTTTATTCAAGAAAGCGATTTTGAAGCGATTGCGAAGCTTGGGCTTAATTGTATCCGCTTGCCGTTTCATCATAGTTTGATTGAGCGTGTGCCTTATCACTATAGCGACGATGGCCTTGCGTATTTAGATCAAGCTATTGCCTGGGCAGAAAAATATCATCTTTATATTATTTTAGATCTTCATGCCGCGCCAGGAAGTCAAAATCATGATTGGCATTCGGATAGTTTGGGAGCGGCTGAACTTTGGAAAAACAAAATATTTCAAAAACGCACCTTTGCGCTCTGGGAATTTCTCGCTGACCGTTATAAAGACAATCCAACTGTTGCCGGTTATGATCTTTTAAACGAGGCCGTGATCGATGACGCCGCTGTCCTCAACCGTTTTTATGCAACCTTGATCAGGCAAATCCGCGCGGCAGACAAGAACCATATCCTTTTTGTCGAAGGCAATAAGTGGGCCACGGACATCAAATGTCTTCAGAGATTTCCTGACACCAACTTGGCGCTCAGCATCCATTTTTATCATCCGATCGATTTTACATTTAATTTTGTTCCGCAGCTTTCGTATCCTTTGCGTTATCAAAAGATTTTTTGGAATAAAGCAATGTTCGGACGCATCGTTGCATCTTATGCCAAAATTGCCAAAGAACATCAGGCTCCTATTCTGGTTGGCGAATTTGGCGTCAACTATCGAGACAATCGCGACGGCGAAGTCGATTGTCTTTCGGATGTCGTGAAGTGTTTCAACGATCATGATTTTCATTGGACCTATTGGACCTACAAGGCTATAAAAAATACGACTTTTCCAGATGGAATTTTAAGTTCTTACCCGAATCATCCTTGGGTTAATCGCCAGGGGCCAAAGACAGGCTGGGAAACCTATGCGGCGCTTTGGCCAAAAGAAAAGAGGCGTATCATCGAGTCTTGGAAAAGTGATCATTTCACCCCGAACGCGAAAGTGATCAAGGCGCTTGCGCAATGACAGAGATCAAGGAAATTACCAGCTTAAGAAATCCTCAAGTTAAGAGCGTGATTGACCTTCGCGAACGACGCTTTCGCGACGAGACAGGTTTGATGATCGTGGAAGGTATACGCGAAATTTCTTTGGCGCAGAATGCGGGGGTTATCTTTTCTCAGCTTTTCCTTGAGCAATCTTTTTTTGAGGCACCTGATCATAAAAAGTTTATTGAATCCATGAGCCTGCAGGCAAAAGAAATTTTTCTCCTGCCGGAATATGTATTTGAAAAAATGACCTTTGGCCATCGTCATGAGGGTGTGCTTGGCGTTTGCGTTCAGCCCCAAAAGAAGTTAAGTGACATGATGCTTTCAGCCAATCCGCTTTTGATTGTGACAGAGAGTGTTGAGAAGCCCGGGAATTTGGGCGCGATTTTACGGACCGCCGATGCCGTCGGAGCTGACGGGTTGATCGTGTGTGACCCGGCGACGGATATTTATAATCCGAATGTCATTCGTTCCAGCCTGGGGTCGATTTTTTCTGTTTGCGTTGTTCAGGCAAGCAATGAAGAAGCGCTGAAATTTTTTAAGGCGAAAAAAGTTATGGTTTACGCAACCTTGCCGGATTCGAAAGAGCCTTATTTTCATGTGGACATGAAATTGCCGCTTGCCGTTGTTTTGGGAAGTGAAGAAAAAGGGTTGAGCGAATTTTGGCAAAAAAATTGTGACAAGGCTTTGTCGATTCCGATGAAAGGTAAAGTCGATTCTTTGAACGTTTCTGTCTCTGCCGCTGTGGTTCTCTATGAAATCATCCGTCAACGACAATAATAAAATACGCCTTCAAGTTTTTCTTTCGCATAACGGTGTTTGTTCTCGGCGTAAGGCTATGGACTGCATTCAAGAGGGTAAGGTCACCTTAAACGGTAAGCTTACACTGGAGCCGTCAACGCCCGTGGATCCGCAAAGGGATGTTGTTTGTTTTGAAGGTCAAGAAGTGCGTGCGCAAAAATATGAGTATGTTCTTTTATACAAGCCGCAAGGATATACCACAACGACCGATGATCCTTACGCAGAAGACATTGTCCTTGACTTATTGCCGAATCATTTAAGGCACCTTAATCCCGTCGGGCGGCTCGATAAGAATACCGAAGGACTTCTTGTCTTAACCAATGACGGACAGGTGACGCAAAAGATGACACATCCAAGTTTTCATGTGGATAAAGTTTATTTTGTCACCATCAAGGGTGTCTTGAGCGAGCAAGATAAGATGTGCCTTGAAAAAGGAGTTATTTTTGACAATCAGAAAACAGCACCAGCCAAGGTTTTTGATGTTCTTCGCGGAAAAAGCGAGACATCGCTTCGAATCACCATCCACGAAGGACGCAAGCGCCAAGTTCGTCGCATGTTTGATGCCTTAGGTTATGATGTGGTATTTCTAAAAAGAGAAAAGCAGGGGCCGCTTAGGCTCGACGGGCTTAAGATAGGACAATGGCGATTTTTAACCCAAGAAGAAGTGAGCATCATTAAACAGCTATGATCACAATTTCTAATCTTTCAAAAAATTTTACTAACCGAACACTTTTCGAAGGCGTTTCGTTAAGCATTTATCGTAATGAAAAGATCGGTTTGGCCGGCCCTAATGGCGCGGGAAAGACCACGCTTTTTTCAATTATCCGCGGCGAGATGCAATCGACGGGCGGAGAAGTGCAAATCCAAAAAGGGATCAACATCGGTTACCTTCCTCAAGAAAGTTCTTTTCTCTCAGAGCGGACGGTCATGGATGAGCTGACGTCCGGTGATGATCGTATTGTTGCCCTGAAGGCGGAAAAGCATAAGCTTGAAGATGAAAATAAAGCCGATAGCATGCGCTATGGTGATGTTTTGGCAGAGCTAGAGCATTTGGGGATCTATGAACTTGAACATAAGGCGGAAAAGATCTTAAGCGGCTTGGGGTTTCGTGAACGCGATATTCACCGGCCCATCGCGCAGTTAAGCGGAGGCTGGCAGATGAGAACGCTTTTAGCCAAAATGTTGACCTATCAATACGACATCCTTCTGTTGGACGAACCCACCAACTACCTTGATCTAAACGCAACGCTGTGGCTTAAGGACTTTCTTGCCAGCTATCAGGGCACTTTTATCATTATTTCCCATGATAAGATCTTTTTAGATGATGTCACGAATTACACGATCCTCCTTGAAAATAGCCGCATGGTGAAAGTTAAAGGGAGTTATAGCCGCTATGAAGAACAAAAAGCGATAGACAAGCTTTCATTAGAAAAACGGCAAAAAATCATCGAAAAGAAAAAAGAACAGCTGGAGCGCTTCTGCGAGCGGTTCCACGCCCAGCCTAATCGTGCGGCCGCGGTGCGTAACAAACGCAAAATGATCGAGCGCATGGAAGACATCGAGATCCAGGGCCGTCGAAGCAGTATGAAAAATTTTGAGTTTCCCGAAACTGTACGAAGCGGCCATCAGGTCTTGGCACTTGAAAATATGTGCAAATCTTACGGGGATGTTAAAGTCTATGATCATCTCCAACTGGAAATTACTCGCGGACAGCGCATGTGCTTGGTTGGTGAGAATGGCGCAGGAAAATCAACCCTGCTTAAAATTATGGCAGGCGTGATCGATATGGACCAGGGGGCACGGCGTGTTGGGCACAATGTTGAGCTTGGATATTTTTCGCAAGCGCGCCTCGATGTTTTAAATCCTCTCAAAACAGTTTTGGAAGAAGTTTGTTCGGCGAAAGCAGGCGTGCGCGCGCAAGATGCCCGCACGCTCCTTGGGCTTTTTAACTTTCACGATGATGATGTTTTTAAATCGATTAAAATTTTGTCCGGAGGTGAAAAGAGCCGTGTGATTTTAGCGAAGCTGTTGATCAATCCGCCGAATTTTATTTTGCTCGATGAGCCCACAACGCATTTAGACTTGGATGGCGTTGAAGCCTTGACCAATGCGTTCAAAAAATATGAAGGGACGCTGTGTTTTATCAGCCATGATTTGTTTTTCGTCAAAGAAATTGCCAATCATATTGTGTATGTTGATAGCGGAACGCTGACGCATTATTACGGTGATCTCGATTATTATCTGGAAAAGCGTCAGGAAAAAGATGTTCAGCATGCGCAAGCGCAGAAAGTTTTAAAGCAAAAAATAAAGCAAGAAAAACAAGGCGCCAAGGAAAAGAAACAAGAAAATCCGATGATCGAGAAGCTGCATGAGCAGCACAAAGAAGCCTTGCGCAAGATCGCCGAGAACAAAGATATTATCGGCAAGCTTGATAAAGAAAAAAAAGATCTGGAAACGGAAAGCTATATCAAGGCGCGTGTTCTTTCCGGGTCCAATGTTTCTCGCGACGAGAGCACATTAAAAGAATACGGCCAGCGGCTTAAATTTATTCAGCATCGTATTCGCCAGATCGAAAATGAAATTGACCGTTTGAGAGAAGAAAACCGAAGCATAAAAAAGTAAGGAAACCCTTGGGCAATTTAAAGTTAGACCTTCATGACATTTTTAGCAATGACCGCGCCATCGAGCAGGCGCTTACGTTTGTTATGCGCGAAGCGGTTGACAAAAAGGCCCGCTGTGTGGAGATCATCCCCGGCAAAGGGTCAGGACAGCTTAAAAAACATGTCTTGCGGTTTTTAGAAAAAGGGTATAAAAATATATATCATCGCATCGAAAAGGACGATAAGAATTTCGGACGTATCTTCGTTCATTTTCGCTGGTAATGGGAGGAATTTATGAAAAAATTATTTTTGATTATTTTGATGATTTTTATTTTTGGCATTCAGATTGTCCATGCTGTTCCAGCTGCGCCTAATTGTGCTCAGGTAAAAGCAAAAGTTTTAAACATCAAGGAGGCTCGCGCAGATAATCCATACGAAGGACCGACGCTTGAGCTCGAAGTTGTTAATGTCGAACCCTGCCCCGGCATGTTCTCATGGGTTAAAGACGATGAAAAGTTTATTAAGGCGATAACGTGGCCGAGCGATACAACGGCTGCTAAGCTTAAAAAAAGCGATGTTATTTCTGTAAAAATTGAATGTAATGGTGATGAGCACGGGCATGGCTACTATGCAAGCGAAACCCAAATCTTAGAGCCTGCTCACCAATAGTCAAGCAAGTACCAAGAGGATATTCTGATGAGACTTTCTTTATTATCAAAGCTTTTTTTCCTTGCGTGTGTTGTTGTGTGTTGTGGCTGCAGCTTGCGCCATGTGAGCGAGATCCGCAGGGTCCAGGCCGTCGGCGCCAACATGGATGAGCAGAAGAAATATGTTAAAGAAGCCAACGAGCGATTTGAAAAACTTCTCGCCGCTATTGAAACTAACCAGATGTCTTTGTATCTAACCCAGCAAGATTTTTTAAA
>Ga0172370_10007381_pt1 | contig 13491 bp, 10 predicted proteins | sample LakKiv5m_FD_114538 | JGI IMG/M metagenome (GOLD analysis project Ga0172370, IMG submission 114538) | Freshwater microbial communities from Kabuno Bay, South-Kivu, Congo - kab_022012_11.5m | ecosystem: Environmental > Aquatic > Freshwater > Lake | place: Democratic Republic of the Congo...
AAGAAGGAAAAGACCAAGGCCATGATGATGGCCGCCGCGGCGCAGGAGGTCGGGCGCGCGTGGGCGGATGCCGACTCGAAGATGGCGGACGCGGCGCGCGCAGTGGACCCGCTCAAGCGGGCGTACGGCGCGGATCAGCGGGTCGACGGCTACCACGGCAAGGAGCTGTCGCGTATCATCGCGAGCCGCTACGGTTACCTGGCCAAGGCCGCGATGGCCAAACGGAGCCTCGGCGAAGCGGCGCGCAAGGCGCGCGAGGCATTGAAGTATGCGCCCGGAGACTCGGAGGCCAAGAGCGTGCTGGACCGCTGCGTCGAGCAAGTGCCCGGTCTGCTCGCGGCGGCCAAGGACGCGTTGGCGAGGAAGAACACCGCGACGGCGCGCGACAAGGCCCGTCAGGTCATCGACATCCTGCCGCCGTCGGATGGCCGCGTGCAGGAGGCCCGCACCATCGAACGTCAGGCGTCCAGCGCGGCCGACGACGACGAGGATTAGCTCCATCATGCCGAATTCAAACAAGAAACCTGTTCGCGTGCTGGTGGCCGACGACGATCTGGAGATCGGCGGCATGTTGCGCAAGGGCCTCGAGGCGCGGGGATTCGCGGTCACGCTCACGACGGACGGCGAGGAGGCGCTCGGCAAGGCGCTGTCCGAGGCCTTCGACCTCGTGATCCTGGACGTGATGATGCCCGGCCTCAACGGCTGGGAAGTCTGTAAAAGTCTTCGGGAACGGCCGGAGTTGGAGCGCACCGGCATCCTGATGCTGACGGCGATCGGACCGAACCTCAACGAGATGACCGCGCCCCTGTTCGGCGCGGACGACTCGCTCGACAAGCCGTTTGTGTTCGAGGATCTGGAAGCCAAGATCGCGTCCATACTCGAGAGCCGCAGGCCCAACAAGGGCTCTGTTGCGCATTGACCGAGGTCGAGCCCGGCGAGCCGCCGAGCGGGCAGTCCAAGGCGCCGGAGCGCCGCACTACTAGAAGGAATTCAAGCAACGGCAACGCCGGAACGCGACGCGCGCCGGCCGCTCGGGCGACCCGAGGCAGTCGACAACAGGCTCCTAGCCCGCGGGTCTGCCGCGCCGCGTCCTACCAGGCCGGCAGCGGGGCTCCCCTCACGAGCAGCACCCCCTTCAGGTTCGTCGTCATCATCAGCGAGCCGCCGCACGCGATCTCGCGCGTCGGGCTCGTGCGGACGCCGTGCAGGACGAGCTCGGTCAGCGGCTCGCTGCGCATCACGAGCGTGCCGGTGGGACCGAGATCGCCCATCGCGCCGTTGTTGCCGACGAGGAGCGCGCTGCCGTCCGGGCGCATGTGCACGCCGAACAGGCCGGCCTCGGGATCGTCGGGCAGGACCTTCCACGCGCCGGCCTGTCTACGCGCGATGACGCCCTGGTTGCGGCCGCCGACCGCGATCACGTCGTCCGCCGAGCGGCCCGAGACCGTGACCACGACGTCGGTCGGCAGCGTGGTCTCGTGCGACCAGGCGGTGCCGTCGTAGAAAAAGACGTGGCCGTTCTCACCGGCGGCCCAGATGTGGCTCGCGTCGGCGCCCCAGACCTTGAAGAGGCCTCCTGATAGGGACGCGCCGTCCTCGGACTTCGCGGGCAACGCAACCACCTGCCACTCGTCGTCGAGCTCGGCCTGCGTGGCGGCGAGCGGCAGGCGCGCGAGCAGGGGTGCCTCGTCCAGGTTTTCTGTCGCGCCGCCCACCACCCACGCGTGATCGGAGCCCTCCGCCCACCACACGCCTTGCAGCTGCGCCTTCGGGTGCGCCTTCGACTGCCGCAGCGTCCACGCGCCGTCGCCTCCGCGGTGCGCGACACGCCCGTTGCGCCCCACGACCACGCGGTGGCCGGAGGCGTCGCCGTGCACCCACCAGAAGATGCCGCTGCTCGGGAAGGACTCCTTCTTCCACGCGCCGCCTTGCGCGGTCGCGATGAGGCCCTCGTTGAAGCGGCCTCCGACGAGGATCCACTCCTGTGCGTCGCTCCACGCGGCGACGAGCGCGCCTTCGGGCGTGGGCTCGGCGACGAGCGACCACGGCCCGAGGTCGGTCGAGGACGTGTCGCCGCCAGCGTCGGCGCCGCCCGCGTCGACAGGCGTGGCGCCGGAACCCGACGTGCAGGCGCACGCGAACAGGGAGAGACAGAGCCAGGCGGCGCGGGTCATGGGGTCACCTCTGGAGGGCTCATGGGCGGTTGGCCGTGGGCTTGCCGATCGGGCCCCGGTCCGAGTGAAAGACATCGGCGAGCAACCACTCGTGGCCGCGCGGCCGGAAGCGGAAGCTCCAAATGGGCTCGGCGTCGCGGCGCGCGTCCTCCGCGAGGCCGGGCGTGAGGCGCGGGTGGCGGAAGCGGACCTGGTAGACATCGATGTCGCGGTCGATCTCGACGCCCCGCGCCAGCGCTGCAGCGATGCCGCCCTTGTCCTCGACGCGCGGGACCCAGCGCGTGAATTCGCGCAACCACGCGTCGATCTCCGCCTCGCGCTGCGGTCTCATGGCGCCGTCGGACCACAGATCGGACCAGCGCTCGCCCTTCGGCTCGCCGTCCACCACCAGCACCGACAACTCCACCAGCGGGCGCATCGCCTCGACCGGATCAGTGGCCTGCAGCGCGGCGAAGAAGAGACCGGCCGCGCGCTCGCCGTCCTTGCACGACTCTCCGCAGCCCCCAATGATCCGGGGTCGCTGCTGCCGGTGGGCGCGCAGAGGGCTCGGCGCATCGGGCGAGGAGAGCACGTCCTGCGTGGCGGGCGAGGCCGCCGGGGTCGAAGGCGGATCGAGCGCGGGCTCGACCGGCCCACCGGTCTTGCGCGCGCACGCCAGGAGCGGCACGGCGAGGAGCAGCAGGGCCAGGGAGCGAACGGTGGGCATGGCGGGTCCGAGACCAGGTTCAGCGCTGCTTATCGTCATCGGCGCTCCCCCGGTCAAGAGCAGGCCGAGCAATGTGGGGCGCGTCACCGTGGGAGCACGCGGTACAAGCCGACCGGGAGCGCCGGCGCGTCGCCGTAGCCATGGAAGGTGGGCCAGTCGCCCAGGTTCGGGGCGTCGTGCTCGAAGACGGGTTCGCATCGGGCGCGCTCGCACAGGCTGCGGCAGGCGTCGATCTCGCCGCGGTCGGGCGACCAGGCCGCGTGGAGATGGCATCGGAGGGAGCGCAGGAAGAACACGGGTCGATCGGGCGCGCCCAGCCGGAGCGCCTCGGCGAGCGGGCGCAGGCCGGTGACCTGGATGTTCGCGGCGCTGAACAGGTAATTAGGGAAATGCAAATGAACATCTGAAGTTTCCGTGTCCTCGTAGCCCGGGCGAGCGAGCCACAGCGGGCGTTCGGGCACCCTGTCGAGGGCTTCGCGGGCCTCGCGGATGAGAGACTCCTCGAGATCGGGGTTGCGGGGTGCAAAGAGCGGGGGGACCGAGGGCGCCATGGAGGCGACGGTCACGAGCAGGAGCACCGTCGAGGCGATGCGTCCGCGCGCCCCGAACGCATCGAGCGCGGCGAAGCCGAGGCCGCTGGCCATCAGGACGCAGGTCGCCGCGGGCACATGGAGCCGCAGGATCGAGACCTCGTTGAGGTCCGCGAACGTGGGACCGAGCGCCACGGCGCCGGCGGCGACGAGCCAGAGCGCGCGTTTGCCGGCCGGGCTCAGCGTGGCGGCGAAGACGATCACGAGCCAGATGGCCACCGGGAAGGCCTCGGGCAGCACGAGCGCGTTGAGCGATCGGATGCGCTGCGGCAGCTCGGCCACGAGATCGCCCGACAGATGCGGCAAGTTGCCGCGCCCGAGGTCGACATTGGCCCTATCGGCAGCAAAGAGCACGAGCGGGAGGCCGAGCACCACCGCGGTGACGAGGACGGGCCAGGCACGCCGCAGCGCCGCACCGAGGGCCGCGGGCGGGTGGACCGCGAGCGCACAGCCGAGCGCGAAGGGCAGCGCCCCCAGGGCCAGATCGGGCCGGCACGAGGCGGCGTAGAGCAGACAGCCAGCCGCAGCGGCGAGCGCGCCGATCGGCCCGGGGCCGGCGTGCGGCGGCTCGTGCGGTCGCGCCGGATCGAGCCTGCCCACGGCGGTCGTCACGAGCAGGGCGGCAAGCGACAGGGCGAACACGGCCGGCACGCCCATGGACTCGCTCGCGTGATCGCGTACAAACAAGGGCGTCATCGCGAGCAGCAGCCCGGAAAAGACTCCGGCACGCAGGTTCGAGGTGGCCCGGTGGACCCAGACCGAGAGCAGGCCGACCGTCGCGGAGCCGAGCGCGACGTGCAGCCACTGGACGGCGGCGTGATCGGGCGCCACGACCCGGAAGAGCAGCCACCACAGCACCGGCGCGCCCGGCCCGTAGCGCGGCAGGTGGTCGAGCGAGACCGCCTCGCCGACGTGCTCGTAGCCGAAGTAGACCATGACGAGGCGATGGGGCGCCGCGGCGCGCAACGCGAACGCGATGGCCGCCAGGACGAGCAGCAGCCACCAGGAACGTTGATCGAGCAGGCGGCCGACGCAGATCACCCCCCACGCCACGCACGCGAGCAGCAGGCCGCCGAGCGCGATGAGGACGCGATCGAGCAGGCTTCGCTGGGCGGGCATCGGCGCGTGCGCGACCGGCGCCACGTCGTGCGCGCGAATGCGGTTGATCGCCTGTGAGACCTGGTTGCCGCAGGGGCCCTGCTCCGGGCCTTCACGACGCATGCCGACGCTGCGCGCGCTCATGTCGCCCGGGCCGACTTCGACGATTGGGAAGACCCGCAGGGCGCAGTGCTCTGCGCCGCCGCGGAAGCGGAGCGTGACGCGCTCGCCCTGGTGCTCGACCGCGTGGGGGCGGAGCGGGTCGTCGTCGTCCGGGATCGGCGCGAGCCAAGCCTGGACGCGCGCATCTTGGGGTGATGGCGCGGGCGGTTCACGTTTACCGCGTCCCGGTTTGTCCCACCGCTCCGGGACCGTGCCGGCCCGCATGAGCGCGAGGTCGCGCCGGACCATGGCCTCCTTGTGCGGGTTCGAGATCGACCACGGGCCGCTCGTGATGCGAACGTATCGCTCCAGCTCGGCCGTGGCGCGCGGCAGGTCCTTGTCGAGCCAGATCTGCGATCGGCAGAAGTACACGTCCGGATCGGCCGGTCCCGTGGCGACCGCCTCCTCGATGAGGCGCTCGGCCTCGGTCTGATGCCCCAGCCAGAAGTGCGCCATCGCGAGGTAGAGCGGCACGCGCGCCTCGGGGAGGTTCAACCCGTGCAGGCGCCCGAGCGCGAGACGTGCGGGTTCGAATTCGCCGTCGTAGTAGTGCCGCACCGCATCGAGAAATTGCGCAGCAATATCATTGGAATCCTGTGCCGCTCGGGCCGCGAATTCCGCTTCGACGCGATCGAGGCCGGCGCCCTTGCTCGGGTCCGCGTCGGCCGCGCCGCGCCAGCGGTTGAGCATTCCGCTCATCCGGCCGAGCAACGTCAGCTTGCCGCCCGCCTTGCGATAGAGCACGTCGGCCGTCCGGACGGCCTCCTCGAAGCGCCCGAGCCGAAAATACGCTCCGACGAGCATGTCGGCGGTCTCGCTCCGATCAGGATAGAGGTCGCCGGCGCGACGGGCGATGGCGAGCTCGGCCTCCCCGTCGTCAGCGGCGCTCGCGAGCCCCGTCCGCAGCGCCAGCAGCGCCATCGTGGGGCGCGGGATGCGGGCCAGATCGGCGTCGAGCAGCCGCCCTGCCTCCGTCCAACGCGCCCGGACCGCGAGCGCACGCACCGTGTCGAACGCTGCACACACGCTCACCGCGCGATCGGGCGTGAGCCGGGCCGCACAGGCAGCGAGCGTCGCCCGCGCGCCCTCCTCATCGCCGAGCGCGGCCTGCACAGCGGCGAGCAGCGCCGGATCTCGCGCCTCTGTCTTCCCGGCGGGGCGGAGCGTCGCGAGCAGGGCGGTCCAGGTGCTCTCCGCCTCGCTCCGGAGGCCTACGAGCCGCGCCGCGACGGCGAGATCGAACAGCGCCTCCGGTCCCCAGGCGACCTTGGCCCCGAGCGCCTTGCGGATCGCGTCGCGCGCCGCGTCGGCGTCCCCCGTCGTCAAGCCGAGCTCAGCCGAGCGCAGCGAGTCGCGCAGCAGGCCCGCGGGACTCCCGGACTCGGGCTCCGTCGCAGCCGCCGCGCGCGTCCACGCCACGCGATCCTCGCCCTCCCGGATGCGCGCCTCGAGCGCGGCGAGCGTCGGTTTGTCCTTCGCGAGCGCCGAGTCCGGCACGATAGCGAAGCGCGCCGTTTTGACGGCGTCGCGCGGGGCGGCGGGATCGTCGCGGTGCAGCAGGACGACGGTCGCTCGCGCCTGGCGGCGCAGCACCTCGACGTGAACCTCGCGGGCCAGCACCTGCACGTCGCCGAGGCGCAGCGCGGCGCCCGGTTGGCCCTGCAGCATGGCTTCGATGGACGGTGCCTCGCCGGCGCCGAGCACGCGCGCGTCGTAGGGACCGATGAGCACGCCGAAGCCGGCAAAGGGGTTCACGAGTGCGCGCGGCGCTTGCTCCGCTCGCACTTCGCAGAGCGGCGCGATGCAGAGCGTCGCCATCAGCGCGGAGATCGCGCGCGCGCGTCGCGTCACGGCACGATCTTCCGGCACTCCATGTAGAAGCGCTTCTCGTGCGCCTCTCCCATCGAGAAGGTCTTGCGCGGCAGCGCGCCGTCGAGGATCACGGTCCTGAAGAGGTCGCCCTTGTCCATGGAGGGGAGGTACAGGCCGATCTGACCGGGCTTCGAGCCGAGATCGCACACGACGTCGTCGCCGTGGACGTAGTCGATTTCGCGCGCGCCGGCGCCCTTCATGAACCCGTCGAGGAAGCTCTGGAGCGTGGCGACCGGAAGCGTCTGCGTGGGTCGCATGAACGCCACGACGGCGAACCCCTCCGGCCGCACGAGGCCCACCCGATGCGTCGTGCCCGCGCCCGCCTGCGCGAACATCGTCTCCCGATCGCAGCACGTCAGGCGCACGTCGTCACCAAACGCCTCCCGCAGCGCGCCCTCGAAATCCACGCGCAGATCGAAGAGCACGCGGTGGATCGGCTCGAACGCGAGCCCCTCGTCGTGCACGTTGACGACCTCGACGAGCGCCCAGCGCGCCGGGTGGCTGCCGCGCGCATCCGGCGGCAGGGTCGCCTTGACCTTCTGCCACACGGCCTTCGCGGTCGCGAGCGAGTGGTTGCCGTCGCCGACCGCGTACAGCAGTACGGGACGGTCCTCAGTGAGCCCATAGCGCGCCCGAAACGAGGTCGAATCGGCGAGCCCGGCGAGCGCGTCCTCGATCCGGGCGGCCGCAGCCGGTGGCATCGCCCAGCCGCGCAGGTGGCCCCCCTGCGCCATCAGCTCCACGTCGTAGAGCGCCTCGTAGTGCGCGAGGTCAGCGAAGAGCGGCTCGATCGTGGTGCGCGCCGGGTCGTCGATGAGCAGCATGATGTGCGGCAGCTCCAGCGGCGCACCCTCCCGGATCCGGATGCGCGGCGGCAGGCGCTCGAGGATCGTCCCTTCCGTCGCGCGCACGAGGCTCGAGGAGCCGCGCATATAGTCGTAAGCCTCCAGGTCCACCGCCAGCACAAGGCCGCGTCGCGTGCGTCGCCCGTGCGGCCCGTCGGTCGTGCGCTCGACGAGCACGAAGCACTCGCGCTCGACCAGGATCCTCTCGTCGAGGTAGCGGCGCATCGCGCCTTGAATGCGGGGGATCCGCACCTCGTCGTCCTTGCCGAGCCACACCTCGGGGAAGACGAGCCTCGCCGTGGATGGCGCGTCACCCACACGCGCATCGACAGAGCGCCAATAGTCGGGCTGGCTCGTGTACTGATCGCACGCGACGACCGCCCAGGTCGCCAGGTCGGTGCCCGCGCGGGGCAGCAGGATCTTAGGGACGGCGATGCCGAGCTGAGAGGACATGAAGGACTCCGTCTGCACCGGCGCCCGCCGGCGCGGTGTCGTGCGCGATGATGACCACGCGACGTGCGCTGTCAACCCGCCACGCCTCCGCACGGACCGCCGGGGCTTGCCAAGGAGGCCTCGATGGGCTTCGATCCCGAGAGTCAACCTGCTGTGGCTTCACCCATGTTTCGGCAGTTCTTCGCCTCGCAGCAACGGCCGCCTGCCGTCGAGCGCACCGACAAGCTCGGGGCGCCGTTCTGGCTGCGCGAGGCCGTGGAGCGCGACGCCGACCTGCTCGTCGAGCTCAAGCGGCGGATCCTGGCTGAGACCGATTACCTGCTGCAGGGGCTCGCCGATTTCGACGCGGATCCCGCGGCGGAGCGGGACGTGATTCGGCGCTTCCAGGACTCGTCCGACTCGCGCCTCGTGATCGCGGAGCGCCTCGTGGCGGGACATCGCGCCGCGATCGGCCTTGTGACGATCGTCGCCGGCGCATTCCAGCGCAATCGCCACGTGGGGCAGCTGGGCATGGGCGTCGTACGGAGCGAGTGGGGGCGTGGCGTCGGCGCGGCGCTGCTCGACGATGCGCTGTGCTGGGGAGGCGATCACGCGACGTTGCGCAAGATCTCGCTGCAAGTCTACGCGTCGAACGCGCGCGCGATCGGGCTCTACGCGGGGCGAGGTTTCACGGAGGAGGGGCGCCTGCGGGAGGAGGCGCGCCGCGATGACGATCGCTTCGACGACCTGATCGTGATGGGCCGCTTCGTCGTGCGGGATCCGTAGCGCACTTGCGCGCGCGTGCCCTCCGCGGCAAGGTGCGCGCCCCGACGGGCCCGACAGCGGGGCGCACGGGAAGGAGCCTTCGATCATGACACGCGTGAACGTCGCCGTCGTCGGCGCGTCGGGCTACGCCGGGCAGGAATGCCTGCGCCTGCTCGCGGCACACCCGAACGTCTCGAGGGTCGCGATGGCCCCCTCGCGCGACGGACCGGACGCCATCCCGCGCGACGTCGACGCGGTCTTCCTCGCGACGCCGCCCGAGACGAGCGCCGAGCTCGCGTGGCCGCTCGCGCTGCGCGGACAGCGCGTCATCGACCTCTCCGGGGCGCATCGGGCCGGCGGCGCAGCCGCGCACAAGGCCGCCTACGGCTTCGACCACCCCTTCGCCGATGCGCTGGCCGAGGCCGTCTACGGCTTCGACGCCTCGTGCGCGTCGCTCGCCCATGCGCGCCTCATTGCGAACCCGGGCTGCTATTCGAACGCGCTGCTCTCGGCGATCGTGCCGCTCGTGCAGGCTGGTTGGTGCGCGCCCGGCGCGGTCGTCGATGCGACCGGCATCAGCGCGGTCTCCGGAGCGGGACGCACGCCGACCGAACGCACGATGTTCATGCACGTGGCCGACAACCTCGCGCCCTACAAGGCCGGCCGTGCGCACCAGCACATCGTCGAAATCGAGCGGCGCGTGCCGGTGCGGATGCTGTTCATGCCGATCGTCGCGCCGCTGCGTCGCGGCATGCTCGTGACTGGATCGGTCGAACTGCGAGACGCCGAGCCGCGCCCCTTGGATGCGCTGGCGATGCCGGGTGACGCGATGTGGCGGCGCGTCGACACGGTGCCCGACGTGATCGAAGTCGCGGGCACGCCCGAGGTGCACGTGCATTACATCGTCGACGCGATCGCCCGCCGCGTGCTCTTCACGAGCAGCATCGACAACCTGCTGCGCGGGGCCGCGAGCCACGCGATCGTCAATTTCAACAGGGCCTTCACGCTGCCCGACGAGGCGGGACTCCGTCCCGTATCCGCATGAGCACTCCGACGCAGACCCCTCACGCCCCGTGCGACATCGCCCCGCGGCTGCCCGCCGGCGTTCGCCTCTTCGGCGGACACAGCGGCATCAAGGCGAGCCGCGCCGACACCGCCATCGCCGTCTTCGACGAGCCCGCGCGCGTCGCTGGCACGTTCACGCAGAACCGCTGCGCCGCCGCCTGCGTCGAGGGGAACCGCCCGCTCGTACCCGGCAGCGCGAGCGGCTTCGTCGCCGTGAGCGGCAACGCGAACTGCTACGCGGAAGGCGACCGACAGGCAGACAACACCCTTCGCGGCGGACTGTCCGCGCTGCTCGGAGGTGCGACCGTCCTGACCGCGACGACGGGTCCCATCGGCGTGCCCTTCGACGCCGCGCGCGTCGTGGCGGCGCTGCCCGCGATCTTGGCCGGGGAGGCGTCGATCGAGGCCTTCGCGGAGGCGATGCTCACGACGGACACCGTTCGCAAGATCGCCTGCGTCGAATGGCGCGGCACGACCTGGCTCGGCGTGGCGAAGGGATCGGGCATGATCCACCCGGACATGGCGACCATGATCACGCTGTGCGTCACCGACGCCGATGTCGCGGCGGACACGCTCGACGGCGCCACACGCCGGGTCGTCGCGCGCACGTTCAACGCGATCACGGTCGATCGCGACACGTCGACCAACGACACGGCGCTCGTTTTCTCGACGGCCCGCGGCGCCCGCGTCGATGACCCCGAGGTGCCGCTCGAGGCGATCTTCGGCGCCCTCGCACGTGCGATCGCGCGCGACGGCGAAGGCGCGACGCGGCTCGTGACCGTCCACGTCGAAGGCGCCCGCGACGACGAGGTCGCGCGCACCGCGGCACGCGACGTTGCCGGCAGCGATCTCGTCAAGAGCGCGCTATTTGCCTGCGACCCCAACTGGGGACGCACGGTCGCTGCGCTCGGCGCCTCGCTCGCGCGACAGCGGGCCCACCTGCGCCGCGAGGACCTGGTGTTGACGCTCCAGGGCGAACAGGTTTACCCACCCGCCGGCGTCTTCGATCGCGCCGCCCTCGGCGCACGCCTCCGCGCGAGCGACACCATCGAGATCGTGATCCGCGTCGGCGACGGTTCGGGTCGTGGCACCGCGTGGGGCTGCGATCTGAGCTACGACTACGTTCGCATCAACGCCGAGGCGCCGGTCTCCTACGGCGCGGTGGGCAGCGCGGAGCCGGTGCGCGCGCGCGTCGAGATGCAGACGCTGACGCCCGTGCTCAAGAAGGGCGTGCTCCGCGAGGCATTGCGCTACCTGCACGAGCACGATCGCCAGACGATGGTGATCCTCGTCGAAGCGGACTCGCCGACGACCGACGACGATCTCGCGCTGCTGCGCCAGACGGGCATCCGCCCCATCCTGATGCGCGATGTGTCGCTCGGCGCCGCGGTCGACGTCGCCCGCCATAACCACGCGACGAAGCTCATCGTGCTCACGCACACCGACGGTCTGCTCGCGTCCGACGGCCAACTCGCCTCCGAGATGCACCTGGGTGATCTGCCCGAGCGGCTCCGCGACGCGAACATCGAGGAATTCCTGGAGGCGGGTGGCACGCTGCACGTCCTCAACGGCACGGTCCATGCCGCGCTCATCGAGGAGCTCTTCACCGACCGCGGCATCGGGACGATGGTCCGGATGTAGAGACCTGCTACAATCGGGCTCCGCCGACCACGGCGTCGGCTTGGAGTACACCATGTTCCAGCGCCCCTTCACGGGTTCGGTCGCCTTCCTCTTCGCGGCCGCGCTGACCTTCTCGGCGGCCATCGCGCTCGCCGATATCGACGTCCGCAAGGGCGGTTCTCAGTGGGCGCGCGTCGAGGGCGACGGCAGCGTGCGCGTCGGCGGCTCGATCGCGGGCAAGATCGAGCGAGACGGCACGGTGCGGCTGAAGGGATCGATCGTCGGCAAGGTCGACAACGACGGCACCATCCGCAAAAGCGGCAGCATCGTCGGCAAGATCGAGAGCGACGGCACGCTCCGCAAGAGCGGCAGCATCATCGGCCGCGTCGAGTCGGGCGGCACGATCCGCAAGGGAGGATCGATCTGGGGCTCCGCGTCATCGTGCTGCGGCGACCACGGCAGCAAGCGCACTGTCGCGGCGCTGCTCTTCTTCTTCGCGGGTGATTTTCTCTAGGAGTCTGTTGCGCATTGACCGAGGCTGGGCCCGGCGAGCCGCCGAGCGAGCCGTCCAAGGCGCCGGAGCCTCGTACTACGAGAAGTATTCAAGTGACGGCAACGCCGGAATGCGACGCGCGCCGGCCGCTCGGGCGCCCCGAGGCAGTCGACGACAGGCTCCTCGGACGCCGGGTGCCCGCGCTCCACCGCGGCCCGCGCTACTTGGGCAGCGCCTTGTATTGGACCTTGATGGCCTTGACGACCGGCGTCGACTTCTTGTCCTTCGAGATGAGCGTGACCTCGACGAGCATGTAATCGCCGTTGAGACCGTCGATGCCCGAGACATCGTAGGGGAACTTCTCGGGCGGGAACGGACCGTAGGGACCGAACCACGTGGCCGTCTGGAGCGCTTCCTTCGTGGCCGCGACCTTGAAGCGCAGCTTGACCGACGACCCCTCGGGGATGATCGCGTCGACGTCGATGCTCTGCCAGATCGATCGGTACGCATCCACGCCGAAGGTCGTCTGGTAGTGGCCCTGCGGCGCCGTGAAGGTGTTGGCCGTGTAACCCGTCATGTCGCTATAGGTGTAGGGCGAGGAGCCCACGGGGTGCACGCCGAGGTTTTGCATCGTCTTCGGATCCATCTTCGCGGCGTTCGACGAGCCTTGATTGACGGCCCACACGAAGCCGTCGCTGTCGACCGCGACGCCCACGGGGCTCGATCCGCCGGTGTCCATCGTGCCGACGTTCTGCATCGTGTCGGAGTTGATCTTGGTGACTTTGTGCGAGCCGTCGCCCGCCGCGTACACGAAGCCGTCCGACGATCCCGCGATCCCGCGGCCGCCCGACGCGATGTTGACCACGGACCACTGGTTGGTCTTCGGATCGAAGCGGCTCGCCGACCCACCCGACGCGACCCAAGGTCTGTTCTGGTAATCGAGGCCGATGCCGTATGCGCCTGCCGGATACGGGAACTTGGAGACCTGCTTCGTCACCGGATCGATGCGCGTGAGCGCCGAGAAGCCGCCCTGCGCCCAGATGATGCCGCCGTTGTCGACGACGAGTCCATACGGGCTCGTCCCGATGTTGATCTCGTCGAGCTTCGACCCGTCCGCCTCGTGCAGTCGAACGATCTTCGACGCGCTCCAGAAGCCGACCCAGACGTGGTTCTCCTTGTCGACGCCCATCGCGCGCGCGATCGTCGCGCCGGCCGGATACACGACGAACTTGACGCACTCGTCCGCGCCCTTGGGCAGCATCTCGCCGCCGGAGATGACGTGGTTGCCGTCTTTGTCTTCGCTCGTGTTGATCACACCGTCGTTGTTCTTGTCGACGCAGAGCTCCTTCGCGATGAGGATCTTGGCCACGCCGCCGTCGCCGCGGCAGCCGACCCATGCGTCGCCGATGAGGTCCACCGACGTGCGTGACGGATCGCTGCACACCTTGTAGCGGCCGAGCTCCCATCCCGTCTGCGTGTCGAGCTTCGAGACGGTGCCCTCGCCCGAGTTCGCGATCCAGATGAACTTCAGGTTCACCTTCGTCGCGTCGAGGATCAAGTAGCCCTTGTCGTTCGTGCCGACGCCGCTCGAGTTCTGCTTGTTGGGATCGAACGCGTTGTTGAAGTCGGGCCCCTTCGTCTCGATCGTGCACGACATGTCGCAGTTGCC
>Ga0172370_10007382_pt1 | contig 13490 bp, 9 predicted proteins | sample LakKiv5m_FD_114538 | JGI IMG/M metagenome (GOLD analysis project Ga0172370, IMG submission 114538) | Freshwater microbial communities from Kabuno Bay, South-Kivu, Congo - kab_022012_11.5m | ecosystem: Environmental > Aquatic > Freshwater > Lake | place: Democratic Republic of the Congo...
GGGGTGATCGCCGTGACCCACGCGGGCAACGGGGCCGGGGGCGCCGGCAGCTCGTCGGCGCGGGCCGACCAGGCCAGCAGGAACAACAGGCTGATGGGGACGAGCAGCGTGCGGATCATGGGTCCTCCTTCGTGGCGTCCTGGTTCGATGCGGAGGATGCCCAGGTCTGGTCAGGGGCGGATGAGGGGCGCGTTAGGAGTTCGTGAGCGGCTCGGATCGGGGGGTGCGGGGCAGGCGTATCGTGAAGCGGCTGCCTTGCTCCGTGCGGCTCTGGACCGAGACGCGTCCGCCGTGGGCCTCGGCGATGTGCTTGACGATGGCGAGGCCGAGGCCCGTGCCGCCGAGCTCGCGGCTGCGCCCCTTGTCGACGCGGTAGAAGCGCTCGAAGATGCGCGGCAGGTGCTCGGCCGGGATCCCCTGGCCCTGGTCGGTCACGTGCACGAGCGCGTCGCCGTCCGCCGCCTCGATCGACACGGTCGTGAGCGTCCCGCGATCCGAGTACTTCACGGCGTTGTCGAGCAGGTTCGCGAGGGCCTGGATCAGCAGCGTGCGGTTGGCCGGGGCCGTCACGTCGGGGCCCTCGGCCAGCGCCAGCGTCACGCCCTTGTCGCGCGCCGCCGCCTCGCACGTCGCCAGGGCCTCCCGGGCCGCTTCGCGCAGCGACACCGGCTCCTCGACCACCGACCCCTGCTGTCCCTGTTCGACGCGCGACAGCGCCAGCAGGTCCTCGACGATGGCCTCGAGCCGATCGACCTCTGCGCCCGCGAGGTGCAGGAAGCGCGGCCCGGCCTCGGGATCGGCCGACGCGCCGTCCTCCAGCGTCTCGATCGAGGCCTTGACCGCGGCGATGGGCGTGCGCAGCTCGTGCGACACGTTGGCCACGAAGTCGCGCCGTACGCGTTCGAGGCGTCGCGTGCGCGTGACGTCGAGCAACACCAGCACGGCCCCCTGGATCCGGCCGTCGCCCTCGCGGAGCACGGAGCCGTGTACCTCGAGGGTGCGCTCCGACAGCCCGTCCTGCAGCGGGATCTCGCCCACGATCGGCTCCCCCGTGGCGAGCAGCCCGGTCGCCAGGCGGTTCAGCTCGGGGTTCCGGAGCACCTCCCGCAGGGTGCGGCCCTCGGCCTCGGCGGGCGTGAGGCCCAGCAGCCGCAGGCAGGCCGAGTTGAGGCGCAGCACGCGTTGATCGACGTCGACCGCGACCACCCCTTCGACCATGCTCTCGAGCACGCCCGCGAGCTCGGTGCGCTGGCGATCGATGGTCGCGATGCGCTCGCCCAGCTGCCCGGCCATGTCGTTCATGGCGCGCGCCAGGTCACTCACCTCGCGGGATCCGCCCACGGCCAGCCGGGGCGAGAGGTCGCCCCCGGCGAAGGCCTCGGCGCCCCGCGTCAGCTCCTCGAGCGGTCGCGTCACGCGGCGCGCCACCGCCAGCCCGAGCCCGGCGGCGAGCAGCCCGGCGACCACGCCCACCAGCGCCACGTGCTCCAGCGTGTCGGCCACCGTCTCGGCCAGCGTGGCCAGCGGCAGGGCCGTGCGGATCACGACCATGGCCGCCGGATCGTCCCGGGGCGCGCGCACCGCGACGTAGAGCATGTCGCGATCGAGGGTCTGGCTGTAGCGCCGCGCTCGCCCCACGCCGTCGGAGAGCGCCGCGCGCACCTCGGGGCGATCGCCGTGGTTGGCCATGCTCGCGGGCGCCTGCTCCGAGTCGGCCACGACGCGGCCGTCGGGCAGGATCACCGTGATGCGCGTGCGCACCGAGGAGCCGAGCTCCCGCACGCGACGCTCGAGCGCCTCGGGCTCGGCGGCCAAGCGGTCGGCCCCCTCGACGCCGGTCGGGACAGACAGCAGATCGCTGAGCAGCCGCGCCTTCTCGAGCAGGGCCTCGTCGGTCTCGCGCACGTGCAGGTCGCGGATGGCCGAGACGGCGTACAGCGTCACGCCGATCAGCGCGATCAGCGTGACGCCCAACGAGTAAGGGAAGATCTGCGTGCGCAGCCGCGCGGGTCGCACGGAGTCACTCCTTGAAGCGGTAGCCGACGCCGCGCACGGTCTCGACCAGCGTGCCGGCGGCCCCCAGCTTCTTGCGCAGGCTGACCACCTGCACGTCGATCGAGCGATCGGTCACGGGGTAGTCGTCGCCGTGCACCGCCGAGATGATCTGATCGCGCGTGAAGACCCAGCCCGGCCGGCGGATCAGCACGTGCAGGAGGCGCAGCTCCGTGGCGGTCAGCTGGACGGCCTCGTCCCCCACGAGCACCTCGTGGCGGCCGGGATTGACCGTGACCCCGAGGTGCGACACCGCCGCGTCCTCGGGCACCGCGACCTGCCCGCGCCGGCGCAGCACGGAGCGCAGGCGGGCCAGCAGCACGCGCGGGCTGAAGGGCTTGGTCACGTAGTCGTCCGCGCCGAGCTCGAGCCCCGCGACGATGTCGGACTCCTCGCCCCGCGCGGTCAGCATGACCACGGGCACCTTGGCCGTCTGCGGGTCGCCCTTCAGCGCGCGGCAGACCGCCAGCCCGTCGATGCCGGGCAGCATGAGGTCGAGCAGCACGAGATCGGGCGGGCTGCGGCGAGCCGCGGCCAGTCCCTCCTCGCCCGAGGCGCACGGGCACACCAGGAACCCCTCCTTCGCCAGGTTGAAGGTCAGGAGCTCGAGGAGGGTCGCCTCGTCTTCGACGACGACGATACGGGTGGGTGTCATGCGCCCATCATAGGTCACGCTCGCGATCGCGCAAGCGGGGGCCTCGCGATCTAACCGGAAACTAACTCGAGCGATCTCCTCCGGGGGGCTGCCCCGTTCTCTCCTTGACGCCCCCCGGTGCTTTCCGCACGATCGTTTGGTACCCGCCCGCTGGAGATCATGCGCAGCCTCGCGAGCAACGAAGAGTACCTGCAGCTCGAGGTCCAGCGCATCGCCGCGCTGGTCGACGCCCGCCTGCGTGCCGCCGACGGCGTCGACGTGGTCGCGGATCTGGCTCGCCTGCGCCGCGAGCGCGACGAGCTGTCGTCCGCGCGCGCCGAGGCCTTCGCGCGGGGCGTGCCGCTGCCGCTGCACGACCTGGTCACGCGCTTCGGCCTGCAGCCCCTCGAGGTCGAGCTGATGCTGGTGGCGCTGGCGCCGCTGCTCGACGCGGCCCTGCTGCCCGCGTACCGCAAGCTGCGCGGCGGCCTGTTCCTCGACGGCGTCGACGTGAGCCTGGCGCTGCTCCTGGCCGCCGACACCTGGGACGAGAAGCTGGCCGCCCGCCAGGCCCTGGCGCCCGGCGCGTCGCTCCTCCGTCAGCAGATCCTGGTGCGCTCGCAACCCCGTGGTTCCACCAACGCCCTGCACCACGAGCTCGTGTTGCCCTCGCGCCTGCTGCACTACGTGCTGGGCCACGACGCGCTCTCCGAGAGCCTGGCCCCGTTCTGCAGCCTGCCGTTCGAGCCGGCGTCGCTCTTCCGGCTGATCCTGCCCGAGCGGCTGAAGGCCGACCTGCTGCAGGTGGTCACGCCGGGTCGTGCGCTGCCGCGCGCGTTGTCGGCCTGGGGCTTCGACGAGGTGCTGCCGGTGGGGCGCGGCGTGGTCGTGCTCATCTCGGGAGGGCCCGGCACGGGCAAGACCGAGCTGGCGCGCGCCCTGGCGACGCACCTCGAGCGCCCGCTCCTGCGCGTCGAGAGCGGCAGGCTGGCCGATACGCAAGCCGCCATCGACGTGCTGCTGGCCGACCTGAAGCTCGAGGTCACGCTGCGCGACGCGCTGTTGTTCTTCGACGACTGCGAGGGCCTCTTCGCCGCGCGCAGCACCAAGCTGTCGGCGCTGCTCGAGTTCATCGACCGCCACGACGGCCTGACGCTGCTGGCCACCAGCCACCCCACCGAGTTGGACCCGGCCCTCGAGCGTCGCATCGTGTTCCATGCCGACCTGCCCATCCCGGGCCCCGACCTGCGCGAGCAGATCTGGGAGACCTTCCTGCCGCCCGGCGTGCCCCTCGACGAGACGGTCGACATCCCCACCCTCGCGAACCTGTACGACTTCGCCGGCGGCGCCATCAAGAACGCCGTGCTGGTGGCGGTGAACGCCGCGCTGGCCGCGGCCCCCGACGCGCCGGTCGTGACCATGCAGCGCCTGCGCGCGGCCGCCGATCTGCAGTTGAAGTCGCGCCTCGAAGAGCTGGCGTTGGCCACGCGCACGCGCCTCACGCTCGACGACCTGGTGCTGCCCGACGAGCAGGCCTTGAAGGTGCGGGCCGTCCTCTCGGCGTGCCGCAGCCAGACGCTCGTCATGAACGCCTGGGGCTTCGGCCAGCGCCTCACGACCGGGCGTGGCATCGTGGTGCTCTTCGACGGGTCCCCCGGCACGGGCAAGACGCTCTGCGCCGAGATCCTCGCGAGCGAGCTCGACCGCACGCTCTTCCGCGTCAACATCCCGGCCGTGGTCAGCAAGTGGGTGGGCGAGACCGAGAAGCACATCCAGGACGTGTTCGCGCGGGCCCGCGCCAGCCACGCCATGCTGCTCTTCGACGAGGCCGACGCGCTCTTCTCGCGCCGCACCACCGAGGCCGCCTCGTCGAACGATCGCTACGCCAACATGGAGGTGAACCTCCTGTTGCAGGAGATCGAGCGCTTCGACGGCATCGTCGTGCTGACCACCAACCTGTACGGGCGGCTCGACGAGGCGCTCCGGCGCCGCATCCTGTACCGCGTCACGTTCCAGAGCCCCGACGCCGCCGCCCGCGCCCGCATCTGGCGCGTGGTGCTGCCGGCGCGCGCGCCGCTGGCGCCCGATCTCGACTTCGAAAAGCTCGGCAAGCTCTACGAGCTGCCCGGCGGGCACATCAAGAACGCGGCCCTGCGTGCGGCCTACAAGGCGGCGTCCGACGGAGGCTCGATCGCCATGCGCCACGTGTCCGAGGCAGCGGCCGACGAGTGCCGCGCAGCGGGCATCGTGCTGCGCGAGGGCGAATGGACGAGCCCGCGGACGTCAGCGCCATCGGACGAGGCCCCGGCTACGTAGGGTTCGTCGCGCAGGCTTTGATTTGTCCGCATTGCGATGTATTTACGATATGTTCCAGGGCCCATGCGCGGAATCTGAGCTCTTGTCATGAAATGGAGGTGCACCACGGCATCACTCCATCCCTGGCCGCTGGTCCGAAGGCTGCAACCGGCTGAACAGAAGGGGCGCGTCCCGGCCTCGTTCGATCGCGAGCGCGTGCTCCGACGCCTCGAAGACCTGGTGCGCGCGGATCCTTCAGCCGCTCCGGGTCGAACCTCGTGAGGGCGCTCGGGGCCTCCATGATCACGGCCAGCCGCTTCGCGGAGCTCGATTGGCTCTTCGGACGAACACACGCCGGCAGGCGCGCGACAGCCGGTAGCCGGGTCGGGGGGGCGACACCGTGAACCCTGTCGTGCGGGCCATACTGGTTCTTTACCGCCTTCTTTGCAGAATCGGGACCGGTACCGGACAACTCGTCCGGGAGCTTGGCGCCTTCCTGCTCCGCCTGCTGCTCCCGCTGCTCCGGCCTCTCGGCCGCTGGCTGCTTGCTTTGGGCCGCGCCGTGTTCGGCAACGCCCGCGCGTTCGCGGGCACCCTCGCCGTCCTGGCCGCGGTGTTCGTGGCCCAGGGCCTGGCCTTCGGACTGCTCGCCGCCAAGGGGTTCGACGAGGTCGCGCGGTACGGTGCCGTGGGGTTCGCGCTCCCTGCCGTGCTCGTGGCGGTCGTCCTGCAGGTCCGGCGACGGGACGGGCCAGCGGAGGGCGTGCGTCTTCGCCGGTTGGTGGGCGTGGCGCTCTCGGTAGCGGTCTTAGCCGACTACTTCGCGGGCCTCACGCGCCTCGTTCCCCTCATCGCGGCGACGAAGCTCCTCTCGGTCCCGATCTACGCGGGCCTCGTCCGCCTGCGCCTGTCCGACTACGCGTCGCCCACGCTCGCGGCCATGGCCCGCGGTACGCTCGCGTTCGAGCGCCTGCTGTTCGCGCTCGTGCTGTTCGGGTTGAACGCGTGGATGGCGGGGCTCGAGGGGCGAGAGGAGGGATTGGCGCTCGTGCTCGTTGCGTTCTACCTGCCGCTGATCGGGACGGCCGAGACCCTGCTGGCGCGAACCCGGCGGAGGGGGCGGTTCGCGGCCGGGCTGGCCGTCCTCGGCATGACCTGGTGCGCGGTCTGCTACGCCGCGGGAGGCTTCGCCGCCGTTGCCTGGGCCGACCACTGGCTGGTCGCCGGTGCGCTCGGGATCGCATCGACCGCCTTGGCAAGCCCCGGCATCTGGCTCTACAGTGGGACCTGGAGGTGATCGTGACCCCCTTGACCCTCCTCCTCGGCCTCTCCGGTGCCTGGGTCGGCTCGAACCGGCTGCACGACCCGTTCACGAAGGCCCCCGACGATTCACCGTCCTTGCTCGCGGTGACCCCCGTGCTCGGAAAGCGCTTCGTGCGCCTCGACTACACGTGGGCCTACCACGACGACCCCCAGGAAGGCTCGGTGCTGCTGGGCTTCGAGGCCGAGACGGGCACCGTCACCGCGCAGTGGATCGACACGTGGCACCTGGGCGATCGCAGCATGGTGCTCACGGGGTCCGGCGACGACGCGGGCCTGCTCGACCTGCACGGCGCGTACGCCGCGCCCCCCGGCCCCGACTGGGGCTGGCGGCTGCAGATCCTGGCCACCGACGACGTGATCTGCCTGATCATGCACAACGTGAGCCCCAAGGGCGTCGAGGCGCTGGCCGTCGAGGCGTCCTACAGCCGCGTCGACTGACCGGCCCGCGGCCTCGTGATCCGAAGCCCTTGATGCGCGGGCGTGCTCCCGATACTGTTAAGGTCACAGTGCACATGTGGTGAGCCCATGCGTCGCGTACCGACCCTCGCTGTCGCCCTCCTGGGATTGCTCGTCGTGGCGGCCTTCGGCTGCACGGCCACCGACGGAAGCGCCGCTTCCGACGTCGACGCCTCGGCGACCGTGCCGGACGCCTCCTCGGTCGACGGGACGTCCGATGGTCCCGGGGGCTCCGATGCCCTTTCGGACGTCATCGAGCACGCCGGCGTGACCGCCGTCGAGATCGACGGGGTCGTCATCGTCGAAGGGGGCGCGATCCGCGTGCTCTTCGACCGGTCCACGGGCCTTATCCGCGTCGAGGGCGCGGAGGGCCGGGCCGTGCTCGACGCCGCCGAGGCGCGCGTCGTGTACAGCTCGGCCGACGGCCCCGTCAGCCTGGGCACGTCGATGCTGCCCGAGCGTGCGTGGGCGGCCGTTCCGTTCGTGGACGCCCTCGGCGAGGGGCTCACGCTGCGCGTCGACGCGACGGGCGACGCCGACCCGGCGTTGCAGGTCTCCGTCGACGTCCGCCACGACGTCACGTACGTGACCGCCGCGTGCACCGTGGCCTGGGAATCCACGACCCCGTACGACGTGCGCGTCCTGCAGCTCTCGCCCCTGGTGGCCGACACCGCGACCGGCGGGGCGCTCTTCGTCGGTGACGATCCGGCCGCGCACCGCGTGCTCGACGACGGCTACGACCTCTACTTCGACTTCGAGGCGCGCGTCTATCCCGTAGGCCGGACCACGTCGTTGTTCTTCCCGCCGGGCTCGGCGTCCAACTGGAACATCGGCGTCTTCGACCCCGCCTCCAAGCGCAGCGTGGTCGCCGGCTTCTTCTCGGCCAGCCGCGGCGTGGGCATCCTGGGGCTCGACTACGACGCGGCCACCGCGCGCATCGAGGGCGAGCGCAAGGGCTTCACGCGCTTCGACGGGCTCGCGTACTACAAGGACGGCCGCGCGCCCGTGCGGTCGGCCCTGGGAATCGGCGCCACGCTCGCCTCCGAGGTCTTGTACGTCGACCTCGCCCCGAGCACCATCTTCGACGGGCTCGAGGGCTTCGCGACGCGCTACGCCGCGCGGATCGGCAAGAAGGTCTGGACCGAGATCCCGAGCGGCTGGAACTCCTGGGGCGGCGGCAGCGGCAGCGGAGGCCTGGGCACCGACATCGACGAGGCCGTGATGCTCTCGAACATCGACGCCGCGGCGGCCGATTTCCTGCCCGTGGGCATGAAATACTTCCTGGTCGACGACGGCTGGCAGGACCACGAGGGCGACTGGAACACCAACCCCCAGAAGTTCCCGGCCCACGACGGGGTCGACGGCATGAAGTGGCTGGCCGATCGCGTGCGCGCCAAGGGGATGATCCCGGGGCTGTGGATCGCTCCCTTCCACGCCGAGCCCGGCGCCGGCCTGCTCACTGAGCACCCCGACTGGTTCGTCGACCTGTGGGGCCCCGCTATCGGGTTGGCCGGCGACAAGAAGGTGCTCGACCTGTCGCGCCCCGAGGTGCTCGACTGGCTGTCGTCGCTCTTCCACAAGATCGTGGTCGACTGGGGTTATACGTGGATCAAGGTCGACTTCACGTACTACGCGTTCGGGGCCATCCACCTGGCCGATCCGGACGTCACGCCCAGCGAGGCCTATCGCAACGCGCTGCTGCGCATCCGCGAGGCCGTGGGGCCCGACACGTTCTTCCTCATGATCTCGGCCACCGGCATGTGCCTCGAGATGGCCGATGGCAACCGCATCACGCTCGACAACGAGCCATGGTGGGGCGACCCGCAGGGGGCCGGCGACCAGGGCATCAAGGTGACGTACCGCACCATCGCCCACCGCTACTACCTGAACCACACGGCCTGGGTGAACCACCCCGACCTGCTGTTCTTCCGCGACGACTACGGGCTGACACTCGACGAGGCGCGGGCGTGGGCCTCGGCCGTGGCGCTCACCGGCGGCATCGTCAAGCTGGGCGAGCCCTACACGGTGCTGCACGAGCACCCCGAATGGCGCGCGACGGTCGAGCCGCTCCTGCCGATCTACCCGCACACCGGGCGGCCCCTCGACCTGTTCGAGCGCGAGTACCCCGAGGTGTGGCACCTGCCGGTGACCCGCGAGGCCGAGGCCTGGAGCGTGGTGGGGCTGTTCAACTGGGGCCAGAACCGCGACGTCGTCGCCACCCAGATGGAGCCCGAAGCGAGCCGCACGGTGGGCGTCGATCGCGCCGACCTCGGGCTCGCGGGCGGCGACCAGTTGCTGGTGTTCGACGCCTGGGCGCGCACCTGGACCTGGAGCACCGCCGACCGCATCGAGGCCACGCTCGCGCCGCGCTCGACCCGCGTGCTGATCGTGCGGCCCGCACCGACCGAGCCCCGCGTGGTGTTCACCTCCAGGCACCTGTTGGGCGGGGCCGTCGAGGTACACGACGAGGCGTGGAGCCCCGTCGAGTCGTTGCTCTCGGCCAACCTCGACGTGGTCCCGGGCGAGCTGGTCGAGGTCTACGTCGCGGCGGCCGGACACCCGGCGCCGATCAACGCGGGCGTGTCGGGGGGCAACGACCTGACGGTGCAGTCGATCGACGGGCTGGTGCGCCTGACATTCACGCCCACCGACCCGATCGTCAGCGTCACCGTCGCCTTTTAGAGGTTCGCGCTCTCCAGCACCACGGTCCACTCGCTGCTCGAGGTACCGGCGTCGGCGCCGCTGCCGGGCTTCAGCGGGATGATCAACGTGGGCTCGTCGGAGCCGCACGTGGTGCACGAGTCGTTCGGGTGCAGGTAGGGGTCTCCCGCGAAGTACAGCTGGGTCGTGAGCGGCACCCGGCCTTCGGCAGAGACCTTGAAGTGCACGTGCGCCGGCCGATAGCCGCTGGCTTGCAGGTAGCGCCCCGGTACCACGGTCTCCAGGGCCCAGCGCCCGGCGTCGTCAGCCGCCAGGCGGCCCCGCAGGTGCCACGAGCCCGGGGTCTCGTCGTAGGTGCCGGTGGCGTCGGCCTGCCACACGTCGAGCACGGCACCCGCCAGGGGCGAGCAGTCGGTGCCGCGAACGATGCCCGACAGGAACAGGCGCTCGCCAGGTTCGTCCGCGTCGGCCAGCAGGTTCGTCCACGGGGCGCCGGTCACGTAGTAGGGACCCTCCACGTCCGAGGCGGTCAGCGTGCAAGAGGGGGGGGCGACGTCGTCGCCCGGGCTCCCGTCCTGGTCGGGTCCGGCCTCGACGACCTCGTCGCCCGGCTCCGGGGCCGCCTCGGCGGGGGCGTCCGCTGGCTCCGCCGTCTCTGCGGTCGGCTCTCCGGTCTTCGTCAGGTCGGCTTCCTCCGGTCCGGGCTCGCTCGCGTCGCCATCCGTCGCCTCGATCGTTGCGTCCGGGCGCGCCGTGTCCGCGTCGGACCTCGCGGCGTCCAGCGGGGTCGTTTCGGTGGTCGCGCACGCCGCCGCGATCCCCACGGCAAGGGCAGCGAAGAGAAGATTCCTTGGCATCGTCGGCAACTCCGGTGTCGTGGCCGCGGGTGTCACCCGTCAAGCTAAGCGGCTTCGGGGCTCCGTCAACGGCCGCCCCGGGTTCTTGCCTTCGTGCGGGGTCACCTGGCCTCTCGGGGCCATCTATCGCTCGGCGTCGACGTGCGCTACAGTACCCCTCGGCAATCGCCCCGAGGGGACCATGCGCTTGTTCGTCATCGTGATGCTCGCGGCCGGCCTGGCCGTGGCCTGCGGTTCGTCCGACGGAAACGAGGGGCGGTCCGGCCACGACACGGCCGTGGCCCCCGACTCGCAGGGGTCCGATGTCGCCGTCGACGACACCGACTCGCCCGAGAAGGACTCGGTGGTTCCGGGCGACGTTCCGGCTCCCGACGCCGCCGAGGCCGACACGGACCACCCCTCCGACACCGCCGTGCAGCCCGACCTGCCCCCCGGCACGCTGTCGTGCAAGCAGTTCTACCAGGAGTGCGTGGCCGCCTGCCCCAAGGGCGCCGACAACCAGCCCACCGCCGCCTGCTTCGACCAGTGCCGCACGCAGCTGTCGGCCGAGGGCGAGGCTGTTACGGCCGCGCTCATCGTGTGCGTCGAAGACTCGGGTTGCAAGGACATCGCCGACGCCAGCCAGTCGTTCAGCTGCCTGGCCGAGATGTGCTCGACCCCGTACTTCGCCTGCTTCCAGGGCACCGACGAGTGCAGCGCCATCCTCACCTGCATGGGCGGCTGCCCGGAGGGCGACGCCAAGGGCGCGTGCGTGGTCGCGTGCTCGCAGGATGGCACCGTGCCGGCGCAGCAGCACCTGATCTCCATCCTCACGTGCATCGGCCAGGCGTGCTGTCCCGCCGACGCGGCCGCCTGCAACACCACCGAGGGCCAGGCGTGCTCGAAGGCCGCGGTGCAGATGGGCGGCGACTGCTTCGGGCTGGTCACGCAGTGCCTGATGGGGACCTACTGAGGTCGCCCTTTTTGCTTGATTTCGCGAGTGATCCGCCCACAATGCCTCCGGCCCGAAAAGGGAGGTTTCCCATGCTCCGCTTCGTCCCGCTGCTCGCCACCGCCCTGCTGCTCGTCGCCGCCTGCGACCACGCCTCCGAAGCCGCCGACCCCACGTGCCCCGGGCCCGACTGCCCCGGGTGCCCGGGCCCCGACTGCGCTCCCAAGGACCCCGGCAAGGCCGACACCACGGTCTTCGGCAGCGCGAACCCCGCGGCCGGCAGCCTGGTGCTCTACGAGATCCAGACCCGCGCCGCCAACGCCTGCGACCCGAACGTGGGCGCCGACTGGCAGCGCGAGGCGTGCCTGAAGAAGGTCGCGCCCACCATCCCCTACCGCGCCGAGGGTATGAGCTGCGGCGACCTGTCGGCCCTCGAGGCCATTCGCCTGGGCACCCTCGACGACCTGACCGAGCCCACCACCGATTACCGCGAGGGCATCACCCTGGCGTACGTCAAGGAGCGCGTGGGCGCCAACACCGTGTGGCTCATGCCGCTCTTCCCCAACAACGACACCTGGGCCATCCCCGACGCCTGCGACAACCTGGGCTCGCCCTACGCCGTGCGCGACTACGTACACGCCCGCGGCACGCTGTCCCGCGCCTGCATTGACAAGGACCGCGACGAGTACAGCGAGAAGCCCTGCTGGGGCAACGCGGCCCTCGAGGACGTGATCGCCGAGGCCCACCGCCTGGGCCTGAAGGTCATGCTCGACGTGGCCTTCAACCACTTCGGCCACAACTACCTGATGTACGACTACGTCGACATGACGCCCATCCGCGACCGCATCGCCGCCGGCGACGACCTCGACGACCTGTGGGACTTCGACGCCGACTTCGATGAGCGCCTGCTCGATCCCGAGATCCTCGACACCACGTCGGAGCTGAAGGCCCTGGTCGACTCCGACCCAGCCGCCAAGGCCGACTACGACAGCCTGCTGGAGCGCTGCCCTGATCTCGTCGGCGACGGCCTGGTGCGCGGCTTCGCCATGTGGCGGAACGCCCTCGACTGGGAGCGCGGCCAGTTCCCGTGCAGCGAGTACCTCGACAGCACGCTGCCGGGCTTCTACCTGGGGTCGAACCGCTACGACCCCGCCACCAGCCCGTCGAACACGTTCACGAACAACTGGCGCGACGTGAAGTTCCTGTTCCACCACGGCGAGAACGCCGCGCACCAGCACGAGTTCGCCCGCGAGCGCGAGTACCTGTTCCACGTCTTGAACTACTGGGTGGCGCGCGGCGTCGACGGCTTCCGCCTCGATCACGCCACCGATCCCGATGGCGGCATGGCCCCGAACGAGTGGAAGTACATCCTCTGGAAGACCAACTTCTATGCCCAGAAGCGAGGGCAATCGCGCCCCGTCTACCTGGCCGAGGAGTTCGGCGACCAGATGGGCATGGCCGAGGTCGTCGACGTCATGACCGAGGGCTACGTGTTCGACATGAACGGCCGCGGCGGCAAGACCAAGGACGCCGCCCACGTCGAGCGCGTGCTCACGAACATGGACCGCTTCGAGGGCAGCGTGTACGTCATGACCGCCCTGGAGACCCACGACGAGCACCGCCTGGTCGACGGCACCGGCTTCAACCAGTGGACGGGCGCGGGCTTCTGGGGCGTGGGGGCCACCACGTGGTCGACGCCCATGCTGCTCATGGGCCAGGAGTTCGGCGAATCCTGGGGCCTCGGCTTCCGCAAGAGCGACTTCCTGCGCAGCCGCTTCGAGGGCACGAACCAGTACTTCGCCTTCGGCGACGCGCTGGTCGAGTACTACCACGCGATGATCCGCGGCCGCCTCGACGGCCGCAACCGCGCGCTGCTCGCGAGCCCCCGGCACTTCCTGCGCACCCGCGACGGCAACAACGTCGACAAGCGCATCTTCGCCCAGGTCAAGTGGTCGGGCGACGGCAACGTGGTGTTCGTGTTGCACAACCTGTGGGAGAAGGACGTCGCCCAGTCGTACTACCTGCCCGACGACCTGAAGAGCGCGCTGTGGCTGAAGGACGACCGCTGGTACCGCCTGGTCGACGTGCTGTCGGGCCAGCAGAAGCGCGACTGCACCAAGGGCGCCGACCTGGCCTGGGACTTCTACGTCTCGATGAGCGCCGACACGCGCGCGCAGTGGCTGCGGTTGGAAGCCTGCGATTGATGACCCTGCGGCCATTCCAGGTCGTAGCCCCCCCTGACCCCCTGACCCCCTGACCCCCTGACCCCCTGACCCCCTGA
>Ga0172370_10007383_pt1 | contig 13489 bp, 12 predicted proteins | sample LakKiv5m_FD_114538 | JGI IMG/M metagenome (GOLD analysis project Ga0172370, IMG submission 114538) | Freshwater microbial communities from Kabuno Bay, South-Kivu, Congo - kab_022012_11.5m | ecosystem: Environmental > Aquatic > Freshwater > Lake | place: Democratic Republic of the Congo...
GTTAGGCGACATATTTCCAAGTCTCTTTTTAAATAAGTAACGAGTGAAAAATTTTCTTAATTTTAATGAGGGGAGATAAGGAGTTTTCTCCGCTATCGCTACGAAAAGCTTTTAAATTATTTATAACACGAATATGCTATACACCATGAAAAATAAAATTCTACAAAATTGGAAATCCGGACTTACCGTGAGTATTGTTAGCGTTCCTTTGGCTTTGGCATTAGCCATTACCTCTGGCGCAACACCAACTCAAGGAATAATCACCGCACTGTGGGCTGGTTTATTGGGAGGGATTTTTGGAAGTAGTAATTTCAATATCCTTGGTCCAACTGGAGCTATCGCAGGAATTTTGGCTTCATTTACTATCATTCATGGCTATCAAATATTGCCGATTGTAGCCATTTTATCAGGAATCCTTATAATGATTGCCTATTTTTTACATTTAGACAAATATATAATTTTCATTCCGAGATCAGTTGTTCATGGTTTTACCCTGGGTGTTGCTTTTATTATAGGACTCGGACAACTTGATAATATATTAGGAATTCAAAATCTTCAAAAAACTGAAAGTTTTTTACATAACGTGATTAATACTCTCCAAAATATTAGTCAAGCCGATTGGAGCATTTTTATTATTTTTCTATTCTCAACGATATTTATTATTCTTTGGAATAAAAAATATCCAAAAATTCCAGGTGCAGCCATAGTTGCTTTTCTAGCAATAATTCTCATGTTAATACTTCCAAAAATAGGGTATACACCATCGATTTTGACCCTTGGAGATAAATATCCAGCAATAAGCACTTCGCTATTCGAAAATCCATTTTTGCAATCTGATTGGAGTATTCTTCTTACAAAAGAATTATGGCTCGTCGCAATTACCACAACTATAATTGCCATTTTAGAAACAATCCTCTCCGGGAAGATTGCGGAAAGTATGACCGGCACAAAATTCAATCACAGAAAAGAAGTTCTCGGTCTATCAATTGCAAATATTGGATCTGGCTTAATGGGAGGAATCCCTGCCACAGCAGCGCTTGCCAGAACTGCGCTCAATATCAAAAGTGGTGCAAACCACAAAAGTTCAGCCATAATTAATACAGTGTTTATAAGCATAATCACCATATTTTGTATTACATTTTTCAAACTCCTTCCAATGGTCATTATTGCGTCAATCTTGGTAGTTGTCGCCATTGGGATGGTTGAAAAAAAACATTTCTTGCATCTGATAGAAAATGAAAAAGTAGCATTCTTTCTTTCGTTGTTTGTTGCATTAGTAGTTGTTATTGAAGACCCAATCGTCGGAATATTAGTAGGAACAGTTATCGCATTACTTATTTTTGTGAACAAAGTGGCCTATGGTCAGACCGAAGTGTTACTCTGGAAAAACGGAAAAATGACGGAAGCTTTGTTAAAAAATGATTTTTTAAATAGAGATGTTATAGAGTCGGATGTTGTTGTCTACAAAATATCGGGGACACTCACCTATGTAAATATGCCAGCTCATCTCGAAGCCACTCAAAAAATAAAAGACAATAACTTTGTCATTATTTCACTTCGCCATTCATTTTATGCTGATGTAGACGGCATAGATTATTTAGGAGAAATAATTGATGTACTGAAAAAAAATGGCAACAAAAAAATACTGTTAGCAGGTATTAATAAAGAGATTGAAAAACTTATTCACAAAAATGCTTTTTATAAACAAAAACTCATTGAAGGTAAAATCTACAAAAGAACATCCGAAGCGATTGATGACATAAAAAATAAGAAAACTTAAGGTGTTTTGGGCTACGGGCATTCACCCCTTAATCCCCTCTGCCCTTCGCCCAAAACAAAATTTTTTCACTCGAACAAATGATAAAAGAGACTTGGAAATACGCAAGGCACGTTGCACTCGAACGAAGCTATCGCTCCGTTCGGCTCGCCTAACACAGTATATGCGGTTCGCTCGTTGCACTTCGCTCTCCCATATTTTGCTCCGTTTCACTCTGCAAAACATCGCATATACTGAAACGTTAAGCGAAATTAATCAATTTCTTATGATAGAAATATTAAACAATCCATGGATCACAGGTATCGGTGGCGGCGTAGTAAGCGGCTTAATCGTTTACTTTGTAACTGAACGGGTATTATCTAAAAAACAGGATAAAGAATACTTACAGAAAGTTAAAACAGCAAATAATGAACTTCTTTATACGATGCGACCACTTATAGTACAAAAACAAATTCCATCAAGAGAAGTAATGGAATCAATTATTGAATCAACAGCTAGAAAATACGAACTTAACAGAGGTGATCTTTTTGATGTGTTGTTACTCGCAGACGATCTTATTAGAGAAGTAATGGAAAATGCATTCCTTGGTTCAGAACAAAAAATAGAATTCTGTACAAAAATTAGTGAACTAAAATATAAAAAAGTTGAAGCAATAGAAAATAAATTAATTTTTGAGAAAATTGTATATCAAAAAGATCGTCTTTCATCACAGTATGTTAGTATTCTTTTCGCTACCACCGCCTCAATGATGGTCATTTTTATCAGTCTTTTTACGACAATGAAAGGAGACATGAGTCTCGATGGGTTTGATAAATTATCTTCAATTAGCAGTATTACATTAATAGGAGTTATTGTGCCTATAATGACAATGATGATGTCACTTTTTTTAAAAAGATTGAAGCAATATGAACGTGACAAAAATGACGAAAAAGATGATAAAAACAAAAAAGAAATTGATTAACATCGCTTAACACTCGATATCCGCAAGGGCTAAAGCCACATTTCAATTTGCTTCGCTTCATTGAAACGTCGGATATCGAGAAACGTTAAGTGAAATATTACTTACTCTCTAAATAGATTATCAATAATAATATATCTTAATTCTGCAAACCATGAATCTGAAAGAGCTAAAAATTTTAAAATCAGACGATAGAGGTGCTATATTTGATTGTGATAAAGTAAAATTTATCAGACGAAAGAAATGTTCGGTGAGTGCCGATCATTCTCATGAAGATAACGAAATATTATATTTGGTTAATGGTGAAATTGAATTGACTATTGCCGATGAAACTAACATTATTAGTGTTCCGACTAAAATTGTAATTCCACCTAATGTGTACCATCGAATTTTAGCTCTTTCAGATATAGGTATGATAGAGATTAGAGAAGGAGAGTAAGTAATACATCACTTAACAAAGAATATCTGGCTCAAAAATTTTTCACATTTATGTTGCCAGATGAAAGAAAAATTTTCTCGACCCAAATTCATTTCCGCTACGCTACAATGAACATCAGATATTCTTAACGTTGCGACGAAATCCACTCATTCCGCTCCACTTCGCTCTCTCTATAGATTTTTTCAAAAACCACTAAAAAAATCCCTCAAGAGAAAATAAGTTTTACAAAATACATTTTTTTTATACAATAGTGAAGCAAAAACAACTATGCACCCGTAGCTCAGTTGGATAGAGCACCAGGCCGCGGACCTGGGTTTTGCGTGGGTTCAAGTCCTGCCGGGTGTACCAAAAAGTATTATAAAAAATATCCTTGTGAAAGGATATTTTTTGTTGTTAATCTTTTTTAAAATCAATTATTATACAATCAAAATCATAAATCAATATTATCTAATCATTTCAATGCTTGATTTTTACATAAACCATGCACTGTTCCATTTGGAATATTAAAAAAATGTCCACATCAAAATGATAAATCATCTATAACAACTCAATTTTTATTTCAAAGTATAATTTCATAAACATTTATTCAAAATAATATAATTTTTCAAACTATATTATCTCATATTACTTCAAATATTATTTGATGCCCTAAATAAAATTTCTTTCAATTTTCCTCTTCTTCCATTATTCTTTGTTTAGAAAATTTTATATCATTTCATAAAGATATTTTTTCCTTTCATAATATTAAATTCCTAATTCTATCAAAATTATCTTTATATAGTATATCTCCATTACTACTTTTAATTGCACAGTATGAAAAATAATTAAACATTATTTTCATTACCAATCTAAGATTTTCTTCTTTAATTCTAATTTTTCATTTTACTCTTACTTCTACTCATTCTTTTCTTAAATGTTCAGTACTTTCTCTTTCAACTTTTGTAACTTTAAAATCATCTTTATAAAGTTTTAATAATTCAATTCATAAATCATGTGTTTTTTCGTCTCAATATACTGAAATACAATTATTTGGTACTGAAATAATAATATCTTTCATTCTATTAAATTTGTCATTTTGATTTTTGCTTTTATCTTTATTATCATAAGTTATCTTTAATGTATCATACAAATATATATAAAGTTTGTTTCATTTTTCAATTATAATTTGAGGAGTAAAAATTATTTTTCATTCTTCATTAAGTATTGGAAATGTCTTATTAAAAAAATCATTTTCAAATCAAAAATCAGTTTTCATATCCAAAAAATCTTTATCAATTTCTATTTTTCATTTATTTTTTAAATCTATCATATATGAGAAATATCCTTCATAACTTGTTTCTTTAAATTTATTTTCTAAATTACTTGAAAAAAATGAGTTACATTCCATACAAACAGCTTCTTCTGGTAATCTTTCAATATTACTAAATGTTCATAAAGTTTTTGAAACAATATGCTCTCTACCTTGAAAAACTGTTTTTCAGTCATCTTTCAGACAATAAATACACCTTTTATTCATAAAAATTTATTAGGGATATTTACATATAATACTCTTAATTTAAAATATGGAAAATAATACTTTATCCTTTTTATATCTTTCAGAGAGAAATAATCTCAATAATTTTTATGCCCAACCATTTCCATTGTATTTTATTTATTGAAAATGCACCGGTAGGGACAGGTTTTAAACCTGTCCCTACGAACGACGATGTAAACACAACCGACGATGGTGCTATAAAAAATCATTGATTATCTGAAATTATCCGATGATTTAAAACATTTTCATCAAGAAATATCCATAATTTTAAGGAAGATTTCGTATTTGCTTGGCAAAGATCATTTTTTGATGTGATTATTAGAAATGAAGAATAATTACAAAAAACAAGACAATATATTCAAGAAAATCCTCAAAAATGGGAACAAGATAAAAATAATCTTTCAAGTTGAGGGTAAAAATTTTTTCTATAAATAGAATTATTTATTTTGAGGAAAACGAATTGAAAGAAAATGATTTTTTTATGCTCCAACTTTCTTAAAGGATGTTGTTCCTTGAGTTGCAAGTTATGATGAAGAGATTTTTTGACCAGTGATGTCAGTAATAAAATCAAAGGATTTAGAGGATTCTATCAGAATAGCAAATGATTCCAGTTTTTAACTGTGTGCTTGTGTTTTCGGAAATAATCAGGAACAATTACGAGAAGTCGCATCAAAAATAGAAGCAGGAATGGTATTTATAAATTCAACTGCAGCTTCAAAAGCAAATCTTCCATTTGGTGGAGTTTAAAAAAGTGGCTATGGAAAAGAAAATTGACCTGATTTACTTCGTGCTTTTACCAATAAAAAAGTCATCATTTACTAGAATATTTATTTAAATTTTTCATAAATTCTCTTTTCAAAACTCCTTTTTTATATACTATGAAGGAAGTTTTTTATTTTTTTTGAAAAAAATATGGAAAAAAAAGTCTATGATTTTATTGCAAAGGAAAATTCTGACCCTATTATTAGCTTCAAGACTTGTACCATATCTTGAGAAGATTTTGCCATTTTTACATCAGATAAAAATTTTTATGAAAAACTCAGTCCATCGTTTCCAAGTCCGGACTCCAAAGAGTCTAGACTTAAGAAATACCCCCTTCCCTTCCCAACTCTCAGCCCACAAGAAAGACAAAGAAGAAGAATGCTTCACAAAAATGATAGATCGCTTCATTCTGCAAAATGTGCTTTGACAGGAGAAAAAATAATCACTATTTACAATCCAGAAAAGCATAAAAAAATTTATAGTACAAAAGTATGGTGGAGTGATGTTTGGGAAGCTCTTGATTATGGAAGAGATTTTGACTTTTCTCAGAGTTTTTTTGAGCAATATGGAAAATTACTTGATGATGTGCCAAAAATTGCTATGGTTAATGATAATGGAGTCGCAAGTGAAAATATAGAGTATTGCCAAAATGTCGCTTATTCAAAAGATTGTTATCTCACAACGGTTTCTTGGAAACTTGAGCATTCACATTATTCTTCCAATATGGCTTCAGGAAAATGGCTTCTTGATTGCTTTTTTGTAATGGACTCAGAAAATTGTTATGAGTGTTTTGATAGCTATAGTCTCAATCAATGTTTTTTTCTCCAAAATTCCCAAAGTTGTCGTGATTGTTATTTTTGATATGATTTGATTGGATGTGAAAATTGTCTTTTTTGTGCTTCTCTGGAAAATAAAAAATACTATATTTTTAATAAAGGATATTCAAAAGAAGAATATGAAGTCTATTTCAAAACTTTTCAAAAGAATCTCAAGGAAAATAGAGAAAGGATGGAACAAGATTTTTGAGATTTTTTAAAGAAATTTCCAAAGAAAAATATGAATCTTTTCAATACTGAAAAGAGTTTCTGAAATAATCTTGTGAATGCAAAAAATAGTCTTTTTTGTTACAATCTCAAAAATAGTGAAAATTGTAAATATTGGACTTTTGGAGATACAGGAAAAAATGCTCAAGATCTCACCGTTTGAGGCGAACTTGAGCGGTGTTTGGAAGGAATTGTTCCTGATAATTCGCATAAAACTTGTTTTACGATTTTTTGCTGGTCGTGTTATGATGTGCGGTATAGCGAAATGTGTCATCATTGCGAAAATTGTTTTGGTTGTGTCGGACTCAAGCGAAAAAAATATTGTATTTTAAACAAACAATACTCAAAAGAAGACTATGAAACTCTTGTTCCCAAAATTATAGAACATATGATGACTCCCCCTAAATCCCCCTCAATTGAGGGGGAAAGCTGAGCGATAGTGAAGCAGGGGGAGCAAGAATGGTGAGAATTTTTTCCTGCTTCTCTTAGTCCTTTTGGCTACAATGAAACTATTGCACAAGATTATTTTCCGATAAATCCTAACAATGTTATTCCTGCGAAGGTGGGAATCTATAAAAATGAGAAAATACCATTTAATGATTCTGAAACAAGTTCAGAATGACAAAGAAGTAGTTTTTCTTACATTGATAGAAATTGAAATACTTACAATTCTTTGGAAGAAGCAGGAAAAATACCAGTTTTTCAATGGAGTCCCAAAAAAGAAATAAATATTCCTGCCTGAGTAAAAATCCTCAAACAAAATGAAAATCGGAGTGATGAAGAAATACTCAAAAATGTATTTAAATGTGAAAAATCATGAAGACTTTTTAGGCTTATCACTGATGAACTCAAATTTTATCATCGTTTTCATCTTCCGCTTCCTCTCCTTCATCCTGATGAAAGAACACAAAAAAGAATTTCCCTCATGCCTCCAAAAGAACTTTTTCTCTACAAAAATAAAAACGGAAATGAATTTATTTCCGTTTTTAATCCTGAGGAAAATGGAAATATTTTTGAGAATGGGGTATAATTATTTTTCTATACTTTCCGTAATCTGTCACATTTTTAAAAATTTTAAAATTTGTACTTCTAAAAAAGTCAAATTTCAATAATTCCAAGATTTCATTTTAGAATTATAAATAAAATAAATATTGTCTTTGGGTTTTGCATAATTTTTAGAACCAGAATAGGATATGGTAGAAGTATAAGAATTATAAACTCAACGAGATCACCCCATATCCATTTCAGTTAAGAGTTTATATTTCTTTGTACGGTCTGGCATATAGCTTAAATATTCAGTAATATCTTGTATTATTTTATCTCAATTAAAATTAGTATCATCAAAATATACTCATCAATATGGTCAACCATTTGTCCCAACTGATATTAAATTTAAAAACCAATCAGAGTTTGTAGTAGGCAAATTAATCTGGTCTAATTCTCTTAGAGTTTCTAATTCTTTTTTAGAACTACTATAATTTTCTGCTTCCATTTTTCCTTTTAATCTATATCATTTTTTTTCTAATTTTGCAACTAGTTCACTTATCTCTTTTACTAAATCAGATTTTGCTTTTGAGTGTATTCTTACCCCCGAAAGCAATATTTTTCCTTTATATAAAACATTCTTGGAATCATAAAAAGAATATTCTACCCCTTCCTTACTACTGTCAGAATATGTCTCAGTGTAATCATATTTTATAAAAAATCATTTGTTCTCATCATAAGGGAAATTTTTTTTTTCCAACTCATCTTTTATAGCCCTAAAAATCAAAAAAATTGAGTTTGGCAAAAGATAGGCATCTTCTTTTGTTATTCTTTTTGTCATTTCTTCTTTTAATTTTTCTTTTTCTTCATTAAGATTACCAAAAAGGTCAAAAATTGACTCTTCTTCATTAGTTCATTTTTTTTCTTTTGGTGTAAGAGGAAATCAGTTCGCTCAAAACTCAAGAAATTCTGTAATATTAATACCTTCTCTTTCACTTAAACGAACACTTATCCAAGGAGCTTTTTGGGACTCTGTCATTACATCTTTAATTGTATCTTGACCCCATTTAGCTACAGAACTTAAAGCATTTTCAGAACCAGCTACCGCCGTTCATTCTTGACTTTCATCAGTTCAATCTCAAAGTTTTGTTTTAACCATAAAAATAAAATTATTTATAAAATATAATTCATTATACACTATAATTTTTCTCTTTGCAAAAAAATCAAAAATCTTTTGACTTTTAAGCCTTTTTGTATAAAATTGTTTTGCTTTCGCAAAAAGAAAGCTTATTTTTTGTAATGAGAAACTTTTTAGTTTGATGTTTTAATTTTCCTTATTAAAGCCTTGCTAGTAAAAAGTTTTAGCATTTTTAAGCTATTTTTTACTTTTATATTTTATTTTTTAATTATTGCTATAATGGCAAAACAAAATGATTTAGCCCTGTTTGAAGAGCTATTTAAACAATCTCCTGAGATTAAATACCCAAAAGAAGGAGAGGTTATTTCTGGAACGGTCCTAAAAGTTGAGAAGAAAAATATTCTTGTCAATGTAAATAATCAATTTACTGGACTCGTTATCAGCAAAGAACTTGGAAATACAGTTGATGTGAATTTATTAAAAGAAGGTGATGTTATCGAGATAATGGTTCTTGGAGATTCTGTAGAAAGAGGGCTTTTGATACTTTCTCTTAAGAGAGCAAATCAAATTAAAAGTCTTTCTAATCTTGGAGCATATTTCAAAGGTGGTGAAGTTATTACTGTAAAACCAACAGAAGCAAACAAGGGATGACTTCTTGTTGATATTGATGGATTAAAAGGGTTTATCCCTGTTTCTCAACTCACTCCTATTCATTATCCAAGAGTAGAATGAGCTGATCCTGAAAAGATTTTAGAACATTTAAATGGACTTGTAGGAAAAGATTTTAAAGTAAGAGTTATTAATGTAGATGAAGAAGGAAAGAAAATTATTTTCTCTGAAAAAGCAGCTATTCAAGAAACAAGAGAAAAAGCACTAGAAAAATTAAAAGAAGGAGATATCGTAGAATGAGTAGTAAGTGGTATACTTACTTATGGACTTTTCGTTACATTTGATGGACTTGAAGGACTTGTGCATGTATCTGAAATAGATTGGGGACATGTAAATAATCCTTCTAAATTTGCAAAAGTAGGACAAAGAGTAAAAGTAAAAATCATCGGACTTGATTCGGAAAAAATTTCACTTTCAATCAAGAGACTCAAAGAAAATCCTTGGGATGTTCTTGCAGCAAAATACAAACTTGGGGATACTATCAAAGCTCCTATTTCAAGAATTTCTCAATTCTGAGCATTTATTGAACTTGATGGAGGAATACAAGGACTTATTCATCTTTCTGAGATTTCTCATGGTGTCGTAAAAGATATTAGAGAACATGTCAGTGTTGGTGAAGAAATAGAAGCAAAAATAATCAATTTTGAACCAAAAGAAAAAAGAATTGGTCTTTCTCTTAAGGCTCTTAAAGAAGCTCCACCTCTTACAGAAGAAGAACAATTAGCAAAAGATGAGAAGAAAAAAGAAAGAAAAGAAAAAGAATCAAAAGAAAAAAAGGAAAAAGAAGTTAAAGAAAAAGAGAGCAAAAAAACTGCTGAAAAAAAAGTTGCTGAAAAAGTTACTGAACCTGAAAATAAAGCAGAGGAAGTAACGGCAGAATAATTTATTTATATGATTTTATAGACGATTATACTTCCTGCTAAATTTTGATAATTTGGTCACGGTATAAGATGACTCTATAAAATACTTTTTAATTTTTAAGGATATAAACCAATGGAAAAAGAAATTTTAAACTCAATGTTTGCAAATTTATTACATATAGGAAATAAAACAAATTATTGGAATCCGAGAATGAAACCATATATTTATGGTGCAGTAAATGGAATACATATTATCAATCTTGTAAAAACAGCTGAAAAACTTGAAGAAGTAAAGGCGACAATTACTGAGCTAACAAAAAATGGAAAAAAGATACTTTTTGTTGCAACAAAACTTCAATCAAGAGATGCTTTTGCAAAACTTGCTGAAGATACTGGAAGTTTTTATGTTGTAAATAAATGGGTTCCTGGACTTCTTACAAATTTCCAAACAATAAGAAAAAGAATCAATACCTATACAAAACTTCAAAAAGATTTTGAAATGGGAACACTTGAAGGACTTACAAAAAAAGAAATCGCTACAAAAAAACTTGAACTTGAAAAACTTGATGCTGCTTATAGAGGATTAAAAGAAATGAAAAAAGCTCCTGATATGATTTTTGTCGTAGATGGAGTCTATGAAAAACAAGCTGTAAAAGAAGCAAATACTTTGAAAATACAAGTAATCTCTATTTCAAATACAAATGGAGATGATCTCGTAGTAGATAATATTATTCCTGCAAACACAAATTCTGTAAAATGACTTCAATTTATTGCTGCTGAATTAAAAAAATCTTTTAGCGAAAAAATAGTTGTTGCTAAATCTGGAACTAATGAAGGAAAACTCAAAAAATTTGAAGATGGTGAAGAAAAAAAGGAAGAAGTAAAAAAACTTCCTGCTAAAAAGAGTCTTGAAATAAAAGTTCAAGATGAAGAAAAAAAAGAAGAAGAAGTAAAAACTAAAAAAGAAGCAAAAGTAAAAGAAGTAGTTGCCGAAGAAAAAGTAGAAGAAAAAGTACAAGAAACAAAAGAAGAAGAATAAAAAAATAAAATTGAAAAAAGAAAGAGTAATTATTATAATTGCTCTACTTTTACTCCTTTTTAATTTTTAAGATATTAAATATGTCTCCAGAAGAAAAACAATCAGAAAATAATGGGGAAACAAAAACAAATAGTGAAAAATTCAAATATACTATTTGCTATATCCCTTTTGTTGCTATCGTTCTCTTTTTTGTAGAAGAAAATAAAACTCCTGAATTTGCCAAGCATATAAAATATGGAAGTTTCTTCTTTATTGTGTATGTTCTTCTCGTATTTTTATTTACTGCTCTTCTTCCCTTTCTCAATCTCGGATGAATTCTTTTTCTCATATACATTATTGTGAGTATTTATTTTTGATATAAAGCATATTCTTGAGAAAAAGTTAAACTTGACTACTTTGATAAAATAGAAGAGAAAATAAAAAGTAAAATGTAATTTAATTGTTAATTTTTAAATATATGGCTATAACTGCCGCTCAAGTAAAAGAGCTCAGAGATATCACTGGAATCTCTATGATGGAATGTAAAAAAGCACTCGAAGAAACAAATGGAAATATAGAAGATTCTATTGATGTGCTTAGAAAAAAATGACTTGCAAAAGCTGCAAAAGCTTCTGATAGGCAAACTTCTGAAGGAGTTATCAGAGTAGAATGTGAAGGAAATACTTGTTATGTTGTTTCTGTACAATGTGAAACAGATTTTGTTGCAAAAACAGACGATTTTCAAAAAATGAGTCTTGAATGTATCAATATTTTGAAAAAAGAAGGAAATGAAGCATCAGCAAGAGAAAAAATGGAAACAATGAAAACAGAATATGTGATGAAAATGGGAGAAAATATAAATATAAAAGATGTAAAAATTATTTCTGGAGGAAAAGTTGTTCCCTATCTTCATTCAAATGGAAAACTTGCTGCTGTGGTAGTAAGTAAAGAAACAACTACTGATGATGAAAAATTGAAACAAGTAGCAATGCATGTAACTGCTACAAATCCAGATGTACTAGCTCCTGCTGATATTTCTGAAGCTGTTATCGCAAAAGAAAAATCTATCCAACTAGAAATAATGAAAAATGATTCAAAAATGGTTGGAAAACCAGATGATGTACTTCTCAAAATTATTGAAGGAAAAATGGATAAATTCAAATCTGAAATTTCCCTTTTAGAACAAGCTTTTGTTATCAATCCAGACCAAAAAGTAAAAGATTTTATTGGGGCTAATACACTTGAATCTTTTTACAGATTTAGTATCTAATACAATTTCTCTGAAATAAAAAATATTTCAGAGAAATTTTTAGCCCTGTAGTTCAACGGTTAGAATGCAGGACTCCAAATCCTGCGATCAGAGTTCGATTCTCTGCGGGGCTGCCATTGAAAAAGAAATCAAAAAACTCTCTCATTATGAGAGAGTTTTTTGATAATGAAAATAAGTAATTATTATTTATTTTTGAAATTTTTATCATAAAACTCTTTAAATCACTCTTCTCATTTATCTTCCCATCTTTTCGGTGATACTCATAAATCTTCATATTCATCAAATTCTCATCAGATTTTGTCTAATCTCAGAGGAATTTTTGAGTTTCAAGTTTTTAAATCTATTGTTGAATAAAATTGCTTAGGTTTATATAATCAATTAGCGAAATCTGGAAACATTGCCGTTTTTTTTATTTGAAATCTTCTATATAATGAAGGAAATAGTTTTATAGATAAACCTAAAACTAATGGGTATGGATCCATAAAAGTATTCAATAACATCATATATTCTGCAAATTCATTTTCAAAATATACATCTCAATCTTGTGTATCTAAAGAAAAAGATGGTGTTGTAGTCGAAATAGTTTCACTTATCCAAAAAGATAATTTATCTAAATTTAATCAATTATATATATCTTTATCAAGTATATTTCATACTCTTCATTTGAAATCATATAGTCACTTCAAGGGCTCAACTATTCTTAAAAATTTTTCAACAGCTTCTTTTGATTGATCTATTACAATTATTTCTCAATTATTTTCTTGTTTTCTTTTTCAAGCAATATAGGTTGCTATTGATAATATTCAGGTTCCAGCTCATAAATCTATGGATTGAAATCAACCTGTTTCAAATCATTCATTTAATGCTACTTCTTTAAATATTGCAGATGTCTGCCTTATATCTAATAAACAATCTAAGGAAACACGGAAAAATAGAAGAAGAAACTGAATATTTTTATTTGAAAAATGATGTATTTTAGTATAATAAATAGGTGAAATATTACCTATTTAAAGCTAAAGATATGTGATTTAAAGAAA
>Ga0172370_10007384_pt1 | contig 13489 bp, 15 predicted proteins | sample LakKiv5m_FD_114538 | JGI IMG/M metagenome (GOLD analysis project Ga0172370, IMG submission 114538) | Freshwater microbial communities from Kabuno Bay, South-Kivu, Congo - kab_022012_11.5m | ecosystem: Environmental > Aquatic > Freshwater > Lake | place: Democratic Republic of the Congo...
CCGCCTTTTGCAGGTTGGTGGTGCCAAAGTTCCACTTGTCCACCGTGGAGCCCTGGCCGTTGTAGAACAGCACGTTGCCCGAGCTGCCGCCTGCGATGTAGAGTATGCCTGTCGAGGCGTCGAAATCCATGTGCTGCGGGTTGTTGAGGAACGCCTCGGATGACGGGTTGGCAATCGTCTTTGTGCGCGTGAGGTTCGCGCTTGCGTTCAGCGCGTACACCAGGCTCCTGCCGCCGTCGCCCACATACAGCCTGCTGCCCACGAGGTAAAGTGAGGTGGGCTGGGAGAACGCGTAGTACGTGTCTGAGTCTGACGGCAAGGAGCCGTTTGTCATGTAAAGGAAATTGAAGGACGCTGATGCAAAAGGGCAGAGAAGCAATAGCGCCAGGGCAACGGATGCAAAGTATCTCATGTGAACACCGAAGGGGAATTGCATGGAGGACTTAAAAATAGTTGCTGTGCAGCGCCGGGTTCAGGCGCTTTCGCATATTTTCGTCTTCTTTTTCTTTTCTTTTTGCGAAAACAGGCAATAGTGCCTTTTTATTCAGATAATTTCGTTGCAGAACAGCGAATTGTTTATAAACCCTTGCCGCAAGAAAGGGAGCATGGCAGGAACGCTTATACTAGATACTACGCTGCGCGAGGGCGAGCAGGCCCCGCTTGTGCACTTCTCTGAGGCGCAGGCGCTGCAGCTTGCCCGAAGGATTGACGAGGCTGGCGTGGACTTCATCGAGGTCTCGCCCATTGTGGGCACCAGGCAGTCAGGCGTTGCCAGCTCGCTCCTGTCAGAAAAGCTTCGCGCCACCATTGTCCTGCACGCAAGGGCAATGAAGGGAGACATAGACGCCCTGCTTGCCTTTGACCCCACATTCATTGCCATCTACCTTTCCACCTCAGACATACACCTTGCCTCCAAGCTGCGCATTGGCAGGGAGGAAGCGCAGTCAAGAGCGGTAGAGGCAGTGGAATATGCAAAATCCCACGGGCTGAAAGTGCGCTTCACCTGCGAGGACGCTTCCAGGACGGACAGGGAATACCTGCTTTCCACTGTTCGCGCAGTGTCAGCAGCAGGCGCGGACAGGATTTCAATAACCGACACCGTGGGCATGATGACGCCTGTTGCCATGTACTCCCTTGTGAAAGAGGTGCGCGCAGCCACCACGGCAGGCATTGACCTTCACTGCCACAATGACTTGGGGCTTGCGCTTGCAAATGCGCTTGCAGGCGTGGAGGCAGGCGCGGACTGCATACATGCATCCGTGAACGGCGCTGGCGAGAGGGCAGGCATTCCCAAAATTGCTGAAGTGGCAATGGCCCTTCAGGTGCTTTATGGGCAAAGGAAGGACATCAGCGTGGAAAAGCTTGCCTCGCTTTCAGAGATGTTCTCAAAGCTGTCAGGCTTGCCCACCGACCCATTCTCACCTGTTGTTGGGGAGAACGTGTTTCGGCACAAGGGCGGCACGCACTTGGCAGCAGTGCTGCGCGAGGGCAGGGCATACGAGGCATTCTCGCCTGAAAGCATAGGCAGGAAGAGAAGGATAGTGGTGGGAGGCTATTCAGGAAGGAACGTGCTTCGCTACCTTTCAGACTCGCTTGGCATGAAGATGACCGAGGCGCAGGTGGAAAAGTCCCTCGCGCGGCTCAAGGAAAAGGAGCGCGACCTGTTTGATTTTTCGGTTTAGAAGAGGTGTTATCATGGAGAAAGGCATATCGGTGTTCATCGGCGCGGTGACTGACGAAAAGGTCAAAACTGCAACAATAGTGGAAAGGCTCAAGGGAGTATTGGGCGTAGTGACGATTTACGAGCTTACAGGCAACCTTGACGTCATGATACTGGCGCAAAGCGACAGCCTGCCTGAGATAAACAAGATTGTGGAGGCCGTGCGCGCGTGCAGCGGTGTGAAGGAGACCACAACGTACCTTGTGCTTGAGACCACGCAGAATGACAGGCAGTAATATTTGGGCAGGAGAGCAACTTGGAATGACTTGGTGAATAAAATGGCTGGTCAGACACTGGCACAAAAAATCCTTTCCGCGCATGCCGGAAGGGAGCTTTCCATTGGCGACACTGCGGTAATTTCCGTGGACTATGTGCTTGCGCACGACACCACCACTGCATGGGCGATTGAGCCTTTCCATGCAATTGCCAAGAAGGTGTTTGACCCAAGCAAAATATTCATTTTCTTTGACCATGCATTCCCCGCGCCTTCCACGCAGTTTGCAGAGATGCATGCGAAAATCCGCCGCTTCTGCACAGAGCAGAAGATAAAAATACACTATGACGGCGTGTGCCACCAGCTCATGGCAGAGGAGGCCACCTATCCGAATACTTTCCTTCTTGGCGCAGACTCGCACACGCCCACGGGCGGGGCAATGGGCGCAATGTGCTGCGGCTTTGGCTCCACTGATGCCGCAGTTGCAATGGCAACAGGCAAGGCGTGGGTAAAGGTGCCGCAAACTATACGCATAAACCTTGAAGGCAAGCTGCCTCTTGGCGTGTACCCAAAAGACGTGATACTGGGAATCGCGCGCGACCTGTCCTCCGAAGGGGCGAATTACAAGGTAGTGGAGTTCGGCGGAAGCGCAATTGCTGACTTTGACGTTCCCGCGCGCCTCACGCTTTGCAACATGTGCGCAGAGATTGGGGCAAAGACAGGCATTGTGCCTGCCGACGCTCAAACGCGCGCCTACCTTGAGAAGCAGGGCAGATACAAGCCATTTGAGGAGCTTCGCTCAGACCCAGATGCCCATTTCGAGCAGGTTCTCACCTACGACATCTCAAAATTCGAGCCCACTGTTTCCACGCCACCAGACATTGACCGCGGCGTGCCAGTTTCCGAAGTGGAGGGCACACCAATTACACAAGTGTTCCTAGGCAGCTGCACAAACTGCAGGATAGAGGATTTGGCAGTCGCCTACAAAATAATGAAAGGCAAGAAAGTGAAGGAAGGCGTGAAATTCATTGTGACCCCTGCCAGCAGGCAGGTGTACGAGCAGGGGCTGCTCAACGGCTTTCTCCTGGAATTCTCCAAAATGGGCGCCACCATTGCACCTCCAGGCTGCGGCGCATGCCTGGGACGGCACATGGGAGTGCTTGGGGATGATGACGTGTGCGTTTCCACCTCGAACAGGAATTTCACAGGCAGGATGGGCTCGCCAAAAGCGAAAATCTACCTAGCCTCTCCCGCAGTTGCAGCAGCTTCCGCGCTTGAGGGGAAAATCGCAGACCCTAGAAAGTATTTGAAATAACTAAAAAAAGAGTGAAACAATGCGCGTGTGGAAATTCGGAAATTCGATAAACACCGACCTGATAACTCCGGGGAGGTACAACATCACCACGGACAGGCGCGAGCTTGCGAAAGTGGCGTTCATTGAGCACCGGCCAGAGTTTGCAAAAGAGGTGCAAAAGGGCGACTTTATCGTGGCTGGCAGGAACTTTGGCTGCGGAAGCTCGCGCGAGACTGCTGTGACCGCGCTTCTCGAGTGCGGGGTGGCGGCGATAATCGCACCTTCGTTTGCGAGAATATTCTACAGGAATGCCATAAACAACGGGTTGCTGCTTGTCACTGTGGACGAAAAGTTCATTGCAGGCGTGGAGGAAACGCACCAGCTGGCATTGCAGGGAAGCAGCGTGAAGAACCTCACCACCGGTGCCAGCACGCCCGCAGGCGTGTCTCCCATGCTTCTCGCGCTTCAAAAGCACGGCGGCTTGCTGACTTTCCTGAAGACGCACAAGATAGACGAGCTTGAGCAGGTGCAGCAATGAAAAAGATACTTTACATTGAAGGCGACGGCGTGGGGCCTGAGCTTGTGGCGCACGCGCGCAGAGTAGTGGACTCCGTTGCAAAAGTGGAATGGGTGCGAGGCGAAGCCGGCTTTGCCACTTACCAAAAGACAGGCACGCCGCTTCCAGATGCCACCCTGCAGGCAGCGAAAGAGTGCGATGCCATCCTCTTTTGCGCTGTGACCACGCCTCCCAATATTCCCAACTACAAAAGCCCAATCGTGTCCCTCCGCAAGGAGCTGGACCTTTACGCCAATCTCCGTCCTTTCAGCACGCTTCCAAACGTTCCCGCACCCTTCCCCGCGCTAAACTTCGCCATAGTGCGCGAAAACACAGAGGGCATGTACTCTGGCATTGAGAAAAGAGAAGGCGACACCGCGCACGCCACGCGCGTGATAACAAGGAAGGGAAGCGAAAGGATTGCGCGCTTCGCTTTCGAGTATGCCAAGCGCCGCGGCTTTTCAAAGGTAACAATTGTCCACAAGGCAAACGTGCTGCGCGTGACAGACGGGCTTTTCCTTGAGGCCGCGCGCGAGGTTGCCGCAAAATACCCGTCCATCGCTTGCGACGATGCGCTTGTGGATTCTGTGGCAATGAGGCTGGTGAAAGCGCCGCAGGAGTTTGACAAAAGCGTGATAGTGACTACCAATCTGTTTGGCGACATACTGTCAGACGAGTCGTCCGCGCTGATTGGCGGGCTTGGCGTGGCGCCGTCAGGCAACTACGGAGAAACGCGCGCGCTTTTCGAGCCAGTGCACGGCTCTGCGCCAAAATACGCAGGAAAAGACACCGCGAACCCGACGGGGATGCTCCTCTCCACCGCCATGCTCCTTGAGCACATTGGCGAGAAGGAAGCCTCAGCAAAGCTCGCGCGCGCGGTGCGCGAGTGCTACTCGCAGAAGGTGGTGACGCGCGATGTCGGAGGAAGCGCGAGCACGCGCGAGATGGTGGAGAAAGTGGTGGAACTAATAGACTAGATGCTCCGAAACCACTTCACATAAAATCCTTCCGCTTGAAATAAACCTATGATTCGTGGTGGTAGTGGCGGAAGAACCCCCCAAAAGCACGGACTCCATTTTGAGAAGAGGACGGACATTGCCACAGTCATTGCTGCCTTGCCAGACTATTCTGTTGAAAATGACTGCGTGACATTTAAGGGAAAGGATGTGGCACTCCTTTACAAGAAAAATAAGCTTTATTCCAAGCTCTTAGCCCCTAAGAGCGTAGATTACCGCAAGCTAGTTTCCAAGAAGCTCCTGCCGGATGATGCAGTGCTTGTCCTTGCGAACAAAACCCTTTTCATTGTTGAAACAAAATTCCAGACAGTCGCCGGTTCTGTGGATGAAAAGCTGCAAACCTGCGACTTCAAGCTAAAGCAATACAAAAAAATGTTCAAGCCAATTGGCTTGAATGTCAAGTATGTTTATGTCTTGAATGACTGGTTCAAAAAACCGGAATACAAAGACGTGCTGTGCTATGTCAAGTCAGTTGGATGTGATTATTTTTTCAATGAACTCCCCTTGGAATATCTTGGGATTTAGGTTGTGTGGATGAAACAGCGAATAATGATTGGTAGAACTGAATACATCCTCATGCACACGACAAGGGAAGGTTTTCAGATTCTTGTGACATCCGGAAAAAAAGGAAAATTTGATTATAAGATTCTATACCGAAAACCATCCAAAACCGCGAGAAATGGATTTACTAGAACGCGAACTCCAAAACACATTCACGTTATTGTAGAGCTTTATGCCAAATTAGGAGCAAGCCCGAAATTAACGCTGGAATTGAGAGAATATTTCTTAGAACTTTTTTCGAAAGTCAAGGCCGTTCATTATTATCCTCCCAGTTTGTTATTTTTCAGACCTTCCAAGGCCAAAAAATACAAAAAGCTTGACAGGTTCGGCGAATTCAGCTCTGAGTTTTTGATGGTGTTTGTCGAACTGCTCCTCATTCAGGAAAAAACAAACTATTCTAGAATGGAAATCAGTGAAAAACTCTTCAGACATTTTGCAAAGCATGAAGTTTTCTCAGTAGTTAGTATCGCCACTGTAGGAAAATTAGGGAGACGTTAGAGTTTCAGTTAACGGCGACTATTTCTTCAACGAGCTTCCTTTGAGCTATCTTGGGCTCCCAGTTACGCACGATTAGCTCTTTTATCTTGCCGCGCTGGTCTCCTTTGCAGTTAATCATCCTGCTTGCATGAACAACTTCCGACTCAAATTCAGCGTAAAGTTCAGAAATAAAATCTGAGTAGGAATTACTGAGGAGCACAAAACAGCCTTTGGAATCAAGCTCTTTATAGGTTTTCAAAAGCTTCTTCTGTTCGTTCTCTCCGAAGCCGTCTTTGGTATAAGCGGTAAAGTTTGAAGTTTTAGATATCGGAGCGTAAGGCGGATCGAAATAAATGAAGTCGCCTCTTTTTGCGTTCTTCAGGACAATTGTGAAATCTCCACGATGAAGCTCGTCTTTTTGCAAAGCGCGGTGCACAAGCAATAGATTCTGGCTGTCAAGTATTTTGGGGTTGTCATATTTGCCAAAAGGAACATTGAATCCCCCGCTAGAATTTACACGGTATAACCCATTGAAAGCCGTCTTGTTCAAGTAGATAAAGCGAGCTGCCCTCTCTACATCTGTTTTGGGCTTGGAAGCGCGGATTTTGTAATAAGCTGCTTCATTATTAACATAAAGAGGAGAAGCAAGCTCGGACATGAGCTCAAAAATCTCGTTTTTTATAACTGAATAGGTGTTTATCAATTCTGCATTTGAGTCGCTGAGGTATGCCCTCTTTATCCTGTTTATGGCTTCCAGCCTGAAAAAGAGCGCTCCTCCACCTATAAACGGCTCATGGTAGTTCTCAAAATAAGGCAAACCTTGCGTCAGCTCATCTAAAAGTTGCCGTTTCCCACCGGCCCACTTCACAAACGGTCTTGCCTCTTCGAGCATAGATTCTCCCCGTCATTAATCCGCCTTCTGGGCTTTAAAAGGTTGCTAGAGGGTAGGATGCCAGTGGATCCAGTGCTTTGCATCAGCCCGTCGTCTTCCCCAGCCCCTTCACCGCTCCTTTCAGCACCGCAATCGACTTTTCATAGTCGGCAATCGAGATGACCTCGTTTGGCGTGTGGTCGAGGCTTGAGTCGCCAGGCCCGTACGCGATGGTGGGCACGCCTGCGTCGGACATTATGTTCATGTCCGCAGTGCCCCTTTTCTTGAGGTAGCGCGGCTGCAAGCCGGCTTCCCGTATGCCTGCGACCATTGCACGGCAAACCGGATGGTTGGGGTCGGTCTCCACGCCTGGAAGGTCCTCGCGCACGATGATGCTGAGGGAAGATGGCGAAAGCTCCCTGAACTTTTCCACCACCTGCCTGTTTTGCGTGGACGGTGGCACGCGCACGTCAATGCCGAAGTCAAGTGAGTCCGGCACCACGTTGAGCGCCTCGCGCGAGCCGCCCTCTATGTGCGTGAGGTTGATGACCACGCTGTCGAAATTGTCCTTGTGGGACGGGTAAGCCTGCCTCACGCGCGTGTAGAATTCGAAGGTGCGCTCTATGGGATTCTCGAGAGCCATGCCTGCGTGGCTGGGCTTTCCGCGGGTGTGGCACTGGAGCACCAGCCTTCCCTTATATGCAATGGTAATGCCGGTCACGCCGGATGGCTCGCCGTTTATCGCCATGCGCGGTTTTGCATGGGTGAGCAGGTGGCGCGTGCCTTTTGAGGTGGGCGCCTCTTCCTCAGTCACGCCTGCCACCATAATCTTTAGGGGAGTGCTGCCCGCGCACTCCGCGCCCGCGGTGAGAAGCGCGGCAAGCGGCGATTTCGCATCCACCGCGCCCCTGCCGTATATCCTGCCTGCCTCGCGCCTGTAAGGCATGGGCGCGGATATGGTGTCCATGTGCCCGAAGAGGAGAAGGTCCGGATGCATTCCCTTCTTGTGGGCGTAGTTGGTGGCAACCGCATTGCCTGCAGCGTCAATCCAGACGCGCTCAAATGAGAATTGCTTAAGGTACTGCTCGCAAAGCTGCGCCACTTTCTGCTCATGCCCGGACGGGCTGGGAGTGGCTACAAGGGAATCCAGGAAGTCTACTGCGTCTGTTTTCATTGTACGACCTCGAAAATGGTTGCTGCCACGCTGTCTAGGGAGGCGCGGGAGATTATGTAGGGCGGAAGCAGGCGCACCACCTGCTCGCCTGCAGGAAGCGCAAGAACGCCTTTTTGAAGGAGCGCGGCAAGCGGCTCGCGCGCCATCACCTTCAGCTCGATTGCTATCATGAAACCCATGCCGCGCACCTCGCGGAACTGCTGCTTTGCTGAGAGCGACGTGCGGAGCTTGTCCATCATGTAGGTGCCATCCGATGCCACTTTGGCAAGGAGCGCTTCGCGCTCCATGGTGTCAAGCACTGCGTTTGCTGCTGCGCAGGCAAGGGGGTTGCCGCCAAATGTGCTGCCATGCTCAAGGGGCGTGAAGGCAGAAACTTCTTCGCTTGCTATTGTGGCGCCTATGGGCACGCCGCCGCCTAGCCCCTTTGCCAGGCATACTATGTCAGGGCGGATGCCGAAGTGTTCGTAGGCGAAGAATTTGCCTGTCCTGCCGCTGCCTGTCTGCACCGAGTCGCAGATGAGAAGCGCGCCCTTGTCCGTGCAGATGTCGCGCGCTGCCTTCAGGTACTCTGCTGTCGCAGGGCGGATGCCGCCCTCGCCTTGTATGGGCTCGAGTATTAGTGCGGCGGTTTCGCTTGTTACGGTGTTCTTTAGCGATTCGATGTCGTTGAAGCGCGTGCGCGTGACTGGCCCAAGCAGGGGCTCGAAGGGGGCGCGGTATTTTTCCTTGAAGGTGACTGAGAGGGCGCCGCTGCTCCTTCCGTGGAAGGCGTTCATTGCCGCTGTGAATGCCTTCCTGCCTGTTTTCTTGCGGGAGAGCTTGAGCGCTGCTTCTATGGACTCGGTGCCGCTGTTGCAAAGGAATACCTTGCTGGGAGCGCCGAAAAGCGCGCTGAGGCGCGAAAGTAAGCGGGCGCGCTGCTCGTTTGCAAAGGGGGATTGGCAGGTCATAAGCTTGCTTGCCTGCCCGCTTACTGCTGAGACAACGGAAGGGTGCGCATGCCCGAGTATGGCAACGCCCACGCCGGTGTTGCAGTCTATGTAGCGCTTGCCCTCAACGTCCCAGGCAAACTCGCCCTCGCCGCGCTCAAGCGCAATGCCGCGCTTGCCATAGAGGTTCATTTCGTATTTGAGTTCCTGTGCGCAAAGTTCTGAGTTGTTCATAATACCATCCCTTTTATTTCACGAAATGCGTGCCGCTGCCTGCTAGCGCGCTTGTTGCCGGATTTTCCTTGGTGCCGCTGCAGATTATCACTTCGGGCACGTTGCCTGTGAGCGCCTCTGATACGGCAACGAGCTTGCGCTTCATGCCTGCTGAGGCGCCTTTTTGGAAGGCGGGAATTTCCGAGGCGGTTGCCTTGCTTGCCAAATCGTTGGGGAAGTTGCGGAAATAGCCTTCAACGTCGGTGAAGAGGATGAGCTTTTGTGCGCCGAGCTTTGAGGCGATGGCTGCTGCTGCGCGGTCGCCGTCAATGTTTAGGGGCTCGAATTCCTCACCTAGTGCTATGGGAGAGATGATGGGAACAAATCCTTGCGAGAGCAGCGCCAGGAGAGGGGAGGCGTCTATGCGGGAGATTTTGCCTGAGTAGTCGTCGCGAACCATGCGCTCCTTGCCGTTTTCCACGCTCACCAGGATTTTGCGCTTTGCGAAAACTATGCCGCTGGAGGCGGAAATGCCGACTGCGTTCACGCCAGCTTTGCGAAGCTGCAGGGTGAGCGACGTGTTCACGCCTCCGCCCACTGCCATCACGAAGTTCTGGATGGTTTTTTTGTCTGTGTGGCGGGACTTGAATCCCTCTTTTGAGTAAATGTAAGCCGGTTCCCTGCCCACTGCCTTTTCAAGCGCGGTAACCTGGGGGCCGCCGCCGTGCACGAGAACGATTTTTTCGCCTGAGGAAACGAGAGAGGCGATGTCGGCGGCAAGAAGGGCGGCGTTGTCGGCCATACTCCCTCCTATTTTTAGCACTAGCATATGCACACCTTTTTGGAATCAGAGCGGGTGGAAGCCAGGCACCCAAAGCCCGAGCTTTTCGTCAAAGCCGTTCATGAGGTTGAAGCACTGTATTGCCTGCCCTCCGCTGCCCTTTACAAGGTTGTCAATCGCGCTCATGAGGACGATTCTTTTCTTCTCAGGGTCAATTTCAAAGCCTATGTCCGCGAAGTTGGTGCCTACGATGGGCTTGGGCTCGGGATAGCGGTAGAGGGTTTCTTTGTCCTTTACCAGGCGGATGAATGGGGAGCCTGCGTAGAAGCTGCGGTAGGCCTTCCAGATGTCAACATCCTTGACCTCGCCTGGAAGGGAGGCGTGCACTGTGGAGAGTATGCCGCGCACCATCTCAATGCCGTGCGGCGTCATGCCCACCGATATTGGGGAGCCTGCTATTTCCGAAAGCTCCTGCTCAATTTCCGCAGTGTGGCGATGCCCGTGCGGCTTGTAGGAGCGCACTGTCCCGCTCCTCTCAGGGTGGTGCGTGGAGATGTCGAACGAGGCGCCGCCTGCCGCAGAGCCGATTTTGGAGTCTGCGATTATGCCGCTTGCCGAGATGAGCTTGCTTTTTATGAGAGGCGCAAGCGGAAGGATTATCGATGTTGCGAGGCAGCCTGCGCATGCCACGAGCTTGGCGCTCTTTATCTTTTCGCGGTGGAGCTCGGGGATGCCGTATACTGCCTTGTCAAGAAGCTCGGGAGCGGGGTGCTCCTGGTAGTATTTTGCATAGGTGTCCTTGTTGTGGAGGCGGAAGTCTGCGGACAGGTCGATTATCCTGGCGCCTGTTTCCCAGAATTGCTTCACGTAGGGCGAAGCGGCCTTGTGCGGCGTGCAGATGAAGACGGCGTCGATGTCTGTGGAGAGTGTTTTCACTGGCGTGAATGAGAGCGACGTGAAGCCCCGTAAATTCGGGTTGAGCTTTGTTGCTGCCTGGCCTGCGAAGCGCTCTGATGTTATCTGGGAGACTTCCATCTCGGGATGAAGGAGCGCCCAGCGGAGGAGCTCGCCTCCGGTGTAGCCTGATGCACCGATGATTGCGATTTTCTTTTTTGACATGTTGTTACCTCTTTGCGCGCTTTATGAAGTATTCAATCATCTTGTCGCCGATGTCCACGCCTGTTACTGGCGAGGAGTTGCGGAACTCAGTGGTGTGGTTCACTTCATGGACAACCATGCCGTTTGCTGATTCCATTAAGTCCACGCCGTAAATGCCTTCGTCAAGGAAGGAAACTGCCTTGAGGGAAAGCTCGCGCAACTCTGGCGTTACGGGGCAGTTGCTTGCAGTGCCGCCCCTGCCTGTGTTTGTTATCCAGCCTGATTTTTCGGTGGAGTGGCGGTAGATTGCTGCGATTACCTCGTTTCCAACCACGAATGCGCGGATGTCCCGTCCAGGCTTGTCCACATGCTCCTGGAGGTAGTAGACTTTCTGGGAAGGGCTGCCCATTTCCTCGCGCGACTCAAGCGCAGCGTCAAGGGCGTCCCTGTCGTTAATCTTGTGCACCATGCGCGCCCAGGAGCCTGCGGTAGGCTTCATCACAAGTGGGAAGCCTAGCTTCTCTGCTGCCTGCCTTGCTGTTTCGGGCGTGAGCGCAACGTATGTGCGAGGCGTGGGAACGCCTGCGCGGGCAAGCTCAATGGAAGTGAGCATCTTGTCCCCGCAGATGCGCGCGGCATCGTAGGAGTTCATCAAAAGCGCGCCCTGCTTCTCAAAGTAGTACGTGAGGGCCTGGCTGCGGGAGTATGACACCGAGCGCTGGAGGATGGCGTCGTATTCCTTCTTTCCTTTACCGGTGATTGCAAGCAGCGCCTCGCCGTCCACAAGCCTCTCCATCCCCACCCCGCGCTTTTTTGCAGAGTCAAGCAGCATCTTGTTTTCAACTGAGACGATGGTGTAGCATAGGGCTAGCCGCACTCGTCATCGCCCCATTGCTTTTCCTCGTTCCAAACGAATTGCATGTTTCCACTCCTTACTCGCCCCAGTCCTCTTCCACTCCGGGCGCCTTCTCAAGCTTTGCAGGCGCGACCGAGCGCACCTCAAGGCGCGTGCCGCAGTCCGGGCAGGAGAGTATCTCGCCTACCTCGGTGTTAGCAGCGATTGCTATCGGTGACGCGCATTCCGGGCATTCTGCATCTGCCATAGTTACCATGCCTCCGTCTAAACCTCTGAAGTGAATGTTTTATATGCTTTTCGCCGGTTTCAAGATTTTGCAACTAAAATAATCGTAAATGGCAGAAATAGCTTCTAAAATAGGCAAATCAGAATGAGAAAAAGACTAAAAACGCAGTTATTTCCACTTCTTGAGCACCATGTTTGTCCTGGTGGCCGTCACCTCGGGGTGGTGGCGCAGCGTGTCTATCCTGCGGTTCAGCTCGTCCATGTCGGGCGCGGCGAGGCGCACCACGAGGTCGGTGTCGCCGGAAATCTCAAAAAGCGCGGTTACCCCGGGCGCGCGCGAAAGCTCGCGGATTATCTTTTCAGAGGCTGCCGAGGGGAGCATGGTGACGAACACTATGGCCTGCACTGCGCCGCCTTCCTCCACGTCCACGGTGAAGCGGCGTATCACCCCGCGCGTTGCGAGGTTTGCCACGCGCCTGCGCGCGGCAGGCTCGGAGAGGCCGACCCTTTTCCCGAGCGCAACGTTTGCAATGCGCGCGTCCTCGCGAAGGATTTCGAGGATTTTGCGGTCAATTTCGTCCATTTTCCATGCCATAATGTACATTTGGGGGCAAGAAATTTAAGGATGGCGGATGCAAACAAATGGGAGTGTGCGCATGAAACTGCCAACCGTCATTGCAATGAAGGCAAGGCTCTATGCCGCGCTTTTGTTCTTCGCGCTCGCGCTCCTGCTGTTCCTCAGCGTGTTCCGCGCAAGCGTTTTCACCGAGGTGTCAGAGGATAAGAAAATCTGGTTCGAGCTCTCCTTTTTGCTCCTTGCCGCGATAATGGCGGAGATGCTGGTCTCCTACCTCAAGCAGCCCTTTGTCATGGTGCTTTTGCTTGTGGGGGTTGCCATTTCGCCTTCCATGATTTCCTCCCTTTACTCGTTTTTCGGGGGCACGGGAAGCGCGCCCGTGCTTGTGAGCACTGGCGAGATCGTGATGATTTTTGCGAAGCTTGGCGCAATATTGCTGCTTTTCAAGATTGGCCTGCATTCGGAGGCCAGGAAGATATTCAACATGAAAAACCTCGCGATTGCCACCCTGGGCGTGATAGTGCCGTTCCTTGGCGGCTACCTGTTTGCAATTGCAGGGGGGCATGGCTTCTACTATGCGATGTTTTTGGGCGCGGCGCTCACTGCCACCAGCGTGGGCGTCACTGTGGCTGTGCTTGAGGAGCTGCGCCTCATGCAGTCCGACATGGCGCAGGCTCTCCTGGGCGCCGCGGTGATTGACGACGTGCTTGCCCTGCTTGTGCTTTCCTTTGTGCAGCACGCGCCCGCAGGTGCCGGCGCGGACGCATTTTTCGCGCTCGCCTCGGTCGCAGGCACGGCTTTCGTGTTCGTGGTCGGGGGCATACTGCTTGGGAGGTTCGTGGTTGCAAGCTATTTTGACACCATGGCAGGCTCCGGCAAGGGCAGCCAGAGGGCCTTCCTTGCCATGCTGATGTACCTCCTGTTCTA
>Ga0172370_10007390_pt1 | contig 13482 bp, 13 predicted proteins | sample LakKiv5m_FD_114538 | JGI IMG/M metagenome (GOLD analysis project Ga0172370, IMG submission 114538) | Freshwater microbial communities from Kabuno Bay, South-Kivu, Congo - kab_022012_11.5m | ecosystem: Environmental > Aquatic > Freshwater > Lake | place: Democratic Republic of the Congo...
CCCAGGGCCTCCTCGCCGGCGACCGCCAGTATCTCCTGCTCCTCAACAGCAACGGCACGATCCTCGCCGTCCCCCTCTGGACGCGCGCCGACGCCGCCGCCTGGCAACCCCTCGCCTTCGACCTGACCGCCTACCGCGGCCAAACCATCCAGATCCGCTTCGGCGTCTACAACGATGGCGACGGCCAGTCTACCGCCATGTATCTCGATGATGCCGCCCTCGCCGCCTGCCCATCGAACGTCGCGACCGCCACGCCAACGGCAACACCCACCGCCACAGCAACGGCCACACGAACTCCAACGCCCAGCCGCACCGCGACGGTTTCGCCGACGCGCACGCTAACCGCGTCGCCGACCTCCTCCGCCACGCCGACGCCGACCCGGACACCGGCAGCGTCGCCCACCGCCACCAGGACGCCATCGCCGACCGGGACTGCCACCCCATCGCCGACCAGGACGCCTACGGCGACGGCAACAACGACGCTCGCGCTGTCTCCGACCGCCACGCCTACCCGGACGGCGACAACGACCCGCACACCGACGCCTATGGCGACCGCGACGCCCACGCCCGGCGCGTGCCAGGAGCTTCTGGTCAACGGCGGCTTCGAGGCGAACACCGGCTGGATCATGCCCAACACCGCGTACCCGGCCGCCTACACGACCGCCCGCGCCTATTCCGGCAGCCGCAGCCTGCGCGCCGGCGTAGACGCCGCGCCCGACCGCTATTCCTACTCCGACGCCTACCAGCTCGTCGCCATCCCGGCCAACGCCGCCGCCGTCACCCTGCGCGCCTGGTGGCTGCCCCGCTCCGCCGATGGCGCCCTCGCGCCCGGCACGGCCCCTGAGCCTGTCGCAGGGCCGCCCATCGCCATCCTCCAAGCCCTCGCCGACGGCGTCCTGCCCCAGGGCCTCCTCGCCGGCGACCGCCAGTATCTCCTGCTCCTCAACACCAGCGGCACGATCCTCGCCGTCCCCCTCTGGACGCGCGCCGACGCCGCCGCCTGGCAACCCCTCGCCTTCGACCTGACCGCCTACCGCGGCCAGACCATCCAGATCCGCTTCGGCGTCTACAACGATGGCGACGGCCGCCCCACCGCCCTCTACCTCGACGACGCCGCCCTCACCGCCTGCCCGGCCGGTTCGGGCGTGCGGATCGGCCAGGACGGGCCGGTCGCGTTCAGGATGTGGATGCCGCTGCTCTTGTCGGGCCAGCCGTAACAGTGTTCGTAGTGGCGACTTATGAACGTTAAGAATTTATTCCGGTAATGGGCGAGGCGTCTCGCAACTGACGCCCGCACGACCATGAATGGCTCGTGCTACCGAGCAGCGCCCGGTCAACCGGGCTGGACAGCGCGCCGGTACGGATTTAGCCCCGTTCACGGGGCGTCGCGTGGTAGCCCGGACGATTTCATCGCCGGGCGGCCCAGGTTAACGAACAACGCGCCGGCAAAGGCGATTACCGGATCAATTTCTCAATCCTCATCAGTCGCTCCATGCTGCGAGGCGACGCAAGTCGCCACTACGAGTGGAAAATCGGACAGGGGCCTCGAAACCAGAAGCCATCGCATTTGCCAGCTTCGCCCATCCGTTCTATGATTGCCCTGTGAACCTGACGCACCTCGAAGTCCATTCGCATTTCACCTTGCTCGGCGGAACGGCCAGTGTGGAACAACTGGTCGACCGCGCCGCGGCCGATGGCTTGGCCCATCTGGCGCTGACCGACACGAACGCGCTGTATGGCGCCGTCGCCTTTGCCCGCGCCTGCCGACAGGCCAACCTCCAGCCGATCATCGGAATGACCCTGACCGTTGCGGCTCCGCCGGAGATCGGCCAGATTACTGAACCGGCGCCGGGCCGCCTCGTATTGCTGGCAACCAACCCGGCGGGCTATCGCTCGCTCTGCCGGCTCTCGTCGCTCATCCAGGGCAGCCCGGAGCGGGAGGCGCTGGCGCAGCGCGGCCTGACGTGGGACGATCTGGCCGCGAACCGAGAGGGGCTGATCTGTCTGAGCGGCGGCCGCTGCGGCTGGATCGAACGCAGCCTGCGCGCCGGCAACCGCGCCGCGGCGCAAGTCTACGCGGGCCGGCTGGCGGGCATCTTCGATGAAAACGCTGGCCTGACGCTCGAAATTCAGGCCGCCGCCGACCTCCCTATTGCGAGCGAGGTGAACGCACTGGCACAGCGGTTGGGCCTGCCGACGGTCGCCGTCCAACCGATCTATTGCCTGGCGGCCGACGACGCGCCCCGCCTGCGCCTGCTGACTGCGATCCGGGAAAACCGCCCCCTGGACGAAACTCGTTCCGCTACAGCCGCAGCCGAAGTCCCCTCGCACTGGCTCTCCCCGGATGAGATGGTCGCCCGCTTCGCGGCCTTCCCGCACGCGCTCGCTCAGAGCGGCGAGATCGCGGCCCGCTGCGGCGATGCGCTCCCCGCCGGCCAGACAATCTGGCCCGCGCTCAAGCTGCCGGCCGACCAGACGCCCGACGCGGCGTTGGCGCGCGCGGCCTACGCAGGCCTGGCGGCGCGCGGCCCTTCGAGCGACTCAAAGGACAAAACGGGCATTGTCTATCAGGCGCGGCTCGATCACGAGCTGGCGGCCATCGCCGGGCACGGTTACGCGCCCCTCTTCCTGGTCGTCGCCGACGCAGTGCGCTTCGCCCGCAGCCAGGGCATCCCGGTGAGCACGCGCGGCAGCGTGGCGAACTCGCTCGTCGCGTACTGCACCGGCATCACTACGGTGGATCCCATCGAGCACGGCTTGCTCTTCGAACGCTTCCTGAACCCCGCACGCGCCGCGCCGCCCGACATTGACCTGGACTTTTGCAGCCGCCGCCGCGACGAGGTGCTGCACTATCTGCGCGATGCCTACGGCGCGGAACACGTAGCGTTGATCGGCACGGTCAGCACGCTGCGGGCACAGTCGGCCATCCGAGAGACCGGCAAAGCCTACGGCCTGGCAGAATCGGAGATCGCGCGGCTGGCCGCGCTCGCGCCGCACCATTGGCATCCCGACCCGCGGCGCCGCGACAAACGCACGGTCGAAGATGTCCTGGCCGAGATCGCTGACGCGAAAGAGCGCGAGATCGTGCGCATCGCCTTCACGCTCGTCGGCCAGCCCGACCACCTGAGCGTCCATCCGGGCGGCGTCATCATCGTCCCCGGCCTGCTCACCGATATCGTGCCGGTGCAATGGGCGCCCAAAGGCTTCCTGATCACACAGTTCGAGCACGGCGATGTCGAGGCGATCGGCCTGCCCAAGATGGATTTGCTCGGTATCCGGGCCTTGACCGTGCTTTCCGATGCCGCCGAGCTGATCCGCGCCCATGATTCCAGTTTCCGCCTCAATGTGATTTCGCTGGCCGATCCCGCGACCGGCGACCTGTTGGCCCGCGGCGAGACTATCGGCGTCTTCCAGTGCGAATCGGACGGCGCGCAACGGACGTTACGTAAACTCAAGGCCCGGACCGTGCGCGATCTGGCGATCGCTAACGCGTTCTTCAAGCCCGGCCCCGCGATGGGCGGCATGGCCGATGCGTTCGTGCGCCGTTATCGCGGGGAAGCGCGCGTGGCCTACCTCCACCCCGCGTTGGAGCCGATCCTGCGCGACACCAAGGGGGTGCTGATCTTCCAGGAGCAGGTGTTGCGGGTGGCCCGCGAGGTGGCAGGGCTGGATTGGGCGCAGGCCGATCAACTGCGCCGCGGCATGGGCCACTTCGGCGCCGATCAGATGGCCGCGCTGCGGGAGCAGTTCATCGCGGGCTGCCTCCGCCCTCCGCCCGACGGCCCCGGCCTCGCCTCAACCCAGGCTGCCACGCTCTGGGAACAAATCATGTCGTTCGCGGGCTACGGCTTCAACCAGGGCCACGCCACGGCCTACGCCGATGTCAGCTACCGCTCCGCCTACCTGAAGGCGCACTGGCCCGCCGAATTCCTGGCTGCCCGTCTGGCCGACTACGGCGGCTTCCACCACCCGGCGGTCTATATGGCCGAAGCCATCCGGCTAGGGATCGCCGTCCGGCCGCCGCATGTCAACTTCAGCGGTGAAGCGTTCACGCTGGTGAATCAGCGAATGGCCGGAACGGCGGGCCACGCTGTCAACGAATCAGCAAATCAGCGCATCACGAGTTCGCCATTCGCTCATGCGCCATTCGCCATTCTTTTCATGGGCTTGGGCCAGGTGCGCGACCTGCGGCGCAACGCAGTGGCGGCGATCATTGCAGAGCGCGGCCAGCGGCCTTTCCACAGCCTGGCCGATCTCTTAAGTCGCGTCGAGTTGCAGGCCAAAGAAGTCCAACATCTGATCCAATGCGGCGCGCTGGATGGGCTGGGGGGCAGCCGGGCCGCCATGCTCAGCGAGGCCGAGCCGCTGCGCCGGGCAGCCAGGAAGAGCGGCGCCCGGCAGCCCGCCCTCCAACTGGCGCTGCCGTTCGACGCGACCGAGGATGAACTGGCTCGGTCGGAGACCGGCCAGAGCGGCAGGACTCCCGAACTTGTTCGGGGCGGGGATGTCCCGACCTTTGCGGCCCTCCCCGCCGCCGAACAGGCGCAACGCCTGGCCTGGGAGCAGCGCATCCTCGGCCTGCCCGTCAGCGCGTTGGCGCATCCCCTGGCGGCCGCTCGCGCCCCTGCGCCGGATCACCTCCCGCTCCGCCGACTGGGGGAGGCGCCGGGCCGGCCCGTGACCGTGGCAGGCGTCCGGCTGCCGGGCTGGACGGGCGGCCCCGGCTTCTTCCTGGCTGACGGCGACACATTCGTCATCGCCAAAGGGGAGAAATCGCTGCGCGCGCCCGCCGCCTGGCGGCCGCTCCTCATCCGCGGCCGCTGGCTGAACGACAATTGGGGCAATGCCTGGCTCCAAATTGACCAAATTACAGAACTCCGAGATATGGTTGCAACCCAGAATGAGCCATGATAAAATTACTTTCGCAAGATGATAGAACGAGAAAGGAGACGCTATGTCAGTCTATTACGGAGTAATCAGGAATCACGCCGTAATTCTGCCCGAAGATGCGCGACTGATCGAGGGTGAAAAGGTGGAAGTCCGCGTTTTGGCGCGACAACGCGCAAAAGCGCGCGCCACTGAAGACGCGTTCCAGCAACGCCTGCTGGAAATCGGACTAATGAGTGAGATTGAACCAACAGCACCGGGCCAACCAATACATAGTCGCACGCTCGTCGAAGTCGCAGGGACGCCGCTTTCACAGATGATTGTCGAGGACCGGCGTTAGATGGCGGTCTATTATCTCGACACCAGTGCCCTGGTCAAGCGATACGCACGTGAAAAGGGATCGCATTGGGTTCTGAACTTGACCGATCCAACGATCAAGCATGGCCTCTACACGGTACGCTTGACCGGGCCTGAGATGCTCGCGGCGTTCGCTCGCAAGGTTCGTACCGGTGAACTCCTCTCATCCGCAGCCCGGCAAGCCGCCGCCGACTTCAGGGCTGATTGGGCCAGCCAATATCGAGTCATCGAAGTAACGCCACTGCTGGCGGGACGCGCAATGGACCTGGTCGAGCGCCACAATCTGCGCGGGTATGATGCCGTGCATCTGGCGGCCGCAATCGAGCTGCAAGCTGTTCGTCTAGCGATGCAGTTGTCAGCAATCATCTTTGTCTCCGGAGACGAGGATCAACTGGACGCGGCTGAGATCGAGGGGCTGGCAACCGAGAATCCGAATCTGCACGTTTGAGCAACGTTTCATCTGATGAGTGAGTCGAATACATCCACCTATGACTCCACGTTTGACACCGGTTAACCTCAAGGCTATACTTATCCGCATCAAAAGACTCTCAGAATAGGATCGGACGCCACACGTGCAAAAAACGACATCATCCCAAGCCGCCGCGCCGACCGCCCTCTCCGGCGAGCGGCGCACCAAGATCGCCTTTTTCATCGCCGTCGTCTTCCTTTATTGGATGGCCCTCTACCTGTACGTGCCCACCTTGCCCACCTACGCGCAGACCAAGACCCAAAACCTGGCCCTCATCGGCACGATCCTGGCGCAATACGGCCTGTGGCAGGCCATCGTCCGGCTGCCCATCGGCATCGCCTCCGACTGGCTCGGCCGCCGCAAACCATTCCTGCTGACCGGGATGGTGTTCGCCGGCGCGGGCGCGTATGTCATGGGCACGGCGGGCAACGCGGAAGGCGTGCTCGTTGGCCGCGCGATCACCGGGCTGGCGGCCGGCACGTGGGTGCCGTTGGTCGTGGCGTTCAGCAGCCTCTTCCCGCCGGGCGAAGCGGTGCGCGCCAGCGCCACGCTGACACTCGTTGGCTCGCTCGGTCGCGTCCTGGCGACCGCGCTCAACGGCCCGCTGAACAACCTGGGCGGCGGCTACGCACTGGCCTTCACCCTGGCGACTGGCGTGGCGGTCGTTGCGCTCCTGGTGACAGTCGCCGTGCCCGAAACGAAGCTGCCGCCCAAGCCGCCTTCCCTCGGTCGGTTGGGCCGGCTGGCCTCCCGCCGCGATGTCCTGCTGCCTTCCCTGCTCAGCGCGGTCGCGCAGTATGTCGCCTGGGGCGTCTCGTTCGGTTTCCTGCCGATCCTGGCGAAGCAGCTCGGCGCGGATGCGGTCACGCTCAGCCTCTTCACCACGCTCAACTTGATCTGCTACACCGGCGGCAACTTGGCTGCGACCACAGCGGTCAAACGCTTCGGCGCGCAGCGCATGGCCTATCTCAGCTTCGGCGCGATCTTCATCGGCGTCGGAGCCGCGGCCCTGGCGCTGTCGCTGCCCGCGCTGATGGCCGCCCAACTCTGCCTGGGCTTTGCGGTCGGCACGGCCTACCCGGTGCTGATGGGGATGAGCATCGTCCATGTGGACGAACAGGAGCGGGGGGCCGCGATGGGGCTACACCAGGCCGTGTACGCCATCGGCATGTTCACCGGCCCGTGGCTCAGCGGCATCCTGGCCCAGGTGATGGGCATCCGCCCCATGTTCGGCGTGACCGCGTTCACCGCGACCCTGCTCGGCGTGGCCGGCACGTATGCGCTGTACCGGGGTGAGAAAAGCTAACACGAGATGCTTCGGCCCACACAACGGGCCGCAGCATGACAGCGACAGTGTCACGCTGAGCGGGTGGACGATTAGGCTTCGGCATTCCTGGCCCCCAGCGAAGCGTCTCGGCACGACAGAACAAGATGCTGCGGCCCGGTGTTTTGGCCGCAGCATGACAGCTTGGGAGGTGTACCATGCTCATTGTCCATGTTCATGTACACGTGAAACCGGAGTTCGTGGAGGCGTTCAAGGCGGCGTCCGTCGCGAACGCGCAAAACAGCATCCAGGAGCCGGGGATCGCCCGCTTCGACGTGATCCAGCAGACGGACGACCCGACTCGCTTCATCCTGGTCGAGGTCTACCGCACGGCCGATGATCCCGCCCGCCACAAAGAGACCGCGCACTACGCCAAGTGGCGGGACGCCGTCGCGGCGATGATGGCCGAGCTGCGCAGCAGCGCCAAGTTCCTGAACGTCTTCCCCGAAGACGCAGGTTGGTAGGCCATGCGCTTCGAATTCGCCACCGCCGGCCGGATCATCTTCGGGCCGGGCACGCTGACGGAGGTCGGCCCGGCCGCGCGTGACCTGGGCCGCCGCGCGCTGGTCGTCACCGGAAAGTCGCCGGCGCGCGCTGAGCCGCTCCGCGACGCGTTGCGCGCCGCCGAGGTAGCGCACGTCGGCTTCGTGGTTCCGAGCGAGCCGACCACCGACATGATGCGCGACGGGATGCGGCTGGCGCAGGCTGAAGGGTGCGACCTGGTGATCGGGTTCGGCGGGGGCAGCGCGCTGGACGCGGCCAAAGCCATCGCCACCCTCGTCGCCAACGGCGGCGACCCGCTCGACTACATGGAAGGGATCGGTGCTGGCAAGCCGCTGACCCGCCCCGCGCTGCCGATCATCGCCATCCCCACCACGGCGGGCACGGGCGCGGAGGTCACGCGCAACGCGGTCGTCGCGTCGCCAGAGCACCGGGTCAAGGCCAGCCTGCGCAGCCCGCACATGCTGCCGCGGCTGGCGCTCGTGGATCCCGAGTTGACCCACGCCATGCCGCCGGAAGTCACCGCGGGCACGGGGCTGGATGCGCTCACCCAGCTCATCGAGCCATTCGTCTCGCACCGGGCCAACCCGCTGACCGACGCGTTCTGCCGGGAGGGGCTGGCTCGCGCCGCCCGCTCACTGCGCCGCGCCTACGAGCACGGCGACGACGCCCCCGCCCGCGCCGACATGGCGCTTGCCTCCCTGTTCGGCGGGCTGGCGCTCGCCAACGCCGGGCTGGGCGCGGCCCACGGCTTCGCCGCGCCGATCTGCGGCATGTTCCCCGCGCCGCACGGCGCCACGTGCGCCGCGCTCCTGCCGCACGTGATGGCCGCCAACGCCCGCGCCCTGCAAGCCCGCCAACAGGACAATCCGGCTATCGCCCGTTATGTTGAGCTTGCCCGGCTCTTGACCGGCCGCCCGGCCGCGACGGTCGAAGACGGCATCCGTTGGGTGGCCGCGCTCTGCCGCGACTTGCGCGTGCCCGGCCTGGCCGCCTACGGCGTCACCCGCGGCGATTTCCCCGCGCTGGTTGAAAAGGCAAGCCGGGCGTCGAGTATGAAGGCGAATCCGATTGTGTTGATGCCGGAAGAACTAGGGGAAATACTCAAGGCGGCGCTCTGATGGCTGTATCCGTCTCTCAGCAGGTTACGCGCGATCACGATCAAGCGGAGTTGCAACGAGTGAACGAGGCGCTGGAACACTTCCAGGCTCAGTATGGATTGACTTCGGACGAGTTCTGGCAGCGTTTTCAGGCCGGGCAGATGGCTGATACCGCCGACTTCATGGAGTGGAACGTCTTTTGCAAGATGCGTCAGCGGATTATGGCCCGTCTGAACATTCCCAATTCAGGCCGGACAGAAGCAAAGTGAAGGTTGTTTACGACAAACAAGCCGACACCCTCGTCATCACGCTGCGCGATCAAAAGATCCGCGAAAGCGACGAAGTGCGTCCTGGCGTCATTGCCGACTTTGGGTATGATGGGGGCATCGTGCGCTTCGAGGTTCTGAGGGCCTCCCAGGTGGTGGAGAAAACAACGGAGATGCAGTTCGCTGTCGCTGCGTGATGGCGCGCCGGGTCAGCTCAGTCCCGGCCGCGAGGTTTGCGCTTCCAAAACACCAACTCCGTCACCCCTTCCACCACATACCCCGGGATCGCCCCCACCTGCTGATACCCCAGCCGCCGGTAGAACGCCTGCGCCGCGGCGTTGAAATCGGAGACCAGGAGGAAAACATCGGCGGCGCGGGCGAAGAGGGCGGCTTCGGCGTGCGCCATCAGGCTGCGGCCTACTCCAGCCCCGCGCTGGGCCGGCTCGACGCCGATGAGCATGATGTAGCCGCTGCGGTTGAACGCGCCCCGCTCGACGTACCAGATGAAGCCGGCCGGCGCGCCGACCTCCGCCGCGACCACAATGGTCGCGCCCGCGGCCAGCCCATCGGCCAGACGCCGCGCCGCGCTCGCCTCGGTGACGCCGTAACGCTGCCAGAGGGGGGCGCCGGCCATCAGCCGAGCCAGCGCGGGGATGTCATCAACACGAAGGGCGCGAATGTTCATCGAAGCAAGCTCAGACCCTAAAGGTCTGCGAGACCTTTAGGGTCTTCTCTCCGCAACAGGTCGGCTGCCAGCCGGACGGCGCCGCGGGCCGGCTCGGTGACGGGAGTGATGGGCCGCAAATCCAGCCCGCGCTCGGCGGCCGCGGCCAGGAACGCCGCCCGCGCCTGCCCACCGTTGACAATCACGCCGCCAGCCAGCGCGCAGGGGGTCGGCGCGGAGAGGCCGAGCCGTCGCACGACCGCCTCAACCGTGAGCGCCAAATCGCGGCCCGCCTGCCGCAGGATGTCGCACGCCACGGCGTCGCCGGCCCCGGCGGCCGTATCCACCAATCGAGCCAGCGCGGCGATCTCGGCCGCGCCGACCTCCTCTCGATAGACCCGGCCCACCAGGTCGGGCGGCGCGGCTACCCCCCAGTGCGTCAGAACGGCTTCCGTCAGCGCGGTCGCCGGCCCGCGGCCGTCGAACGCGCACATGACCGCGCGCAACGCCGCGACGCCGATGGCGTAGCCGCTGCCCTCGTCGCCCAGGATGTGGCCCCAGCCGCCCGCACGCGCCATTTTCCCGGCACGCGTAGCGTGGCGGCCGAAAACGATCGAGCCGGTGCCGGAGATCACCGCCACGCCCCAGTCATCGGGCGTGCCCGCGGCCAGCACAATCTCGGCGTCGTTAGCGATGACCGCCGGCGCGCCGCCAAACCGCTCGGCCGCCCACCCCGCGAACAGCTCCCGGTCTTCGGGCCGATCCACGCCCGCCAGCCCCAGGCAGACGGCGGCCAGTGAGCCGGGCGGTCGCCCCGCGTCGGCGAACGCCGCGGCAATCGCCCCATCGAGCGCGGCCCACGCCGCCGCCGCGCCGATGTTCTGATAATTGGATGACCCGGCCGTCCCGCAGCCGAGCACGCGGCCGGTCGCGTCCGCCAGCAGCGCCAGCGTCTTGCTGCCGCCGCCGTCGAGACCGAGGATGAGAGGTTGAGAAGTTAGTTGACTCACGCTAATCTCCGACGATTCTGGCTATTTCCGGCTTCGCTCAATTGACGCGCGCGAACGATCACGCTATAATCAGACTGGTAAACCGAATTGGAACAAAAAGACCATACGATGAATACCGACATCTACGGAGCAATTGCCGCCAAAACGACACAGGATCGCATCTTGTCCTTGCTGGCGGACCTCCCGCCCGACGGCCTCGCGGCCGCCGAACAATTTGTGGCACTTCTTCACAAATATGTGATTACGCCCACAGCTATGCGATCCTATGATCCTCCCTATCGCTACCCGACGATATCGTTGCCCGCCTCCAGCCTGGATGCCTGGCTGAATCTGACCGAAACCGGCTATCCGGGAGATGCTCTGGCCGATACCGAGGCGCTCTACGACGAGGTATGACATGCGAGTTGTGCTGGATTCTTCGGTACTGGTCGGCCTCCTCAATCCCCAGGATACGTGGAGTCGCCAAGCCCACGCGTTGCGAGATGCATTAGTCGAGGCCGATGCCAATTTGGTGTATTTTGATTGCGTCATCGCAGAGGCAGCCAGCACGGCCGTTCGCCGTTTACACGAAAAAGGCAAGCATGCAGAAGTTGACGCCCTGCTTGACCGACTTCACGCCCAAACGCCGAGCAACGCGCTCACGTAGATTCTGCCGGACGCGCCACGACTCTATCGGATCGTCTTCGATCTGATGCGCTCATCTTCGGGCGCGCTGAACTTCAACGATGCGCTGATTGCCCTCGCCTGTCGTGAACGTGGGATCACAGAATTGGCGAGCTTTGATTCTGATTTCGACGCTATTTCTTGGCTACATCGCCTCACGTCTCCGCAAGATTTGCCACGCTAGGCGTTTTCGGGATCCGACCCAGCGTCACACTCCCCAACACCACCGCTCGTTGTGCGCCCGTCGCCGCGGGCAAGTTGCCGGGCCGGCCGTGCCACGTCTCGTAGGCCAGGACGGCGAACGCGAACGCTTCTTTGGCGTCGCCGGGCAGACCCAGCTCGTCCGATGTGACCACGCGCGCCGCGGGCAGTTCGGCGCGCAGCCGCGCCATGAGGGCCGGGTTGCGCGCGCCGCCGCCACTGACGATCACTTCGTCGGGCGGGCGCGGCAGGAAGTCGCGGTAGGCCTGGGCGATGGAACGCGCAGTAAAGGCCGTGAGGGACGCGACGATGTCGGCGGCAGACAGGCCGGCCGCGCACGCCCGTTCCCAGGCAGCCGCGCCGAACTGCGTCCCAAACAGCTCGCGGCCGGTCGTTTTCGGCGGCGGCAGCCTGAAGTACGGCTCGGCCAGCCACTCTCCTAGCAGCGCCTCATCCACCCGCCCTTGCGCCGCGAGCGCGCCGTCCCGGTCGTAGGCCCACGCGCCCCCGGTCGCCCGGCCGGCCGCGTCATCAATCAGCATGTTGCCGGGGCCGGTGTCGAAGGCGATGACCGCCGGATCGTCACCCTGAGCGGGTGTTTCAACGAACGTCAGCCGCGGCGAAACATTAGCGAGGGGTCTCAATGTCTCAGCCGAGAGCGCATCCTCAACCTGTGGCGAGATGCTTCGCTGGGGACTTGCCGCGACTGGCGTTGAGCCGTCGGCCCGCTCAGCATGACCGGCCGCAGCCGAACCGGGCCAAAGGTAAGTGACATTCGCGATCCCGCCGATGTTCTGCACCGCGCGCGCCAGGGTCGGATGGGCGAAAAGCAGTTGATCGAGGTAGGGCACGAGGGGCGCGCCCTGACCGCCAGCCGCCATGTCACGCGTGCGGAAGTTGCTCACCGTCGTGATCCCCGTCCGCTCGGCGATGACGGCCGGCTCGCCCAGTTGCAGCGTGGACGCGTGGGGCCCGGCCGGGATGTGCCAGACCGTCTGGCCGTGGCTGCCGATCAGGTCTACCTGCTCCGGGCGGAGGCCGGCCGCGGCGATGGCCGCGAGCGCGGCGTCGGCGAAGGCGCGGCCCAGGCTGAAGTTCAGGCGGCACAGGCGATCCACCGCGCCGGTTTCGGGCCGGAATGCGGCGAAGATCTCGGCGCGCAGATCAGGGGGATGCGGCACGGCGACGTGTTTCAGCAGCTTCCAGCCGAGCGCAGGCGGCGCGCCCGCCAGTTCGACCACTGCGGCGTCGGTCCCGTCGGCCGAGGTGCCGGACATGAGGCCGACGACGATCATGGCGGACTCCATGACGAAGGACGAAGGACGAAAGACGAAGGGCCGCCGTCGTCGCATTGCAAGGCATGTTTCGTCCTTCGTCTTTGGCCGTTGGTCATTCGATCGCCTCCACGATCGTCCGGTGCAACGCGACCCGGAACGCCAGGATGCCGCCCGCGTCCCGACCGTAGTAGACGCGATTCGTGCAGACGGCGACGGTCAGATCCCGCGCCGGGTCCATCCACAGCGACGTGCCGGTGAAGCCGGTGTGCCCGAACGCCCGCTCGCTGAGCGGATTGCTGCTCGCTTCCCCGTCGGGCGACCAGAGCGCGAACCCGATCCCGCGCCGCGTCATTCCATCTTGCGCCTGGACGCGGGTCATTTCGGAAATGGTATCGGGATGTAGGAGGGGGTCAAGCGGCGCTTGCTGATTTGCCGACAGCGTGGCCCGCCGTTCCGGCCATTTACTGATCTGCTGATTCGCCAGAAACGCTTCCCCGAAGGCCGCCAGTTCGGTCGCGGTGGAAAACAGCCCCGCGTGCCCCGCGACGCCGTCCAGCCCGGCGGCGTTCTCGTCATGCACCTCGCCGACGATCCGCCGATTGCGCCAGGCGCAGAATTCGGTGGGCGCGATATTACGTGTTGCGTGTTGCGTGTTGGCGTTTGCAGAACTGCCGATTTGCCCATTTGCTGATTTGCCGATCCGTAGGTAGCGCGTCTGGGTCAGGCCCAACGGCCCGGTGACGCGCTGCGCCACGGCCGCGTC
>Ga0172370_10007392_pt1 | contig 13481 bp, 18 predicted proteins | sample LakKiv5m_FD_114538 | JGI IMG/M metagenome (GOLD analysis project Ga0172370, IMG submission 114538) | Freshwater microbial communities from Kabuno Bay, South-Kivu, Congo - kab_022012_11.5m | ecosystem: Environmental > Aquatic > Freshwater > Lake | place: Democratic Republic of the Congo...
CATTAACTCGAACACGCGCCCATCTTTAACGCGCACCCGAAAACATTTCCCGCCGGGGATGCGCCACTGTTGTTCAATCGCTTCAATCTCCAGCCATTCGTCTTTCCAACACAGCGACGTGGGGCGCTCGGCATATTCGTAACCCGAATGGCATTTGACAAGTTCCATCTGTTTCCTTTATTTCCTTTTACGATCTACTCGAATCCCACCTCACTCGAATCACCCACATTGAACGTCCTGAACTTGCCAATCACTCGCGCGTCCTTGCCGATGAGCGAATGAGCCAGAAGCCCGGTTTGAATCATCGCGCCCTCATCTATGATCGAGTCGCGGATGATCGAGCCTTCCACTTTGCAACCGGCGGCAATCGTTACGTTAGGCCCAATCACCGACTTCGTAATATGCGCTGTTGGATCAATGTGAACGGGCGGGATGATGATGTTGTCGCGCTTGCCGTCATACAATTCACTGTTGTCGCGCCCGTGTTCAAGCAGATATTGATTGGTATGCAGCACGGTTTCGGGCTTGCCGCAATCTTCCCAAACGTCAACCGGCTGGACGCGCATTTTCATGCCTTTGTCGAGCAGCAATTGAAAGGCGTCCGCTAAAAAATATTCGTTTTTTGTCCGAGTGTTCTTCGCCACCTGTTCCTCAATCGCCCGCATGAAGGCTTGCGAGTCTTTTAAATAATAGAAGCCCACCACCACAAGATTATTTTTCTTGTCTTCCGGCTTCTCAATTAATTTTGTCACGTAACCATCTTTGCCCACTAACGCTACTCCGAATCGGCGCGGGTCTTCGACCTGCTTCACCCAGGCGACGGCGTCCGCCTTCTCATCCGCTAAAATCGAGAGATCCGTTTCCACGATGGTGTCCACAAAGACGATCAGCATCGGTCCACTCAAAATGTCTTTTGCCAAATACACGGCGGTGGATTGCCCGTTCATCTCCTTTTGTTCAAAGTAACGGGCTTTGACGTTCGGGTGATACTTGCTCATGTAGCCTTCGATCTGATCGCCCAGATGTCCGGTGATGAAAATAAACTCATCCACGTTGATCTTCTCGAACATCTCCAACACATGACCCAACACGGGTTTGCCCGCGACGTTGATCAGCGGTTTGGGTTTGGTGAAGGTGTGCGGGCGCAGGCGCGTGCCGAAACCAGCCAATGGAATTACTACTTGCATCGTGACTCCTCATCAAGCATGTCATTTCGAGGAGCGCTTTTTGCGACGAGGAATCTCTGGGTCGGTCTCAGAGATTCCTCGCTTCGCTCGGAATGACATTTTCCAAAAACCCTTTTATATCTGCGGCGATTTTTTATGCCACTCTGTTGCTTGCTGATAGTGATGCGCGACTCGCAAGATTCGATCTTCGGTGAAGGCCGGACTTAACAACTGAAGACCTACGGGCAAGCCGTCACTGTCAAAGCCACAGTTCACTGAGAGCCCCGCGATGCCCGCCAGATTCGCCGGAAGCGTAAACACGTCGGCGAGATACATCGCGAGCGGGTCATCGGCTTTCTCGCCGATCTTAAAGGCGGTGGTCGGCGAAGCGGGGCAAGCGATCACATCCACGTCGTTGAAGACGTTATCAAAATCATCTTTGATCAACGTCCGAACTTTTTGCGCTTGCAAATAATAGGCGTCGTAGTAACCTGTCGAGAGCGCGTATGTGCCGAGCATGACTCTGCGTTTCACTTCCGCGCCGAAACCTTCGCCGCGAGTCTGGCGATATTCATCCCACATCGTCGGCGCGTCGGCGCGCGGACCAAAACGCACGCCATCAAAACGCGCCAGATTCGCCGAGGCTTCGGCAGGCGCGATGATGTAATACGTTGACAACGCGAGTTGGGTGTTGGGCAAAGAAACTTCGCGCACCGTCGCGCCTAAACTTTTTAAGACGTTCACCGCTTCGTTTACGGCTTTCGTCACGCCGGGTTGCGTCCCTTCGATAAAATATTCTTTGGGCAAACCGATTCGCAAACCTTTGATGTCACTCTGCAAAGACGAAACGTAATCCGGGACGGGCGTGGTCATACTCGTGCCATCGCGCGGATCGTGCCCGGCGATCACACTCAACAACAACGCCGCATCTTCAGCCGTGTGCGCGAACACTCCAATTTGATCGAGCGAGGAGGCGAAGGCGATGAGTCCATAGCGCGAGACTCTCCCGTACGATGTTTTGACTCCGACGATTCCACACAGGGATGCGGGCTGACGGATGCTGCCGCCGGTATCGGATCCCAAACCGCCCAACGCCAGTTGGGCCGCCACTGCCGCGCTGCTTCCACCTGAGGAACCGCCCGGCACGCGCGTGGCGTCCCACGGATTATGCGTGACACCGTAAGCAGAATTTTCTGTAGACGATCCCATCGCAAATTCGTCGGTGTTGGTTTTGCCGAGCATCACCGCGCCCGCGCCGTTTAATTTTTCAATGACCGTCGCGTTATACGGCGGCTTGTAGCCTTTAAGGATTTTTGATCCCGCCGTTGTTTGCACGCCTTTCGTGCAGATCACATCCTTGATGGCGAGCGGGATTCCGCTTAAAGGTGAATCGTTGCCCGCTTTGATTCGTTCATCGGCTTTCTTCGCTTGTTCCAACGCAACGTCGCCGGTGACGGTGAGGTAGGCGTTGAGGCTGGGGTTGATCGCTTCAATGCGTTTAAGCATCGCCTGAGTCAATTCCACGCTGGATATTTCTTTGGCGCGAAGTTTGGCGGCGGCTTCGGAGATGGTGAGAGTATGGAGAGACACGTATAAATTAAGTGATGCGTGATGCGTGATGTGTGAACTTAATTCACGTATCACGTCTACTCCATCACCGCCGGAACTCTAAAACACCCCGCTTCTTGTTCGGCAGAATTTTTTAGCAGTTCGTCGCGCGGCAGAGAGGGGTGAGGCACGTCATCGCGCAGCACGGTGCGTAACGGCAGCACCGTCGCCGTCGGTGAGACCTTCGAGGTGTCCGTCGCGCGCAGTTCCGCCGCATAATCTAAAACGGCGGAGAGCTGTTTCTGGAATCGCGCTTGCTCTTCTTCGGTGAGATTCAATTTGGCAAGTTCGGCAATGTGTTTGACTTCGTCGAGGGTGAGAGGCATAGGCAAATTATAAATGACGAATGACGAATGACAAATGGCGAGTTAACGAATTAGGCTGAATAAGGCAAGGATGCCAAATAGAGTGATGATCGTTCCAGAGATTCGATTCACCCACGCCCTTGCCGTTTTGTTGAATCGATCTCGAAAGAAGCCAACGCCGAGACTCAAGGTGAGCCACCACAACGCCGAGCCGATGAAGACTCCGATGACGAGAACGAAGGCGGCGAAGGAGTTGCGCGTTTCGTTGACGATGCCGAGTCCGGCGAAGATGACGAGGAACGAGAGAATGGTGGCGGGGTTGGTGAGGGTGAGGAACAAAGTTGAGGCGTAGGCGGCGACGAGTCCGCGCCCGCGAGGGAAATCGGGTGAAGAGGAATCGGCGGGGCGTGAGGTGAAAGTTTTTGTTCCGAGGTAGATCAAAAACAATCCGCCGATGAGGCTCAGCCAAAATTTCTGCCCGATCAAAAAATCAGAAACGAGAGTCAAGCCGAATGCGGCGACGCATCCGTACAGCGAGTCGGCGGTTGCCGCGCCCATGCCTGACGTGAATCCAATCGCACGTCCGTCGCCAAGCGTGCGGCGGATGCACAACACGCCGATGGGTCCGACGGGCGCGGCGATGGAGAAGCCGACGATGATGCCGCGAAGTAAAATTGTGATGTCCATGTTGAGTTCTTATACGATGTTGTGGAAAGTGAGTCAAGCAAATGTCTGAATCAAATTATCTGTGGTGGCGCGACGGCGTGATCTATCAAATCTATCCGCGCAGCTTTATGGATTCAAATGGCGAGGGCATTGGCGATTTACGCGGCATCGTTAGCAAACTTGATTACATCGCGAGTCTCGGCGTAGATGCAATCTGGCTCTCGCCCGTCAACGTCTCGCCGATGCGCGACTTCGGTTACGACGTTGCCGATTACGAAAACATTGATCCAAGTTTCGGCACGATGCAAGATTTTGAGTCGCTGCTCAAGGAAGCGCATCAATGCGGACTCAAGATCATGTTGGACTGGGTGATCAATCACACGTCGGATCAACACGCCTGGTTTAAAGAGTCGCGCTCATCGCACGACAACGCCAAAGCCGATTGGTATATCTGGAAAGATCAAATTCCAAATAACTGGGCGGGCGCGTTTGGCGGTTCGGGTTGGCAATGGGATAAAACACGAAAGCAATTTTATTTTCACATGTTTCTCAAAGAGCAGCCGGATCTTAACTGGCGCAATGCCGACGTGCGCCGCGCGTTGATGAACGTGATGCGTTACTGGCTCGACAAAGGCGTGGACGGTTTTCGGCTCGACGTGGTCAACGCCTATTACAAAGATTCGCAACTTCGCAGCAACCCGCGCCCGTTCTCGCTCAACCCGTTCAAACTCGGCTCGCCGTGGCTGGCGCAGACTCATCTCTATGATCGCGATCAACCTGAACTGCGCGATGCGTATCGTGAGATGAGATCGATCACCGACTCGTATCCCGAGCGGGCGATGCTCGGCGAGATGTTGGGTGATGATCCGAACCGCCTCACGCGCTATGCCGATCATGATCAACTTAACTTGATCTACTCGCCCGCGCCGACTGAAGCCGCGTGGCGACCTGATCATTTCCATAAACTTATTGCCGCATGGGACGCCGCCACGGAATCGAATCCCGAAGCGCGAGTCTGTTATCTGTTGAGCAATCATGATCGCCCGCGCCACGCGAGCCGTTTCGGAAATGATTCGTTTGCCATGCAACGCGCCAAAGCGGCGGCGATGTTGTTGCTCACGCTGCGCGGCACGCCCTCGATGTATATGGGCGAAGAGATCGCTATGCCCGACGCAAAACTCTCGCGCTCAGAATTGCAAGACCCGGCGAGCAAAAGATATTATCCGTTCTACAACCGGGACGGCGCGCGGACGCCGATGCAGTGGAATGATTTGCTCAATGCGGGATTCACAAACGGCAAGGCATGGCTGCGCGTGGGCGAGTCATACAAAAAGATCAATGTGGCAAACCAAAACGACGATCCCGATTCGGTTTTGAACTTCTATCGGGCGTTGATTCGTTTCCGCAAAGAGTCGTCTGCGCTGCGCCGGGGAAGTTATACGGCGCTGAACGAAAAGCCGAAGGACGTGTTGATGTATTCAAGGGAGATTGGAGATCAAAGATTAGTGATTGCGCTGAATTTTTACAATCGTGAGGCCGTGGCGCAGCTGCCAAAGGGGAAATGGAAGGTGGCGTTTTCCACGCGAAGCGGCGGCGACACCGTGCAAGGGGCGATCCGCCTCACTCCGTTTGAGGCTTCTATATATGAGGAATCCGATCATTGACCGCCGTGAGAGTCCTCTGATATAATTCCTGCCGCGCCAGAATGTGAGGCGTATTTTTTTCGCTTGCCGACGTAGCTCAATCGGCGGAGCAACCGATTTGTAATCGGTAGGTTACGAGTTCAACTCTCGTCGTCGGCTCTGGGTGTAGTAAACGTCGCGCATTAAAAACTCGGACAGGTATCCAAGAGGCCAAAGGACGCTGACTGTAAATCAGCTCGGCTACGCCGTTCGTGGGTTCGACTCCCCCCCTGTCCACTGTGGAGGGCAAGAAGATGTCCTTGAGCAAAGAATTGCTCGAAGAACTTTACAACCAACAACGTCTTTCAATGGCGGAGATCGCCGAGCGATTAGATTGCTCACAAAATAAGGTTGCGTATTGGATGGTAAAGTATGGCATACCAAGACGCGATGTGAGTGAGGCGATTTATCATTGGCAAAACCCTGAGGGTGATCCGTTTGAGATTCAGGAGTCGTTATCAGATGAAGAGCAAGAGCTTTTTTATCTGGCGATTGCTTTGTACATTGGGGAGGGGAAGAAACGGGATCGTGAACAAGTATCTTTGTCTAATACCGAGCCGCGCGTGATTAGAGTGTTTCTGAAGTTTTTGCGCGAGATATGCCGTGTGGATGAGAACAGGATTTGGGCGTGGATCAACATTTTTGACGATAGTAGTTTGAAACGCGCGCAGGAGTATTGGGAAGAAGTTACACAATTGCCGAGATCGCAATTTTACAAACCAGTTGTTCGCGCGCGGCGAGGCGGCACTTATCTCAACGTGAGCGAATACGGGACGTTGACGGTTGGAGTTAGTAACACCCGGTTGCGCGAAATTGTTTTGCAGTGGTGTGAAGACTATTTGAACAAACACAGTTTATAGATGCCCACGTGGCGCAGTGGTAGCGCAATCGCTTGGTAAGCGATAGGTCACGAGTTCAAATCTCGTCGTGGGCTCACAACATAAAAAGTTTTTAGCAGGAGACTATCATGTCCAAAGAAAAATTTGATCGCAGCAAAGTACACGTCAACATCGGGACGATGGGACACATTGACCACGGCAAAACGACGTTGACCGCCGCCATCACTAAAGTGCTGGCGCTCAAGAAGTTCGCCCAATTCCGCGCTTACGACTCCATTGACAACGCGCCGGAAGAAAAAGAACGCGGCATTACCATCAACATCGCCCACGTCGAGTACGAAACTGAGAAACGCCACTACGCCCACGTGGACATGCCCGGTCACCGCGACTACATCAAGAACATGATCACCGGCGCGGCGCAAGTGGACGGCGCGATTCTGGTCGTCGCCGCCCCCGATGGACCCATGCCGCAAACCCGCGAGCATGTGCTGTTGGCGCGTCAGGTGGAAGTGCCGTACATCGTGGTCTTCCTCAACAAAGTGGACGTGATGGATGACCCGGAACTGCTGGAACTGGTGGAACTGGAACTGCGTGAGTTGTTGACCAGTTACCAATTTCCGGGAGATAAGACCCCCATCATTCGCGGCTCGGGGTTGAAGGCGTTGGAAAGCAGCAGCACCGACATCAACGCGCCTGAATACAAATGCATCTTGGACTTGATGGCAACGGTGGACAGCTACATCCCTGACCCCAAGCGGGACAAAGAGAAGCCGTTCATGATGTCGGTGGAAGATGTGTTCAGCATCAAAGGACGCGGCACGGTGGCGACAGGACGCATCGAGCGCGGCATTGTGAAAATTGGCGAGCCGTTGGAAATCGTCGGGTTGTTGGACGAGCCATTGAACACGGTTTGCACGGGGGTGGAGATGTTCCACAAGTTGTTGGATCAAGGCGAAGCGGGGGACAACGTGGGCTTGTTGCTACGGAGTATTGAACGCGAACAGATCGAGCGGGGGATGGTGTTAGCCAAACCGGGGAGCATCACGCCGCACAAGAAGTTCAAGAGTCAGGTGTATGTATTGAAGAAGGAAGAGGGCGGGCGGCACAAAGCGTTCTTCAACGGGTATCGTCCGCAGTTCTACATTCGGACGATGGACGTGACAGGCGAGATCAAACTTCCTGAAGGGGTGGAGATGGTGATGCCGGGGGACAACATTGACATGACGGTGGAGTTGATCACGCGGGTGGCGTTGGAGAAGGGCTCGAAGTTCGCCATTCGTGAAGGCGGTCTGACGGTGGGTGCGGGCGTCATCACGGAAATTATTGATTAGCGTTTTAGCGATGCGATTGAAGATGTGCAGTTCTTCAATCGCATCTGATTGAGAAGAACATAATGGCAAAGCAGAAAATTCGCATCAGACTGAAAGCTTACGATCATCGCGTGCTCGATCAATCGGCGAAACGGATTGTCGAGACGGCGGAACGCACCGGCGCAAAGGTGTTGGGCCCCGTGCCGCTGCCCACGCGGCTCGAACGATTCACGGTTCGACGCAGTCCTTACATTGACAAGGATTCGCACGAGCATTTCGAAGTGCGGACGCACAAGCGATTGATTGACGTGTTGGATCCGGATGCAACGACGATTGATACTCTGATGCGGTTGAATCTGCCTGCCGGTGTGGACATCGAAGTTACGATTTAGTTTGCGTATTACGGATGATGCAGCCCGCAGCCCGGGCGACAGTCCGATAGTGAAGGAGATATTATGAAAGGGCTACTTGGCAAGAAGGTCGGCATGACCCAGATCTTTAACGAGAGCGGTGATGTTATCCCCGTGACGGTTATTGAAGCGGGTCCATGCTATGTCACTCAAGTACGCACACTTGAGGATAACGGCTACACCGCAGTGCAAATTGGTTTTGAGGAAGTGAAGCCGGCTCGTCTCGTTGCCGGTGAGAAGGGTCACCTCAAGCGCAATAACCTGCCCACACTGAAACACATCAAAGAGTTTCGCGTGAAGGGGGAGCATAATTTAGCCGAAGGCAACAAGTTGACGGCGGACGTGTTCAAAGAGGGTGAGCATGTAGATGTTGTCGGTATCACCAAAGGCAAAGGTTTTCAAGGCGGCATCAAGCGACATCATTTTAGCCGCTCCAAGAAGACGCATGGTCAATCGGATCGCATGAGATCACCGGGTTCGAACTCGTCGGGTACCACGCCCGGTCGTGTGTATAAGGGTTCGCGCCGCCCGGGGCACATGGGGTCGGTGAAAGCCACCGTGCAGAACGTCAAAGTTGTCATGGTAGATGTCGAGCGAAATTTGATCGCGGTCAATGGCAGCGTGCCGGGCGGCAAGGGTTCGATTGTGGTAATCAAGGAGGCGCGGAAGCAATAATTACCAATAACTAATTACAGATGGGGTGCGTATAGTAATTAGTAAATGGTAATTGGTTGTAGCGAAACGTCTATGCAAATTGAAGTGAAAGATTTAACGGGTTCAAAGGTCGGCACGGTGGATTTACCCGCCGAGATCTTTGAAGCCCCCATCAATAAAGATTTGATGCACCAAGCCCTTCTGCGTCAGTTGGCAAATGCGCGGCTTGGCACACACAACACGCGTGGTCGTGGTGAGGTGGCAGGCGGCGGCAAGAAACCCTTCAAGCAAAAGGGAACGGGTCATGCCCGCCAAGGTTCCACCCGCGCCCCACATTGGAAAGGCGGCGGCAAGGTTCACACGCCGCAATCTCGCGATTACACCCAAGCGATGCCGCGCCAAATGCGACGGGGCGCACTCCGCTCTGCACTTTCGGTGAAAGCCGGTGACAACCAGATTGTGGTTGTCAAGGAATTTTCAATCTCCGAAGCAAAGACTTCGACGGTAGCGAAGGCGTTGAAAGCTCTGGGCGCAGAACGATCTGCTTTGGTGTTGTTGCCGGAGAAGAATGACGTCGTGGCGCGCTGTGTGGAAAACATGGGCCAGGCAAAGACGTTGAATGCGCGTTACCTTAACGTGCGCGATCTGCTTGGCTACGACACAGTCGTGATGCCGCTCGCCGCGCTCGACGTGATCAAAACCTATCTGGGTCAGGAGGTTGCGTAATGAGTAATTTATACGAAGTGCTGCGCCGCCCGTTGATCACAGAGAAGTCCAATTATCAGATGGGCAAGCTCGTGCAATACGCTTTTGAAGTACGAAACGACGCCACCAAAATCCAGATCAAAGAAGCAGTTGAGTCTTTGTTTGATGTGGATGTGGTGCGTGTGAATACGATCAAAGTCCCGGCAAAGAGCTCACGCAACCTGCGCAATCGTCGCCCTAAGATCCGCGCGGCGGCTTACAAGAAAGCGTTAATCACGCTCGCCGAAGGACAAACCATTGATGTCTTTGAAGGGGTCAAATAATTATGGCAGTCAAAGTTTATAAACCCACTTCACCCGGTCGTCGCGGGATGACCAGCTACACCTTTGAAGAAATCACCAGCACGCAAAAGGTGCGCACGCTCACCAAGTCGCAGCGTAAACATGGGGGTCGCAATACGCAAGGCCGCATCACCGTGCGTCATCGTGGTGGGGGGCATCGTCAAGATTATCGCCTCGTTGATTTCAAACGTGAGAAGCGTGACATCCCGGCGAAGGTTGCGGCGATTCAATATGATCCGAATCGCTCGGCGCGCATCGCGCTGTTAAATTATGCCGATGGCGAGCGCCGTTACATCATCGCGCCGGTTGATTTACGAGTCGGCGACACCCTGGTGACGAGCGCCACCGCAGAAATCCGCGCGGGCAACACACTTCCCATTTCGGGGATTCCGGTTGGCACGTTGGTGCACAACATTGAACTGCAAGTAGGAAAAGGCGGACAGATCGCTCGCGCCGCCGGCACTGCCGCGCAGCTGCTCGCCAAAGAAGGCGAATACGCCCAAGTGCGTTTGCCTTCGGGCGAAGTGCGGCTTATCCCGCAAAGTTGTCTGGCGACGATTGGCGAAGTCGGCAACTTGGATCATTCAAACGTCAAGTTGGGCAAAGCCGGACGCAAACGTTATTTAGGTGTTCGCCCCACTGTAAGAGGCACGGCAATGTCTCCGCGAGACCATCCGCATGGCGGTGGCGAAGGTCGTCAGCCTGCCGGTATGCCGGGTCCAAAATCGCCTTGGGGCAAACCCACGCGCGGTTACAAGACGCGCCACAATCAGCGCACCGACAAATTTATTGTCAAGCGGCGTGTCAAGAAACAACGCTAGTCAGGAGTTGGATAGATGTCGAGATCATTAAAGAAGGGCCCGTTTGTTCAGCCCAAACTTTTGAAAAAAGTCGAAGCCATGAATACCAAAGGCGAGAAAAAAGTCGTCCGCACTTGGTCGCGCGCCAGTGTGATCTTCCCGCAGATGGTGGGTCACACGATTGCCGTGCATGATGGTCGCCGCCATGTCCCGATCTACGTCACCGAGAACATGGTGGGGCACCGACTCGGCGAGTTCGCGCCCACGCGCACCTTCAAGGGTCACGTGACTAAAGAGAAGCTGACCGAAGTGGCCGCGGCGGCGACCCCAGCAGGAGAATAAGGCATGACTACAGTTGCAGAAAGTCATCTGGTCAAAGCATCCGCCATTCGCGTACCGGGTTCTGCTCACAAGAAGCGTTTAATCGCTGACATGGTGCGCGGCAAAAAAGCGAACGAGGCAATGGTCACGCTCAAATTCATGCCGCAAGCGGCGGCGAAAGATGTGGCGAAGGTTGTTGCCACCGCGATTGCCAACGCCGAGAATAATTTCGGCATGAATGGCGATGATCTGTTTATCAAATCCATCATGGTTAACGACGCGCCTGCACTCAAACGCCGCCGATTTGCCTCACGCGGTCGCTCGGTGCTGCGCCTCAAGCGTTATTCGCATATCCATGTCGTCGTAGCAGAGCAGGAAGGGAAGGTCGCCTAATGGGTCGCAAAGTTCATCCTATCGGTTTTCGACTCAAGATCAATCAGGATTGGGAAAGTCGCTGGTTCGCCGAAGGCGCCAAGTATTCGAAGCAGCTTCACGAAGACTTCACCATTCGCAACATGATCTACAACATGAAGGGCAACGACAAAGCGTCCATCGCCAAAATTGACATTGAGCGTTTCCCGAATCAAGTTCACGTCACTATCCACACTGCCAAACCGGGTATTGTGATCGGGCGCAAGGGCGCGCAGGTTAAAGTGCTCCGCACCGATCTCGAAGCGTTGTGCGGCACGAAAGTGAAAGTGGATGTCAATGAGATCACTGCGCCCGATCTCGACGCGCACTTGGTGGCGAACAACGTCGCCGGGCAGTTAGAACGGCGCATCAGCCACAGCCGCGCGATGAAACGGGCGATCTCGCAAGCGATGAAGGGTGGGGCGAAAGGGATCAAGATTCTTTGCGCCGGTCGTTTGGCGGGCAGTGAAATGGCGCGACGCGAGTGGCAGCGCGAAGGGCGCGTGCCTCTGCAAACACTGCGCGCCGATATGGATTTTGCCAAGTCCGAAGCGTTGACTACTTTTGGTCGCATCGGCGTGAAGGTTTGGATTTATAAGGGCGAAGTGTTGAAGGAAGAGACGCCTGAAGTAACGGACGTGTACGTTAGCGAATAAACGTGATGAGTGATGCTACGCATGATGCGTGACGCTATCACTCACGAATCACGTATCACGAATCACGAGGTAGTTTTACTATGTTGATGCCAAAACGTGTTAAATACCGCAAGCAAATGCGCGGGCGCATGACCGGCACCGAGACTCGCGGCGCGGAGATTCACTTCGGTGAATATGCGCTACAAGCGTTGGAACCCGGTTGGATGACTCAACGCCAGATCGAGGCGGCTCGCCGCGCGTTGGTGCGCTTTATGAAACGAAAAGGGAAGGTGTGGATTCGCATCTATCCTGATAAACCGGTGACACAGCGCGCTGCCGAAACCCGCATGGGCAAAGGCAAGGGCGCAGTGGATCACTGGGTTGCCGTCATCCGCCCCGGACGTGTGATTTTCGAAATTGCCGGTTTGGATGAAGTGACGGCGAAAGAAGCGATGCGGCTCGCCTCCCATAAGTTGGCGTTGAAGACCAAGATCATCACGCGCCGCGATTTGATTCATGCGCCTGTCGCAGTGGAGGCAGTCTCATGAAACCGGTTGACATTCGCAATTTGCAAACCGCTGAAATTGAACACAAACTCGACGACGCTCGGGAAGAGCTATTCAAACTGCGCTTTCAGTTCACGACCGGTCAATTGACCGACACGTCGCGCTTGACGGCTGTGAAGCGCGATATTGCTCGCTACCAAACTATTCTGCGTGAGCGGCACTTGGCGGCAGAGCTGTCGGCGAAACAAGAGGAGAGTAGGCTATGAACAATCGTCGCCGACTGGTTGGCAAAGTGACCAGCAACAAGATGAAGAAAACCGTCGTGGTGGAGATCGCCAGCACCCAGCGCCACCCGTTGTATGGCAAGGTGGTGCGAAGCACACAACGATTCAAAGCGCACGACGAGAATAACGAGTGCGGTGTGGGTGATGTGGTGGAGATCGTCGAGTCGCAGCCGATTAGTAAAGAGAAGCGCTGGGTTGTCGAGCGGATCGTGACCAAGAATACTGGCGCGGAAATGGTCGAGGCTTAGGACATGGTTCAACAAGAATCTCGTCTGGTCGTCGCCGATAACAGCGGCGCGCGCGAACTGCTTGTCATTCGCGTGTTGGGCGGTTCGACGCGTAAGTTTGGTCATGTCGGCGATGTGGTTGTGGCAAGCGTGAAGGACGCCGCGCCGCAAGGCTCGGTGAAGAAGAGTGAAGTGGTCAAGGCGGTGATCGTGCGCGTGGCGAAGGAATATCGCCGCGACGACGGCTCTTATATTCGCTTTGACGACAATGCGGCAGTGATCTTGGACGCCGAAAGTGAAAATCCTCGAGGCACACGCATCTTTGGACCGGTGGCGCGTGAGTTGCGCGAAAAAGGTTTTATGAAGATTGTCTCGCTGGCGCCGGAGGTGTTGTAATGAAAATTAAGATCAAAAAAGGCGATACGGTCGAAGTGATCGCCGGTAACGAGATGGGCAAGCGCGGGCAAGTCATTCGGGTCATTCGCGGCGAGGACCCGAACGACCTGCGGGTGGTGGTGCAGGGTCTCAACATCCGCAAGAAGCACCAGAAGCAGGCGCAGACCGGCGGACGACAGAATTTATCGCCGGGCATTATTCAATTTGAGGGTCCA
>Ga0172370_10007397_pt1 | contig 13476 bp, 10 predicted proteins | sample LakKiv5m_FD_114538 | JGI IMG/M metagenome (GOLD analysis project Ga0172370, IMG submission 114538) | Freshwater microbial communities from Kabuno Bay, South-Kivu, Congo - kab_022012_11.5m | ecosystem: Environmental > Aquatic > Freshwater > Lake | place: Democratic Republic of the Congo...
CTGAAGTTTGAAAACCTGCAATTCACCGCGTCGTTCAAGGAGCGCGGTGCCTGCAACAAGCTGTCGCAACTGACGGCACCCGAGCGCGCGCGTGGCGTGATCGCCATGAGTGCAGGCAACCATGCGCAGGGGGTGGCGTACCACGCGCAGCGACTGGGCATCCGCGCGGTCATCGTCATGCCACGTTTTACCCCCGGGGTGAAGGTGGAGCGCACGCGCGGCTTTGGCGCACAGGTGGTGCTGCACGGCGACACGCTCGACGAAGCACGTCACCATGCGCTGGCGCTGGCCGCGCAAGAGCAACTGGTTTTTGTGCACCCTTACGACGACCCCGACATCGTTGCCGGGCAGGGTACGGTAGCGCTGGAAATGTTGGCCGAGGTACCGCAACTTGACACGCTGGTGGTGGCGGTGGGTGGCGGTGGCCTGATCGCTGGCATGGCCACGGCAGCCAAGGCGATCAAGCCGGGCATCGACATCGTCGGGGTGCAGACCACGCGTTTTCCCGGCATGTACAACGCTGTCAAGGGTACGCACCTGCCCCAAGGCAGCAGCAGCATCGCCGAAGGCATTGCGGTGGGCACGCCGGGTCAGTTGCCGCAGGCCATCATCGCCCGTCTGGTCAGCGACCTGCTGTTGGTGGACGAAGGCGACATTGAGCAGGCGATTGTCTTGCTGCTGGAAGTTGAAAAGACGCTGGCTGAAGGGGCTGGCGCAGCAGCGCTGGCGGCGCTGTTGCGCTTTCCGGAGCGCTTTCAAGGCAAGACCGTGGGCCTGGTGCTGTGCGGCGGCAATATCGACCCGCTGCTGCTGGCGGCCATCATCGAGCGCGGCATGGTGCGCGCAGGGCGTCTGGCGCGCCTGCGCGTGAGCGCGCGCGACGTGCCCGGCACGTTGGCTGCCATCACCGCCACCGTGGCGCAGGCCGGTGCCAACATCAACGAGGTGCATCACCAGCGCGCGTTTACCACGCTGGCGGCGCAAAACGTTGAGGTTGAGCTGGTGATCCAGACGCGCGGTCCGCAGCACATTCAGGACGTGCTGGGTGCACTGCATCAAGCCGGACTGGCAGCGGCGCTGCTGGTCTAAGCGTACCCACAAGACGGTTCGCACAATCGATCAATTGCTTGACAAAAAGCGACACATTGCGATTTGCATTAGGTAAACTTCACCAAACTTCTAAGGAGCTCTGCGATGAAAGTTCTATTGGCCGTTGACGGCAGTGCCTATACCAAAAAGATGTTGGCGTATCTGGCCGCCAACAACATGTTTTCACCCAAAAACGAATACGTGGCGCTGACAGCGCAAGTGGTGTTGCCGGCGCAAGCACGCGCTGCGCTGGGCAAAGAATTGGTGCAGAAATACTACGAGGACGAAGGCACGCGCATCCTTGCGCCGGTGCACAAGTTTGTGGAGCGTCATGGCGTCACCGCCAAGGGTGTCTGGAAGACCGGCAAACCGGGTGAAGTGATTTCCAAGATGGCCACCGACGGCAAGTTCGACCTGGTGGTGATGGGCTCGCACGGGCATGGCGCGCTGGTCAACCTGGTGGTGGGCTCAGTGGCCACCGAGGTGCTGGCCAGTTGCAAGGTACCGGTGCTGATTGTACGCTAGCTAATTGATAGCTGTTAGCGCCTGATTGACAAGCGCTAGCGTGGTTTTATACCGTCAAAACAGGTGGTCAGAACCAGCTTGATGATCTGTTCGTCGGTAAACAGACCGCCGGTTTTCAGAAACTCGACCACCGGGTCGCAGGCGCGCGCAAAAAAGGTGTAGAGGATGGCAATGGCCGGCAGCGCCGGGTTGAGCTGGGCTTGAGCTTGCGCCGCCTCAATCCATGCCCCGAGCCGGTCGCTCACCTGCATCAACCCGTCCATGTAGTCGCGGTGGTTGATCAGCGTGGCGCGCAGGCTTGAGTTTTGGCTGGGCAAAGTGGGCATGTCGCCCGCCAGTTTGATCTGCAAGACCCAGCGCACCACAGCGCCCAGCTTGTCCAGCGGCGGTCCATCCTCAGGTAACTGGTCAATGAAGTCCTGCGCCTGGCGCATCAGCCGTGTCATGGCCGCAGCGGCCAGGTCTTCCTTGCTGGGAAAGTGTTTGTACAGGCTGGCCTTGGCCATGCCCACCTGCGCCGCCACCTCATCGACCGTCATCGCTTCAAAGTCTTTCTCGGCCAGCAGGCGGTTGACCGTATGGACGATGGCGTCTTCACGCGCCTGCAACATGCGTTGCTTGAAGGACGGTTTGGCCACGGTTGCAGAGTTCATCTCTGCATATTAGCGGAGCCGTCCAAAAAATGAATGCAACGGGTTATTTGGCTACTACCCGGTCGCTTCAAGGTCGCCTGCCAGCACTTTGGCGGCTTCAGATTGCAGTGCGGTGGTGAGTGCATCAAGCAAGGGCGAATTCAGGTTCCAACAATGCCAGTACAAGGCCACCGGCAGCGTGCGACCTGGCATCAACTCCACCAACGCACCGCTCTTGAGGTGCTCACGCACCTTGAGCTCGGGCAACACACTCACGCCCCAGCCCGCCAGCACCGCGCGCACCTGGCCCTCAGAGCTGGGCACGTACACCTGACTGAGCGTCACGTGTTTGAGACCGCACACGCGCGCCACAAATTCGGACTGCAGGTCGTCCTTGCGGTTGAACGCAATGAACGGCAACTGGCTGAAGTTATGCGCATGTAGCCCTTGCGGACAGCGCTGGGTGGCAAAACCGGGTTCGGCCACCGCCACGTAACGCATAGCGCCCAGCGCGTGTACCTTGCAACTGCGCAGCGCTGAATGCAGCGTCGTCACGCAGCCCAGCACGCGCCCTTCACGCAGCCATTCAAAGGTAAAGTCCTGATCGTCGGTGATGATCTCCAAGCCCACGCCCTGGTGCACCAGCGGGGTGAGCGCGGGCAAGGCCCAGGTAGCGATGCTGTCGGCGTTGACGGCAATTGAGATGCGCTCATCTTCACCGGCGGCAGCGGCCACGCCGGGGGCGAGCTCTTTCAGGTCGCGCTCCAGGTCGGCGCGCAACAGGCGCATCTGCATGGCGTGCTTGAGCAGCAGGTGGCCGGCGCTGGTCGCTTTGAGCGGGCGGCTGCGCACAATCAGCACCGTGCCGACCTGCTCTTCCAGCGATCTCAGGCGCTGCGACACGGCCGACTGGGTGATCGACAGGCGCACCGCCGCACGCTCAAAGCCGCCCTCTTCCACGATGGCGGCCAGGCACTCCAGTGCGTCAGGGTCAAACGTGCTCATAAGGCCTTTGCTGTGCGGATGGTGAGGGCCCGTTTATACGCCGCCGTTGGTCCCTTGGGGTTTTCCCTTGAACCAGAGAAATTATCGCTGACAGTGCCGCCTTTTTGGGCTTTGGCTTTGCCGGCCTTTGTCAAAATAGACACCATTGACCGGAGGTTTCATGACACTGCAGTACCAGCTCAAGGAAGGCCACTACCACTTGTACGATCTGAGTACGCCCGCGAGCCGGATCACCGGTGAACACCGCCTGCGCCTGCGTACCGACAGTGTGGCCATTGCGTTTGACGCCAGTACCGGCGCGTTGCGTGAACACGGCAGCCCCTTGCGCATCCATTGCTGGGCCAACAACACGCGCAGACGCTTGCGTGCCAGTGGGGCGGTGGCACGCGCCAACGACCTGGTCGTGGTCTCGGGGCCGCTGCCGGTGGATGAGATCAACAAATGCCTGAAGATCAACGGCTATTGCCGCGACCTGCTGGCGCGCCTGCCCACCCTGCCGCACGGCAAACGGCTGGCGCAGCGCAACTGACGCGTGTCATGCCGGGTGCCGACCCGCAGTCCATGACACCTTTTTCTTTGGCGTCCGCTTGCTCTTTCACGGCTACCTGTTCACGTCGATGGGGACCCCGGTACGCTATCGCGCTGTTTTCACGGTTCGATGATGCCCAGTATGGACCGGCCGGGATTTGCACTGACAACGCCATAGAATTTGCCAGTTACATCATCGGCAAGCGGATGGCTTTTGTACCAGTCGCGTCGTTTTGAGTGAGGCAATAAGCACCATGATCGAAGAACTCAGCCGCTTGCTGGCCGTCAATGGCTACATTCCCCATGGTTATTGCCTGAGTTGGTCGCCGACGCTGGTGTTTACTTTTGTAGCCAGCGATGTGCTGATTTTTCTGTCTTACTTTTCCATGCCACTGGTCTTGATCTACTTTGCCCGCAAGCGCAAGGACTTTCCCTACCGGTGGCTGTTGTGGTTGTTTTCGGCTTTCATCATGGCCTGTGGTGCCACGCACCTGATGGGAGCGGTGGTGCTGTGGCAGCCCATGTATGGGCTCGATGCGTTGCTCAAGGCGATCACGGCCACGATTTCTGTGGCCACGGCGATTGCACTGTGGCCCTTGCTGCCGCACGCGCTCAAGCTGCCCAGCCCGACCCAACTGCGCCTGTCCAACGAAGCGCTGCATCATGAGATTGATCAGCGCCAAAAGGTGGAGGAAGCGCTCAGACTGGCCAACGCGCAAGCTGAAGACAACCTGCAAAGAAAGGTGCTGCTGCTGGCCGCCATTGTGGAGTCGTGCAACGAGGCGGTAATCGGCAAAGACCTGGACGGCGTCATCGTCTCCTGGAACCGCGGTGCCGAGAAAATTTTTGGCTACACGGCCCAGCAAATGATTGGCCAACACGCAACCAAATTGTTTCCGACAGAGCGCCAGTTTGAGGAGCATGATTTTCTGACAGCTGTTCTGCATCGCGAATCGATTTTTCAATTCGAAACCCAACGCATTCACCAGGATGGTCGTCTGATTGATGTAGCCTTCACCGTGTCGCCCATTCTGGATGAAAAGGCGCAGGTCAGCGGTGCCTCCATCTTGGCCAGCGACATCACCGAACGCAAACGCACGCAGCGCGAGCTGGAGCGCATGACCGAGCAGTTGCAACAGCTCAATCAGACCCTGGAGGCGCGGGTGATCGAGCGCACCGCAGAGCTGGCGCAGGCCAACGCGCTGCTGGCCGAGTCAAGTGCCGACCTGAAGCGCTCCAATCGCGAGCTTGAACAGTTTGCCTACGTCGCTTCACACGACCTGCAGGAACCGCTGCGCATGGTGGTGGGATTTGTGCAATTGCTCGAAAAGCGCCTGGCCGACAAGGTCGAAGGCGAAACCCGCGAGTTCATGGGGTATGCCGTGGACGGTGCGCTGCGCATGCAAAAGCTGATCCAGGACATTCTGGTCTATTCGCGCGTCAGCAGCCGCGGCGCGCCGCCCGCTACCGTGGACAGTGCCGACGCACTCAGCGAAGCGCTGCTCCTGCTTGGCAACAAGGTCGCCGACAGCGGCGCGGTCGTGCAGTCAGAAGGCCTGCCCGTGGTGCAGGCCGACCGTACCCAACTGGTGCAATTGTTTCAAAACCTGATTGGCAACGCCATCAAGTTTTGCAAGCAGGACGCGCCAAAAATTCAGGTCGATGCGGTCCGTCAAGGCCGACAATGGCGTTTTAGCGTCACCGACAATGGCATTGGCATCAGCGAGGAATACCGGGAACGCGTGTTTGGCATTTTTCAGCGCTTGCACACCCGCGAGGAATACGAGGGCACCGGCATCGGCCTGGCCGTCTGCAAGCGCATTGTGGAGCGCCATGGCGGCACCATCGGTGTCGAAGCCGCGCCTGGTGGCGGTTCAATTTTCTGGTTTACCCTTGATGCGGAGCAAAACACATGAACACAGAACGCGGCAACCCCCGCAGCATCGAAATACTGCTGGTTGAAGACAACCCGGGCGACGTGCGGCTCACCCGTGAAGCCATGAAAGAAGGCAAGATCAACAACTGTCTGAACGTGGTCAACGACGGCGAACAGGCCATGGCCTATTTGCGCCGCGAGGGCCGTTTTGCTGATGCCAAGCGGCCCGACCTGATTCTGCTTGACCTGAACCTGCCGCGCAAAGACGGGCGCGAAGTGCTGGCCGAGATCAAAGTCGACCCAGAACTGAAAAGCATCCCGGTGGTGGTACTGACCACCTCGTCTGCCGAAATGGATGTGCAACGCGCCTACAACCTGCACGCCAACTGTTATATAACCAAACCCGTTGACTTCAACCAGTTCATGTCGGTGGTTCAGCAGATCGATGACTTCTGGGTCAATCTGGTGACCCTGCCCAAAAGGTAAAACTGTGGCCGAGCGCCCCACCCGCCTGCTGTTGCTGGAAGACAACCCTGGCGACTTCCGGCTGGTGCAGGCCAAATTGGCTGATGCTGCGGTTGGCGGCTTTGAGATTACCCGCGCCGAGCGCCTGGCCGATGCCCTGAAGTACCTGGCCAGCGGCGCTTTTGACGTGCTGCTGTCCGATCTGACTTTGCCCGACAGCGACCGCCTTGAGACCGTTGCGGCCTTGGTGCAGCACGCACCCAATCTGGCGTTGGTGGTACTGACTGGCTCCAACGATGACGCCATGGGCTCGTTGGCCATTCAGCAAGGGGCCCAGGATTACCTGGTCAAAAATGACAGCAGCGGCGCTCTGATCGCCCGCACCCTGCGTTATGCGATGGAGCGCAAATCGCTTGAGCTGGCTTTGCGCCAGGCCAACGCGACCCTGGAGTCGCAGGTTGCGGCGCGCACGGCCGAGCTGAACAACAGTCTGGACCAGTTGCGTGCCAGTCTGGCCAACGCCCACGCCCTGACCGAGACTGCTGCAGATGCCATCATCACTTCCGACCCGACCCAAACCATTCTGAGTTGGAACGACGCCGCAGTGCGCATTTTTGGCTACACCGAAGCCGAGGCCATCGGCCAAGACTTGACCCTGATTATTCCGCAGCGCTACCGGGACATGCACTCACAGGCCATGAAGCGTGGCTTCACGGTCGATCAACAGGGTCTGATTGGTCAAACACGTGAATTGACAGGGCTGAACAAGGCCGGGCTTGAGTTTCCGATCGAGCTCTCGCTGTCGTCCTGGATCGGCACGCATGGCAGGATGTTTGCGGCCGTCATCCGCGACATCAGCGAGCGCAAGGCGTCCGAGGAAAAGCTTCACCTGGCGGCAAGTGTCTTTACCTTCGCCCGTGAGGGCATCATCATTACCGACCCACAGGCCAACATCCTCCAGGTCAACGAAGCCTTCAGCCGCATCACGGGCTACAGCGAGGAGGAGGCCGTTGGAAAAAATGCCTCCCTGCTCAAGTCCGGGCGGCAGGACCGGGCGTTTTACGTTGCGATGTGGCGTGATTTGATCGACAAGGGCTACTGGAGCGGTGAAATATGGAATCGCCATAAAAGCGGCGCTCTTTTTGCTGAACTGCTCACCATCAGTGCCGTGAAAGACGACCAAGGTGCCACCACGCAGTATGTGGGCCTGTTCACCGACATCACCGTGCTCAAGGAACACCAGCTTCAGCTTGAGCACATTGCCCACTATGATGCACTGACCGATTTACCCAACAGAACCTTGCTTTCAGATCGTTTGCAGCAGGCCATGGTGCGGGTACGACGCTTGGGTAAAAAACTGGCGGTGGGGTTTATTGATCTCGACGGCTTCAAGTCGATCAATGATCATCATGGTCATGAAATTGGCGACCAGGTCCTTGTCGCCCTGGCGGCGCGCATGAAGCAGGTGCTGCGCGAGTTTGATACCCTGGCGCGCCTGGGAGGTGATGAGTTTGTGGTTGTGTTGGCTGATCTGGATGAGGCATCCAGCAGCCTGACGATGCTGACCCGGCTATTGGCCGCAGCGGCACAACCGGTTGAAGTCGGGGCACTGGTGTTGCAAATTTCGGCCAGCATCGGTGCCACGTTTTACCCACAGTCCACCGAGATCGATGCCGATCAATTGCTGCGTCAGGCGGATCAGGCCATGTACCAGGCCAAGGTGGCGGGCAAGAACCGTTACCACGTCTTCGATGCGGAACAGGACAGCAGCATTCGTATTCATAATGAGAGCTTGGAGCGCATCCGCCTGGCGCTGGAACAGCACGAATTTGTGCTCTATTACCAGCCCAAGGTGAATATGCGCACCGGTCAGGTGATGGGTGCTGAGGCGCTCATTCGCTGGCAACACCCTGAGCGCGGTTTGTTGGCGCCAGCGACCTTTTTGCCGGTCATTGAAGACCACCCGCTGGCCGTGGCAATCGGTGACTGGGTGATTGAAACGGCCCTGTGCCAGGTGACGCGCTGGCGCGCCGCCGGACTGGTGCTGCCGGTCAGCGTGAATGTTGGTGCCAGGCAATTGCAGCAGCCGAGCTTTTTTGAGCGCCTGTGCGACATCCTGGCGTCGCATCCGCAGCTTGAACCAAATTGTCTTGAGCTTGAAATTCTGGAGACCAGTGCGCTCAATGACATGGTACAGGTGTCGCGCCTGATTGAGGCGTGCGATCAACTTGGCGTGGCGTTTGCGTTGGATGACTTTGGCACCGGGTATTCGTCGTTGACCTACCTGAAACGCTTGCGTGTGAGCGTCATCAAAATCGACCAAAGTTTTGTTCGTGACATGCTCGACGACCCTGATGACCTGGCCATTTTGCAGGGTGTCATCGGACTGGCAGCGTCGTTCAAACGGCAAGTGATTGCTGAAGGCGTGGAGTCGGTAACCCATGGCGCTTTGCTGATGAAACTGGGCTGCGACCTGGCGCAGGGTTATGGCATCGCCCGCCCCATGCCTGGTGACAATCTGCCGGCGTGGGCGGCAAGCTGGAAGCCCGCGCCCGAATGGTCTGATTCAGGTCATACGACTGGCCCTTGAGAGGGTTGAACCCCGGCTTCAATCTGTGCGCAACGGCGCGGGGCAATTCGCGCAGCGGCGGCTATTTTTTCATGCGGGTGTGGTCGCCTTGGCCATACCGGTAAGCTGAACCGGCACACCGCTGAGCACGGCGTTGCCTGAAAGCGGATCGCGTGCGCCGTCGTCCAGCAACGCATTCAAATTCACCCCGGGGCGTTCGCTGGCCAGACCCAAGCGCGCACCGGGCAGGTTGTGGCCCCAGCCGTGCGGCAGGCTCACCACGCCGGGCATCATGTCAGCGCTGACCTGCACCTGAACGCGGGCGCTGCCTGCCGCGGTGGCAAGCTGCGCCGTGCAGCCGTCGGCCAGCTTCAAGCGCTCGGCGTCTTGCGGGTGCACCAGCAAGGTACAGCGCATGGGCCCCTTGGCCAGCGTGGGCAGGTTGTGCATCCAGCTGTTGTTGCTGCGCACGTCGCGCCGCCCGATCAGCGCCAGATCAGGCGCCGGTGTGGCCAGGTCGGCCCAGGCGCGCGGCAGGTCCGCCAGCAGTAGCGCGGGCGCCAGCTCGATGCGACCACTGGGCGTGCGCAACACCTCGGGCAGGCGTGGCTGCAAGTCACCCAGGTCGATGCCCGCCGGCGCCTCCTGCAAGCGCGCCAGCGACAGACCCTCTGGGCGGGAGCCAAAGCCGTCGCCATAGGGGCCACTGCGCAGCGCCACATCCAGCAGGCGTTGCGGCCCGCGTAAGCCTTGGGTCGCCTGCAACACCCCGGTTGCCTGATCGCCCCACTGGCGTTGCACCTCTTGCGCAAACTGCGCGTCGTCCAGCGCGTTGACATCAACGTCAGGCGGCAGGCCTTGCGCCAACGCCGCCAGTTTCAGCAAGATTTGCCACTCTGCGGGGCGGGCTTCGGGCGCCAGAACCGGGGCGCTGTAGCGTGCCTGGTTGCGCCAGGACAGCTGCGAAAAGATCACGTCGTAATGGTCGTCTTGCAAGGGCGACATCCCAGGCAAGATCACGTCGGCGTGGCGCGTGGTCTCGTTCAGGTACATATCCACGCTGACCATGAAATTTAGTTTTTCCAACGCCCGCGCCAGCCGCGGCCCGCCCGGCGCTGACAGCACCGGGTTGGTGGCCACCGTGACGAGCGCCCGGACCTGCCCCGCGCCAGGGGTTTCGATCTCCTCGGCCAGACAGGTCATCGGAAGTTCGCCCATCACCTCGGGCGCGCGGCTCACGCGCGAAGCGTGCCGCCCGGTGGTGACGCCGCGTCCGCTGCCCGCTGCACCTTGCGTATTGCTGGCCAGCGCGGCAGCCTTTGGAAACAGCATGCCGCCGGGTTGATCCAGATGCCCGGTCAGGATGTTGACCACGTCCACCAACCAGCTGGCCAGCGTGCCAAAGGTCTGGGTACAGGTGCCGATGCGTGCGTACAGCGCCGCGCGCGGGGTATGCGCCAATGCGTCGGTCAGTTCAATGATGGTGTCGGCCGACATACCGCAACGCGCCGCCACAGCCTGCGGGGTAAACGCCGCCACGGCTTGAGCGACTGCGTCCAAGCCTTTCACCCAGGGTGCAGCTGAACCCAGCTTGACCCAGCCACGCGCAAACAGCGTTTGCACGATGGCAGCAAGCAAAAATACATCGCTGCCCGGCCGGATGAAGTGATGCACATCGGCCACCGCCGCCGTTTCCGTGCGGCGCGGGTCAATCACCACCAGCCGCCCGCCACGGCCTTGCAAGGCCCGCACCTTGCCCCGAAAGTCTGGCACCGTCCACAAGCTGCCGTTGCTGGCCATGGGGTTGGCGCCCAGCACCACCAGCAGATCGCAGCGCTCAATATCAGGCACGGGTACGCTCATCCAGTGGCCATACATCAGGCCACAGGCCAGTTGCTTGGGCACCTGATCCAGACTGGACGCTGAAAACACGTTGCGCGTGCCCAGTGCGCGCGCCAGCTTGGGGAAATAGGTGAACAGCCCATATTTGTGCGACGCCGGGTTGCCGATGGCCAGCGCCACCGTGTCCTTGCCATGCTGCTGCAGCAGCGCGGGCAAACGCCGACCAATCTCGGCAAACGCTTCGTCCCACGACACCGCCACGTGCTGGCCGTTGCGTTTGATCAGCGGCGTGCGCAGGCGGTCGGGGTCGTCGTGCAAATCTTTCAGCGCCACCGCCTTGGGGCACAGGTAGCCATGGCTGAACGGATCGTCAGCGTGGCCGCGAATCGCCTCAACCGCGCCGTCACGCAGCGTGATTTCCAGGCCGCAACAGGCCTCGCACAAGGGGCAAATACGGTAATGCTGAGTGATGGTCATGGCGCGCGTGCAAAGGGGTGTCAGGATGGGGCCACGCAGGGTAACCGATCTGCGCGAGCGCCGCACGTCACGCAGTTGACAGCGTCAGCCACACCACGCCCAGCGTCAACAGCGTCACCGGCACGCCAATGCGCGCGTGGCCGCGCCAGTCAATCACCACGCCACTTTTGGCCGCCAAGTCCACCACGATCAGGTTGGCGATCGACCCCACCAGCAAGAGGTTACCCGCCAGCGTGCTGGCCAGCGCCAACATGACGCCCGATTCAAACCCTTGCAGGTGCGGCAGCAGCAGCATCACCGCCGGCACGTTGGAAACCAGGTTGGACAGCCCGGTACTGACCACCAGCAACGGGCCGGGCTCACCCAGATGCACCCCAATTGCTGCCATCTCAGCCACCGCCTGCGCGGCCAGACCGGTAGCGGCAAACGCGTGGTTGACCACGAACAGGCCCATAAACAGCACCAGCAGTTCCCAGTCCACAAAACCCATCACGTGCGACGAGTGAAAGCGTCGGCTGAGCAACAGCACGCCTGCACCCACTAGCGCCGCCACCTCGCGCGGCCAGTCGGTGAACAGAAACACCCCCATCAGCGTTGCCGCCACGACCAGCCCTTTGGCCGTCTGCCAGGCGTCAAACGGCGGCATCTGCATCGGGCCTAACCCGGCGTTAGGCGGGGGCGCCGAGTCTGGCGCGGGGGCGCGGTGTGCAGCACCCGTAGTAGAGCGGGACGCCGCCCACACCAGCCAGACCCACAGCACAACCAGGCAGCCCAACACCGGCCAGAATGCGGCGTGCGCATAGGCACCAAACGGCAGGTGCAGCACCGAGCCGATCAGCATGTTTTGCGGGTTGCCGATCAGCGTGGCAGCCGATCCGATGTTGGCCGCGCACGCCAACCCCACCAGAAACGGCACCGGGTCGATGCGCCGCGTCTGGCATAGCCGCGCCACCACCGGCGTCATGGCCAGGCAGATGATGTCGTTGGAAAACACGGCGGACAGAGCTGCGGCCACCGCAATGATCGCTGCCAGCAGCGCGTTGGGCTTCAATGGCAACGCTGCCACCTGTTGCGTGACCGCGGTGTAAAACCCGCCCAGGCGCATCTGCGCCGACACCACCATGAACGAGAACAGCAGCACGATGGTGGGCAAATCCACCGCGCGTGCGGCTTCTTCCATGCCGACGGCGCCCAGCCCGATGACGGCAATTGCCCCCAGCAGCGCCACGCCGGATCGGTTGAGCTTCAGGCGCGGCAGCCCGCCCAGGATCATGCCCAGGTAGACCAGCGCAAAAACCCCCACCACACCCCAGTCCAGCCGGCTGTGGTCAAGCATGTTGCCCGCCTGAAGCCTTGGCGCCGGCCACCGAGATGCTATGTTTTATGAAGCACATTGCGCATTATTTGTCTAGGCTAGAGCCTGTTTTAACCATACAAGCCCGGCGCTGGTTCCCCCTGCGTCCGTCCGCTGGGGGCGGTATTCGCAGCCGACCCAGCCGTCGTAACCCAATGCATCCAGCAACCCCAGCAGATGCGCGTAGTTGAGCTCGCCAACATCGGGTTCGTGGCGGTCGGGCACGCCGGCGATCTGGATGTGTCCGACGCGGCCAGTGGGCAAATACTGGCGCAGCCTGGTGCTGAGGTCGCCCTCCACAATCTGGCAGTGGTACAGGTCCATTTGCACCAACAGATTGGGTTCACCCACGTCGTCCAGCACCTGATGCGCCACGTCCTGACGCTGCAGGTAGTAGCCAGGCATGTCTCGCGGGTTGATCGGCTCGATCAGCACCTGCACACCGCACTTGGCGGCCTGGCGCGCGGCCCAGCGCAGGTTGTCCACGTAGATGCGGTAGATGTCCATCAGCGTACCTGTGGCCGGCAGCACCCCGGCCATCAGATGCACGCGCGGACACGCCAGCGCCTGCGCGTAGGTCAGCGCCTGTGTCACGCCATCGCGGAACTCCCGCTCGCGCCCCGGCAGGCAAGCCAACCCGCGATCGCCCGCATCCCAGTCGCCCGGCGGTGCGTTAAACAACACTTGCTGCAACCCACAGTCACGCAAGCGCGCCGCAAGCTCGGTCGGCGCATAGGCATAAGGGAACAGGTATTCCACCGCCACAAACCCATCGCGCGCCGCGGCCTCAAAGCGGTCCGTAAAAGCGTACTCCGGGTAGAGCAGCGACAGGTTGGCGGCAAAGCGTGGCATGGGGGGATGTTAGCCCTGTGGTCGCGCGCGCAGCAGACAAGAAAACCTGTTGGGTTCGCCGCACCGACCTGGCTGGAAAGGAATCGGACGAGTGATTCAGGCAGGTTGCCGAATCAAACTCTCCGCGGGAATGCCCAATCCCACATGCAGCTTCCAGACCATCGCCATGGTCAGTTTGCGTTTACCGTTGAGCACTTCATACACCCGGTTGCGCTGCCCGATCATGGGCTCAAGGTCTTTGGGCTTGAGCCCCTTTTGGTCC